>Ga0172364_10003540_pt1 | contig 12492 bp, 20 predicted proteins | sample LakKivSesite10cm_FD_114545 | JGI IMG/M metagenome (GOLD analysis project Ga0172364, IMG submission 114545) | Sediment microbial communities from Lake Kivu, Rwanda - Sediment site 10cm | ecosystem: Environmental > Aquatic > Freshwater > Lake > Sediment | place: Rwanda: Western Province, Lake... | reverse complement strand
TTCCTTGTTTGATATGTTGTCCAGCCATCATTCTTTCGTCTTAGTGTCTCAAGCAGCTTAGTTTTAGTGAGTTTCATAAGCGGTGATAACTCACCGTAGGGAAATAGTTTTTGGATAACACAGGTTTTGTTTTTAGAAATATATTTATATATTATAATAATATATACCATTTGGGGTGTAATATGGTCGATATAAGAGGGATGCAGAAGACAAGTCTTGTAGACTATCCGCCAAATATAGCATGCACTGTTTTCTTAGGGGGATGCAATTTCAGGTGCGGATTCTGCCATAATCCAGATATAATTTACAGGAGGCCTGCGCAGATCCCTGAAGCTGAATTTTTTGGATTCTTGGAAGAGAGAAAGAACCTCCTGGATGCTGTATGCGTGAGCGGAGGAGAGCCGACTTTGCATAAGTATCTGCCTGAATTCCTTATGAAGATAAAGAAGATGGGGTTTAAGGTAAAACTGGACACAAACGGCACAAATCCTGCTATGCTGCAGAATGTGATAGACAATAAGCTTGTCGATTATATCGCGATGGATATAAAAGGGCCTCTGGAAGATTATAATAAGATATGCGGCGTAAAAGTAGATACAGAGAAGATAAAACAGAGCATAGAACAGGTAAAAAGGATGTTTGACCATGAGTTCAGGCTTACTATAGTTCCAGGTTTTATCGATAAGGAAAATATAAAGAAGATAGGAGAGATGCTGAAAGGAAGCAAGCTGATATTCCTGCAGCAGTTTGTAAGCTCAGTTGAGCTGGTTGATGATTCACTTAAGGGGAAAAAACCATACACAGTACAGGAACTAGAAGAGATGAAGAACATATTAAAGCCTTATTTTTACAAAGTCCAGATAAGAGGCGTTTAGATTGGAATGCAAGATAAGCCAGAACAAAAAGAAATGCAACTGCACATACAGCGGATGTTCAAGACACGGAAAGTGCTGCGAATGCCTAAGCTATCATCTGGCAAACAAAGAGCTGCCTGCATGCTGCTTTCCTGCAGATGCTGAGAAGACATATGACCGAAGCTTTGATAAGTTTATAAAAATCAACAGTTAACTTATTAAACAAGAGAATCATTTTCAGAAAAAAGGGAACAAGATGGGATTTTTACACAAAAGATTAAAGCAGATAATAGGGCTTTTAGAAGAAGGCAAGACTGAAGAAGCAAAAAGAGAGCTGAGCAGACATCTAAAAGAGACAAGAGCAGCTGAAAATGTTGACTGGCGCAGGACACTTAAAGATATAGAAACTGAGTTATATAACATAGTTGAATTCCAGGATTCTGCAAAATCATTACTTGATTCTAATAATGCTGGCGAGGCAAAGAAAAACCTTGAGACTGCTGCTGAAAATGTGGAATTATTGAAAGCGAACATAAAGAAACTCTTAAAGCACGAGATAATCAAACTAGAATAACAATCAATGGGAATCTATAACCCAAGACAGGTCATAATTGTATCCTCAAGGTACGAAGGAAAGGATAATGCGATGACATTATCATGGCACAGCCCAGCATCGTTCAATCCTGAGCTTTATTCAATCTATGTGGGAAAACAAAGATATTCTTATGGGATGATAAAGAAATCAAGATGTTTCTGCGTGAACTTTATATCAGCAGATGATAAGGACATTGCTCTGACAGCAGGAAGACAGAGCGGAAAGGATATTGATAAATTTGGGGAAATTGACAAGGAAGAATGCAGCAAGATCGATTGTCCCAGACTGAAGAAAGCTGTTGCTTATATTGAATGCGAGCTTGTTGATGAGTTTGAAGCAGGAGATCATGCAATCTTTGTGGGAAAAGCGGTGTACAAAAAGGAGGTAAAAAGAGGTGACAGGTTATTTCAGGTAGAGGGTGATACCTTTACAACAACAAGGTGAGAGAGATGGAGAAAAAAAGACCTTCTAAAGAGGAGTATTATCTGAACATTGCAGAGCAGGTTTCTAGGAGAGGAACGTGCATGAGAGCGCAGCATGGAGTCATAATAGTCAAGAATGACCAGATAGTCGCTACAGGGTATGTCGGAGCGCCAAGGAAGACAAGAGACTGCCTGGAGAGAGGGAACTGCCTTCGGACAGAGCTTAAGATCCCTTCAGGACACAGATATGAGCTGTGCAGGTCAGTGCATGGAGAGATGAATGCCATAATAAACGCTGCAAGATCAGGAGCAAATATACTTGGAGGAGATATGTACATCTTCAGCGCAAGCATCTTTGGAGGAGAAAGAAGGATAGTAAATGCACACCCATGCTTTATATGCAAGAAGATGATAATAAACTCAGGTTTAAAAAGAGTGATAACAAAGATGGCTGACGGAAGCATAAAAATCCATGACGTTGAAAGATGGGCAAGCAGCTGGCAGAAGAAAGACATGATAGATGACAAGGAAAAATATGATAATAAATATTATGACAAAAAATAAGGAGGTGATCTTTATGAGTTGCGGAAGCTGCGGCGGAAAAAAGAAAGGAAAGAAGAAGTAAAAGCCATAAAAAAACAATAAGAATATAAATAAAGAGATTATTGTATCATAAAGAGGTGCTTATAAAATGGCTAAGAAGAAAGGAAAAAAGAAATAAGTCATTTAAAAAAATCATAATCAAATTCTAAATTTTTTTTATTTTTTATTTGTCATCTCTGTGTAACCGCATTTGCCGCATGTTACCCTGTTCTTATGCCTTGCCAGGAAAACCCCGACCCCGCATTTAGGGCAGAACTTGCCTCTTTCAACCTTATTGCCTGATACCTTGTAAAGCTTGTATTTTGCAGACGTCTTCTTAGGCTTTTTCTGTTTTTTTGCCATATTTATTCCTCTTTTTTAGGAGCTTTAGCATCCTCTGCTTTTTTAGCTTTCTCTACCTGTTTCTTGTTAAGCTCGACCATCTCTTTCTTAGACTCAACATCTTTGTAAACATAAGCTATGACTTTAGCTATCTGATGCCCGAAGTTTGTCCTTATCTGCTTTACTTCAATGACATCAGCGCTTGCTTTCATCTGGCTCGCAAGCTCATTCTTTACCGTCTCTCTTCCAGGAGTAGCTCCTGTAAAAACAGCTTCAGCCTCTATCTCTTTCCTTCTGAGAAGAGGATTCTCTTTTTGGTTCTTTATTATAAGTTTCATCTTACCTTAATGGCATACTCCCCTTTTACAGTTATGCCCATCTTTTTTCCGATCTCTGATTTTTCAGGATCCAGTATAAATATCCTTCCCTGCCAGTTATTAGAGAACTGGTTGCCTTTGCATACAGGGCAGGTATCACCATCAACAAACAGCTTGCATGTCTTGCATACTTTCTTTTTCATTTTTGCTTACTCTTTTTTTCTTTTTGCTTCTTTTTCAGGCTTTCCTTCTTTTTTGCCCATGTCTTCATCGATCCATTCAACCTTTCCAAGCCCAGCCTGCCTCATAGTCAGGCCAAGTTTAGGATTTGTAACATCCTTGTAGCTTACAGCTATTATCCTTGCCTTGCACTTGTCTCCAACTTTCAAAAGCCTTTTTGTATCCTTTCCTGTAAGCACCTTGTCTTTTGCGAAAGAGACAAAATCATCCATAGTCTGGGAAATGTGGATCATGCCTTCAACGGGGCCCAATGAGATGAAAGCTCCAAAATCAGCTATATCTTTTATCTTTCCAAATATCACTTCCTGCATCTCCGGCTTAAAGGTAAGCAGCTCGAATGTCGTCTCAAAATATGCTGCGCCGTCTCCAGGAATAATAATACCTTCTTTTATCTCATTTACCTTGTCAACATCGATAACAATGCCAATATCTTTTCCTATAAAGCCTTCATAATCCTTTTTTATCCTTTTGATTATAGCTTCTTCTCTAGGCAACCCGAACAAGTCAGGCGGAACCCTTATATGATCTTTTATCTCTGCTCTATAAAACATGATATTTACCCCTAATACTTCAAAAACGATTTTAAAGTGGTATTTAAAGCTTTCTGTTACTATCGGATAAAGATGTGTTTTTTCTGCCTAATACACATAATCCTTGACCTGTCTTTAAGCCTTTTCTTTAGCTCTATATCCTGGGTAGCTATTATTGTGTCTTTGCCTGCTGCTTCAACAATAAGATCATCTGTCCTTCCTTCTGCTGTCTTTATCTGCTTTACATCCTTGTGCTCTATCAGCTGCAGGGCAAGCGAAGCTGCCTGTTTATTCTTTCCTTTTTGAGTTTTGATTATGTTATCTAATTCATCTATAGTTTTGTCTATTATATATATTTCATATTTGAAGTCTGCAATCCTTTCAATCTCTGAGAAAATATCTATCTTAAACTCAGCGACTGCCATAAGAAAGTTTGTGTCTAGGATTATTCTCATTTTAGTTTAAGGGTTTTTAATGAATCTCTATAAGGATCAGGGCTTTCATTTATTATTGTTATATCAATCTTGTATTTTTTTATCCAATCTAACAATTCTTTTATCTCTAAATTTGGTGTTATAAGATGCTTTCTTTCTCCTTTAGCTGTGTATTCTATGCCTGAGAAATGGCTGTGTATATGTTTGAGTTGTTTTAGTTTCTCAAACACCTCCTTATAATCAATCTTTCCATTATTCCTTGCTTTAAGATGAGCAAAGTCGACTGTTATCCCGCAGCCTGTTTCCTTGCTTAGTTTTAATAATTCATCCAAATCTCCGAACTGGGAGGATTTTCCTGTTGTTTCAGGGCAGAGGATAACTTTCCATCCCTTTTGTTTTATCATTTTCTGCATATCCAATATCTCTTCCTTAACTTTTTTGTATGTCCCTTCTTTTGTATCTTTTCCGTAGAATGCTGCATGAAAAACGATGGGTGTATTTTCATTTCCGTTGAAATAATGACCTCTTTCACAACAAGAGAGTATTCTTTTTTTGCTTGCATCAATCTTTGCCTTTTCTTCAGAATTAAGGTTAATATAATAAGGGGCATGTATGCTTAGGAAGACTCCAGCTTCAACAGCATCTTTTCCTACTTTTTCTGCCTCCTTGTCTGTCATCCATATCTGATAAGTGAACTCTATCTCCATGGCATTAAGCCCATCTTTACTCATCTCTCTGAGCTCTTCAAGTCCTGTAAGCGCCTTGCTTCCGGCAGGCCCGATCCTTATCATAGAAACAGATTTTATTCCTCAATTTAAATAATTTACTGGGCAGATTCAGATCTTGAAAAACAATTCTATAAAGAAAAGGACGACAGCGCAGACAGCTCCCGCAAAAATCATCTTAGCTCCTGAAATAATCATGTTCCTTTTGGAAACATTACCCAAAAAGGCTCCGATCACAAATAGGAAAAATGTAGCGACAGCCAGGGCAGTATAATAAGCAGCATTGATATCCTCAACAAAGAAAAAAGGCATCATAATACATGCTGCTATCAGAAAAGGGATAATCCCTTCAATAGAAGCCAGCAAGAATGTAGCAAAGTTATGCGCATGCTCGATCTGCGTCTTTTTTAGGTTAAGCCCAGTCCTCTTTTCAAGAGCCTTGATCTTCCCTTCCCTTTCAGATGATTCAGTGATAAAAGCTCCGTAAAATCCTGAAATGACCATAGCAATCGCAGCACCAACACAAGCTGTTATAATTATTATCTTTGAAGTTGTGCCAGCAAAGAAATTTGCTGCGATAATACCTAATGTAGTAAGGATGCCTTCAAAGCTGTTAAGGGCAAAATATCTCCTTGCAATCTCATCTATCTCAGCAATATCATTGTAAAGTTTAAATTGCCTAACTATCTTTTTAAAAAACAATCCCATAAAGAAATAGTTGGCTGAAGGGTTTAAATCTTTTTTGGTTTATCTTCAAGAAGCTTCAGGGATTATGTCTGTAAGGTCAAGGACCTCATCATACATTAAGGAATCAAATATCAGCATCCTCAACTCTTTTATCATCTGAAAATCACCTCTTATTTCAGCTGAACCTGTATGCCTCAGGAATACCATAATCAGCAAGCACACTGTTCATCTCTGCAACTGTATTATCCCTATTTCCGTTAAGCCTGCTAAGACTGCTTGTATAAAACTGGCTTTTTACCAGATCATCAATATTTACAACAAATTCAAGGTCTGCCTTAAGGCTTGCAACAAGAGAAGCTGCTGCCTCTGCAACCTTTGCCTTATATCTTTCATTTATAATAGGAGCAACCTCAGCTGCAGGCCTGCCCTGGCCATTCATCTTTCTGATATGCCATGATCCTGTGTACAGAGAATGAGCTGAATAAAAAGGCTCTCCATCCTCTCCTGTAATATTTTCTAGCTCAGGCTCAACTGCTTCTGCAAGAAGAGCAAGAGGAGAGTCTGAATTTTTTGCTTTCCTCACATTCACTCCGCTTAAGACCATAAATGACATAATTTTTTGGAAAGACTTAAATAGTATATTAACTTTATGTTAAATATTATACAAAAATTAGATAAAAAGTTATTTTAAGAAAATGGTAACAATAGCGCATATCGTCAAGAAGCTGGTTTCAGAGAAACCATTCTATCAAGAAGCTTTGGGGAAAGGGATAATAAACAATGCTGCGTTAGCTGAAGAGCTTCTGCCTGCTATCGAGAATGAGCTGGACAAGAAAATAAAGGTAAATGCAGTGATAATGGCGATAAGAAGGCTTTCTGAAAACCTTGAGAAGACTTTTGTGAACAAACCAAGATTTGATGAAAATACAGACATAACAATAAAATCAGATCTTATAGAGATAACTGTCAAGAAGACGGACAGAGTGGAGAAAAGGCTTAAAGAGTTTTATGACATGACTGACTATTACAAAGGGGATTTTCTTGCAGTAACACAGGGGCTTTATGAGGTGACAATAATAACAAACAAGAGGCATCTTGAGCATGTGAAAAAGATAATAGGAGCAGACATCAAAAAGCTGATAAAAAACTTATGCAGCCTTACTATAATACTGCCTGAGGAATCAGTCAGGAATATCGGACTGTTCTATCTTATCACAAGGGCGCTTGCATGGGAGAACATACCTATAACTGAGATAGTATCCACATTCACTGAGCTGACACTTATAATAAATGAGGATGACACATCAAGGGCATTCAAGACGCTTAAGGAAGCGATAGGAAAATCAAGATGAAAAAGGAGATAAGGATTGTTGGTTTTGATGATTCTTCTTTTGATAAGTTCATGGACAGGAAGGTTCTTGTTTTAGGAATATTTTACCGTGGAGGAAACTTTATGGATGGAGCGATGTCTGCTTATGTGGATGTTGACGGAGATGATTCAACCTTGAAACTTATTGATATGGTGAAAAGGTCAAAATTCTATAAGCAGCTGCAGGCGATATTTCTAAATGGCATTGCTTTCGGAGGATTTAATGTTGTTGATATCTCTTTATTGAGCAAGAAGACAAAGCTGCCTGTTGTAGTTGTTATCAGAAGAATGCCTGATATAAAAAAGATAAAGGATACGCTTAGGAAGATAAAGATGGATGATAAGATAAAACTGATAGAGAAAGCTGGAGAGGTGCATAAGATAGATGGAGTCTACTGCCAGTACAAAGGATGCAGCAGAGAGCTTGTGGAGAAAATCCTTAAGATAACATGCACCCATTCTAATATACCTGAGCCGATAAGGGTTGCGCATCTGATTGGAGCAGGAATCGTTAAGGGAGAAAGTAAAGGAAGGGCTTAGTAAGTTGATGTTAAATTTTTGTCTTTGAATTCAAACCTGTAATTATTGTTATTTTCTTCAACCATCCACCTTGAAAGAACCCTTGTCTCATACTCATCAGGAGTATGTATAGATTCATGGACATCAACCTCTTTCCTAAACTTTCCTATTAATGTATCATCAAGGCACATGTAATCCAAAGCAGAAGGAGAATATGTCCATCCGTAAGCTCCGCCCATATGTGTTGGCTGACGCTTCTCTAATCTTTTGTTCGGAATCAGATGAGTGAAATCAGTGAAACAGCTGGCAAACTCTTTAGCATAATCTCTTACTGTGCTGGTATAGCCTGTGTAGTAGGACAATTGCACCATAACTGCGCATGATAATATTTTATCATTTATATTGAATATTGGATTAAAGAATAGAAATGTGAGGCAAAAAAGTCATAAATAATAATATTTCTTAGCTGATTTCTGCTCCCTGTCTTTTACTGAGCCTTCCTTGTTTGCTCTTGGCCTGTTTGATTCAGGATCTCTCCTGAAAGTCATCTTCAGGTCTTCAAGGAACATAGTCATTCCTTCTTCCATGTCAAACGGACCTTTTGCTTTTCCTCTTATCGCAGGAGTTCCTTCAAAAACCAGCAATCTTTTGCTTAGATAGTCTATAAACAGTATATCATGATCAATTATTATAGCAGATGTTCCTTTCTGCTCCATAAGATCTCCGATTATTTTTGAAACTATCAGCCTTTGCTCTACATCGAGGTATGCTGAAGGTTCATCCAGTAAATACAGGTCTGCTTTTCTTGATAAGCATAAAGCAATAGCAACTCTTTGAAGCTCTCCTCCGCTCAGCTCGTTTATCTTCCTCAGCAATAATGGCTTTAGCTCCAAAGGTCGGATAATCTGAACATCATATTTTGATACAGCATCTCCAAGGACAGACATCACAAGTTCATCTGATGTTGTGTCTATGTACTGCGGCTTGTAGCTGATTGTTATATTCTCTCCTTTTTCTCCTTTATCAGCTTTATCAACACCGGCCAGAATTTTTGCGAATGAGGTTTTTCCAATACCATTCTCTCCAAGAACACCGACAACATCTTTTTTATATATTATACCTTCTTCTGCCTCTAAGCTGAATTTTCCTAATCTTTTCTTTATTCCTTTCCATCTTGTAAGCTCTATCCCTTTCTTCTCTTTTTCAATGACTTTTGTAAGAAATTTTATATGATAATCCCTAAATCTTATATTTTCATCCCTAAGGAACCCTTCCAGATATGTGTTTATCCCTTCTTTTGTAGATTTTGGATGCGAGACAATACCATATGCACCTTCTTTACCATACATCATATGGACTAAATCAGTCATATGGTCAAGAATTATCAGGTCATGCTCAATAACCATAACTGCAGTATTATCATCAGCAAGCTGTCTTATGAACTTAGATACTTTTATCCTCTGCTTTACATCAAGATAGGATGTCGGCTCATCAAAGACATAGAAGTTCGCTTTTTTCATAACTGTGGCAGCTATTGCTACTCTCTGCAATTCTCCTCCAGATATTTTCTCTAATCCTGTATCTAAAAAATTGGTCAAAGCAAGTTTTTCCACTATCTCATCAAATATATTTTTTTCATCAACTTTTTTTAGTAAATCCCTAACATTTCCTTTGTATTGTCTTGGAAGCAAGTCAACTGCCTGTGGCTTGTAGCTTATCCTTATCTTTCCTTTCTTTACTTTCTCAAAGAATAACTGGGCTTCTGTTCCTTTAAAAAAATCTATCAATTCATCATATGTCGCTTCTTTTTCTCTTCCAAAGTTTGGTTTTAATACACCTGCCAATATCTTTATTGCTGTAGATTTTCCTATTCCATTCTTTCCTACAATACCTACAACTTTTCCAAATATAGGGATGGGAAGGTTGTACAGGCAGAATTCATTCTTTCCATATCTGTGGATAGGCTCTGACTTCAATGCTTCAGGCAGGTTTATGATCTTTATCGCTTCTGGAGCTGCGTTTGAGCAGATACCGCATCCTATACATAATTTCTCATCTATTCTCAGCATGGTGCCATCTAATGTGATGCACTCTTTTCCTGCCCTATTGACAGGACAGAGGCTCTGAATATGGCGTTTCTTGTCCATATCCCTCAGTTTTGTGTTGTCAACTACAGCTATTCTTGTCATAGAAACTTCTAAAAACCAGATTGTTTAATAAATTTGTGGAATTTAGGCTTAAATGACAAAATGCCCAAAAAACCTTAAATTTATATAAAATTTATAAAATATCATGGAAAATTATATAAAATCTGCTTATAATTATAATATCTGAGGGGTAGTTGGGATGCCGTTATCAGAGTATGACGAACTTGGGTATTTGGGGCAGTCTGTTCCAGTGCCTTACAATATGGAATATTATGACAAGCAAAGCCTCAATGAGATAAGGAGATACATAACAGATCATGCTTATAGGGATACTTCCACAATCTCTGAACACCTTTTGTTCCTTGAGCATCTGGCAGACAAACTCCAGCAGATTCTCAGCAATGAGACATCTGCTGGCGAATCTGCCATGATCCTTAGGGAGAACCTTAGAGAAGTAAAAAATCTTTATGATACTTTGAGTTTGATGATGTCAAGGATCAACAACGCTTCTTAGATAGATTTTTATATTATTGGCTAATTTATTAGATTATGAAGTGTGAAATCTGCGGAAAGAAGATCGATGAGACTTTCTTAGAGAAACCTATAGGAACATATGTCAAAGATAAGAAAGGAAAGAAACATATCATATGCTTCGAATGCCAGAAGAAATTCACGACGAAACAGCAAATATTAGAAAACATTAAATAAGGTTTATTTCTTTACCACACAATATGCCTCCGTAGCATAGTCGCTATTGCGGCTGACTCGTAATCAGCAGGTCGGGAGTTCAAATCTCCCCGGAGGCTTTTTAGAAAAGTTTTTATTGTGTTATCTTATCCAGAAAGATTATGCCAAAAAAGCTTTTAGGTGTTGACAAAAATGTATTCTTCCTTGGGTTAGTCAGCTTTTTCAATGATGTTAGCTCTGAGCTGATATTCTCAATATTCTCGGTTTTCTTCACAGTCATATTGGGAGCATCAACAGCTTTGTTAGGGCTGATTGAAGGACTGGCTGATTTTGCAGCTTCAAGCCTTGATTATATCTCTGGTTTTTTATCTGACAGGACAGGCAAGAAGAAATTCCTTGCCTCTTTGGGGTATGGTTTCTCTGCAGCTGCAAAGACATTGATAATATCCGCAAATTCAGTAATATTAGCATCATGTTTCAGAGTGATAGAAAGGTTAGGAAAATCCTTTAGAGGGCCGCCAAGGGATTCGTGGCTTTCATCATTATCAAATAAATCAAACAGAGGACTATCTTTTGGAATACATAAAGCATTAGATAAGGCTGGAGCAGTGATAGGTCCTCTTATAGCATTCTTCATATTAAGTTCGCTTGGCCAGTCAAAAGAGACTTTTGCCTTGCTTTTCCAGATAGCATTGATCCCTGCAGCGATTGCTGTGGTAATACTTCTTTTCATAAAAGAAAAGCCAGCAAAGCAGCAGGAGAGGGAGAATATATTCACTGCATACAAAAAGCTAAGCAAAAGCTACAAACACTACTTATATACTTCAGCGATATTCTCTCTTGCTTATTTTAGTTTTGGATTCCTTTTGCTTAAAGCATATAATGTAGGTTTTGAGATAAAGGATATAGTTCTTCTTTATGTGCTGTTTAATATATCATTTGTTATTGTATCAGCTCCGATAGGAAAATTAGGTGATATTATAGGAAGGAAAGCTGTCATAGTATCAGGCTTCACAGCATATCTTCTGATGAGCATAGGATTTGTATTTGCATACACAAAGTTTCATGTTATAATGCTGTTCATACTTTTCGGAATCTTTTATGCTATTGATGAAGGCCAGAGCAAGGCGTTCATAACAGACATTGAGAGGAAGAAAAAGGGAACTGCGCTTGGGCTTTATAATTTTGTTACAGGGATAGTCTACCTTCCTGCATCACTTATCGCAGGGTTCTTATGGGATATAAATCCCAACTATTCATTTATGTTCGCAGCAATTCTGTCACTGACTGCGATGGTATTTTTTTTGAGCAGAAGAGATAGGTAAAGCTTTATAAGCGAATATCATCTTTTCTTTTTATGGGGTTATTAGAGCTAATAGGTTTAAGGAAAACTTGTTCTGAAGGAGAGGTTGATGAGTTTACCAGGGAGCTTGTTGACAGGTTTGATGTATACACCAGAATGCAATACTTTAAGCAGAAAGGATCGGAAAGAGAGCTAAGAAGGACAGCAGAGGATGCTATGAAATACAGATTTAATGTGTCTGATCTTGTAAGTATAGCAGAGCTTTATGATCTTAAGAAACTGCCTGTGGAAAAAAGGATGGGATTTGCCAGGCGCCATATTGAAGACAGGCAGGAATTTGACAGCATATGCGGAATACTTGGATTAAGGGAAAGAGAAAGACAGCAAGTCATAGATGACCAGGTAGAATGGCGTCTTGAATTTTCAGGCGAAGAAGAGATAAACAAACTAAGAGCCAATTACAACTTATCTGATTCACATATTGCGGATATAGCAAGAAGAGCGAAAAGAGTAGAGTTAGTGTGGATGAAAAGATTAGGGATACTGCCTCAAGAAGAGATTGAAAGCAGATATTTCAGGAAGGTTTTACAGGAATTTACAGACAAGACACACGGCTATTTTGACGTTGAATCTTTCTTTGGAAAGATACATGAATTAGGGATATCTGATGAAAGAGCAGAGGCTTTTTTTATAGGAAATATTGATGCAGTATTGAAATATAAAAAAAGTACCACTATCA
>Ga0172364_10003537_pt1 | contig 12495 bp, 8 predicted proteins | sample LakKivSesite10cm_FD_114545 | JGI IMG/M metagenome (GOLD analysis project Ga0172364, IMG submission 114545) | Sediment microbial communities from Lake Kivu, Rwanda - Sediment site 10cm | ecosystem: Environmental > Aquatic > Freshwater > Lake > Sediment | place: Rwanda: Western Province, Lake Kivu... | reverse complement strand
CAATCAAGGGGGACACAGGTTTGTGTCTCCGCCAAGGTCGGAGGCAGGGAGCAGAGCGACCGTTGGAAGGGGGAAAGCGAAGCTTTCTCCCTCCAAGAAGTCGATGCGGGAAACGAGCGGGCTAACGAATCCCAACCCCGAGCCTCGCCGGGGAGGAGCCGTGACAGGACCCTATTCCAGATCAACGCCATCACAGAAATAGAAAGGGCCTAATAATCGATGTCAACCGAATCCTCGCCCAGCAGTCTCTCCACATTCCGGGTCAGGTCTTCGGAAAGGAAAATACCCCTGATGTCGATGGACTGAGCCACCAGCCGGTAGGAGTGAGGCGTCTCCAGCTCGAAGAACACCGGGCACTCGCCGGGGTTTCTCTCGAGATAGTCTTTCAGCTCCTTGATCACGGACTCTTCTAAGCCGGGAAGAAAAATTCTCAGGACGACTCGCTTGGCCTTCTTATTCAGGGCGTCGGCCAGCGGCATGATCTCGACGAGGTGAATCCGCCGGTTCTCCCCTTCTCCCATGAACCTTCCCCTGACCCAGACCAGCTGTCCTTCTCTCAGGAACTCAAAATATTTGTTGTAGGCCTCAGGGAAGGCCATGACATCGATCCGACCGCTTAAATCCTCCAGAGCGAAGATGGCGAACCGTTCGTCCTTCTTATTCTTCAGGAGCTTGACCATGTTGATGATCCCGGCCACCCGAATCTCGGTGTTGAAATCCTTCTCCTCGTCGAGCTGGCTCAACTGATGAGAAATAAGTTTCTTGAGCCTTTTCTCGAACTGGGCGAGAGGATGACCGGTGATGAAAAACCCCAGAGCGTCCTTCTCGTAGCTCAGGAAAAGCGACTCGTCCCATTCTTTCATATCCCTGACTTCGGGCGGGATATCGGGCGGCTCCAGCCGGCCGCTGCCAAAAAGAAGGGTCTGCGAAGTCAACATCAGTTTCTGGGTGGTATGGCCATACTCGATCATGGCATCAATGAGGTGGAAACACCGGGACCTCGGCCAGCCCAGGGAGTCAAAGGCCCCGGCTTTGATCAGGCTCTCGAGCACCTTCCTGTTGACCACTCTCGGGTCTGTGCCGGCCACGATCTCAAACGGCGTCTTGAACTTGCCCCGCTTGGCCCTTTCCCGAAGGAGCTCCCGGACGGCCGTCTCCCCGACATTCTTGATGGCTGAGAGACCAAAGCGGATCTCGCCGCCGACCACGGTGAAATTGAAATCGCTCTCGTTGACATCGGGCGGGAGGACCTTGATCCCCATCTCCTCGCATTCATTGATGTATTTGATGACCTGGGTTGTCGCTCCCCGCTCCGCCTCGGAGGTCAGGAGCGCGGCCATGAAATGAGCCGGATAATGGGCCTTGAGATAAGCCGTCTGGTAGGCCAGGTAGGCATAAGCGGCGCTGTGGGACTTGTTAAACCCATACTCGGCGAAATGCCTGATCTGTTCAAAGATTTTCTCCGCTTTGGACTGGCTGAGCCCCCTTTTCTTGGCTCCCTGGATGAACCGCTGCTTCTGAGCTTTCATAATGCTGGTGACTTTTTTGCCCATGGCCTTGCGAAGGATGTCCGAATCGGCCATGGTGAATCCGGCCAGCTCGGTGGCGATCTTCATCACCTCTTCCTGGTAGACGATGATCCCCCGCGTCTCCTTGAGGATGGGCTCGAGCTCGGGGCATTCGTAGCTGATCCGCTCGGGATGGTTTTTGCGCTTGACGAACTCATCCGTCATCCCGCTCCGCAGCGGGCCGGGCCGGTAGAGGGCGTTGAGGGCGACGAGGTCGCGAAAACTTTCCGGCTTGAAATTGCGGAGCAGCTCTTTCATCCCCGGGCTCTCAAACTGGAAGACACCGTCAGTGTTGCCGGCCTGGAAGACGCTGAACGTGGCCTCGTCATTTAGAGGAATCTTCCTGATGTCAACTTTCTGGCCTAAGTCCTTGGCCACGAGTTCGACCGTGTCCTGGATGACCGTCAGGTTGCGCAGACCCAGCAGGTCCATCTTGAGAAGACCGATGGCCTCGATATCCTGCATCGGGAATTGAGTGGTGATTTCGCCCTTGGCGGACTGATAGAGAGGCATGAACTCGACCAAAGGCCGGGGGGTGATGACGATCCCGGCAGCGTGGATCGAGGGATGGCGGACCTGGCCTTCGAGCTTCTGGGCGACCGCCAGCAACTGGGCAACTTTGGCGTTTTTGTCGCGCAGCTCCCGCAGCTGCGAAATATTCTTGAGCGCGCCCTCGATCGTGGCTTCAGGGCCGAAGGGCGGGATCATCTTGGCGATCCGGTCCACCTCCGGCAACGGCACCTCCAAGGCCCGTCCGGCATCACGGATGGCCTGGCGCGCGGCCATGGTTCCGAAGGTGATGATCTGGGAGACGTTTTCCTGACCGTATTTCCCTTTGACATAGTCGATGACTTCTTCCCGGCGCCGGCCGCAGAAATCGATGTCAATATCGGGAAGGCTGATCCGCTCCGGGTTGAGGAAACGCTCGAACAGCAAGTCGTACTCGAGCGGGTCGATGTCGGTGATGCCCAGGCAGTAGGCCAGAAAGCTTCCGGCCGCAGAGCCGCGGCCCGGGCCGACCGGAATATTCCGTGACTTGGCCGTGCGGATGAGGTCCCAGACGACCAGGAAATACCCCTCGAACCCCATCTGTTTGACCAGGCTGAGCTCTTTCTTCAGCCTGTCCTCATAGTCCTCCAGGGAATGACCGGGCTCTTCTCTTTCAAGCCTGTCCTTGAGTTCTTCCCGCCGCATCCGGAATCCGTCGTCGGCCACAGCGGCCAGGTACTCGTCCAGGGGAATATCGCCGGGCGCCTGAAACCGGGGCAGAAAATGCTGGCCGGAGGGAAAGGCGAAATCGCACCGGGCGGCGATCCGGGTCGTGTTCTGGATGGCCTCGGGGATGTCCCGGAAAAGCTCCGCCATCTCCTGGCCGGACTTGAAATAGAACTCCTGTGAGCCGAAGCGGATTCTGTCCTGGTCGGTGAGCTTCTTGTTGGTCTGGATGCACAGGAGGACATCATGGCTCCCCGCGTCCTCTTTTCGGAGATAGTGAATGTCGTTGGTCGCGACCAGCGGCAGGCCGAGCTTCTTCGCCAGCTCGATGAGGCGGGGGTTCGTCGCCTTCTGCTGGGGCAGGCCGTGATCCATGATTTCGATATAGAAATTGTCAGGGCCGAAAAACGAGGCGTACTCGAGGGCGGCCTGCTCAGCCGCCTCCTCGATCTCCTTTTCCAGGAAAAAGGCGACTTCTCCTTTCAAACAACCCGAGAGGGCGACAAGGCCTTCGGCATGGGCGGCCAGCAGCTCCTTGTCGACGCGCGGCCGGTAATAAAAGCCTTCTAAGTAAGCTTTGCTCAGGAGAAGGCAGAGGTTCCGGTAGCCTTTTTCGTTCCTTACCAGGAGAAGGAGGTGGAAATGATGCGGGTCGCCCGCCTCATCCTTTTTGTCATGCCGGCTCTTGGGCGCCACGTAGACCTCGCAGCCGAGGATGGGCTTGATATCCCGGGCCCTGGCCTCCTTAAAAAAGGTCACCGCGCCGAAGATGTTGCCGTGGTCGGTCAGGGCCACGGCCGGCATCTTGTTCCTGTAAGCGGCCTCCACTAAGTCGGCCGTCTTAATGGCCCCGTCCAAGATGCTGAATTCGGAGTGGTTGTGAAGGTGGATGAAAGAATGGTCCATCGTCATTCCCACTCGATCGTCGCCGGCGGCTTGGTCGTGATGTCATAGACGACCCGGTTGACGCCCTCGACTTCGTTGACGATCCGTGTCGAGACTCGCGCCAGGAACGGCGGCTCGGCCGCATACCAGTTGGCCGTCATCCCGTCCACACTCTGGACGAGGCGGAGGACGACAACCTGCTCATAGGTCCGCTGGTCTCCCATCACTCCAACCGACCTGACCGGGAGCAAAACAGCGAAGGCCTGCCAGAGCTTATGGTAAAGACCGGCTCTCCGGACTTCATCCAGGAGAATCCGGTCCGCCTCCTGAAGGATGGCGATGCGCTGGCGCGTAACCTCGCCGAGAATCCTGACGGCCAGCCCCGGCCCGGGGAAAGGATGCTGGGCGATGAATTCCCGGTCCACGCCGAGTTCCTCAGCCACGGCCCGGACTTCATCCTTGAACAGCTCTTTAAGCGGTTCGATGAGCTGGAACCGCAGGCCTCTGGGCAGGCCGCCCACATTGTGGTGCGACTTGATCGTCGCGGAAGGACCCCTGACCGGCGCGCTCTCGATAACATCGGGATAGATGGTCCCCTGGGCGAGATAGTTCACGCCGCCGCTCCGGCGCGCCTCCTCCTCGAAGATCTCGATGAACGTCCGGCCGATCGTTTTTCTCTTTCGTTCGGGCGAGACCACTCCGCGGAGACGCTCGAGGAAAAGGCTGGAGGCCGCAACCCCGATGACGCGGAGCGAGAGTTTGCGCCGGAATTCATCCATCAATTCCTCATACTGTCCTCGCCGCAGCAGGCCATTATCCACGAACACGCAAGTCAGCCTCTTTCCGACGGCGCGCTGGACAAGGAGCGAGGTCACCAGCGAATCGACGCCGCCGCTAAGACCGCAGATGATCTTCTCCTTCCCGACGACCCGGCGTATCTCCGCTGTCTTTTTGGCCACGAATGATTTCATGCTCCAGGCCGGCCTCAGCCGGGCCTGGCCGAAGAGAAAATTGGCCAGGATTTTGCGGCCCTGGCGGGTATGGATGACTTCGGGGTGGAACTGGACGCCAAAAAACCTCGGCCCTCCCGCTTCGATCGCCGCCACCCTGGTGTTAGCCGTCCTGGCCGTCAGGACAAAACCCAGCGGCAGTTTCTCCACCCTATCGCCGTGGCTCATCCAAACCTGGCTGCGGTCTCTCGTTCCCTTGAACAGCCCGCTTCGATCCAGGATTCTTAAGTCAGCAAGCCCGTACTCTCTCTTGGCCGAGGGAACGACCTTGCCGCCGAGAAGATGGGCCATGAGCTGGAGCCCGTAGCAGATTCCCAGGACCGGGATTCCCAGCCTGAAGATGGCCGGGTCTGGAAGCGGCGCGGCGTCCTCGTAGACGCTCCGCGGTCCGCCGGAAAGGATAAGCGCTCCGGGATTCTCGTTTTTTATCCGCGAAGGAGGAAGATCAAACGGAAAAATTTCCGAATAAACGCCCAGCTCGCGGACTTTCCGGGCGATGAGCTGGGTGTACTGAGAGCCGAAATCAAGGACGAGGACCTTGTTCACCTTCCGATTTTAACAAACCTCATTTGACGACACAATATCCGAGTGCCGATTTCACCAAAAATTTAGCCGATTTGACAGACGGAAAAAACCCTCGTATCATTCTGGCCAGAAACCGAATAAGAATGCCTGGCCGGAAGTCGAAATCAACGACTGTAAGCGAGAGGGCCATTTATCCCGAATTAGATGTTTAGCTTTTCATATTAAAATTTCATAGCCATCCTGAAGGCCTTTCCCCTTTGCCCCATGCCCAAGGCGATCGGGCTCGAAAATATCCCTGTGGGTGAGCCGGTGCTTTATGTTTACAACCATGTGACCCGGCGGGCTGAACCCTTGTTTCTGGGCCTGACTGCTCCGGTCAGCCCGCCCATCAGATTCCTGGCTGAAATAACCGTGCTCGGGACATACCTTTTGCCCCGAACGCGGAGCGATGTCGTCAACTCGCTCTTCCGCCCGGCTTTCCAGCAGAAAGCCCGACGCAACCTCCTCAGCCGTTTTCTATTCGAAAAGTCTATCGACTTATTGACTTGTTATTTCATCACCCAGATGAGCCGGTTCAATGTCATCCCCGTCCACCTCCACGAGCCGCTTACGGAGGAAGACAAGACTGTCAAGCGACGGATTAACAAGCAAGCGCTCGAAGAGTGCGTTTCCAGCCTCGAGCAAAACATCCCGGTGGCCATCGCTCCGAGCGGCGGGAGCACCCACGAGGCGGCAGAAGACCTGACCACCCAGACCATCGTTCCGATGCTGGCCAGCTTGCTCTCGCGGCGAGGAAAAACCGTCAAGATTATCCCCTGTGTCGTCAAGGAAAGACCGGAGGTCGGCAAAAATACATACAAAAAATATGTCGCCGACAGAATTCTCATTTATCGTCTGGTGAGGCTTCTCTGGAGTAAGCTCGGGCTGAAGAGTTACCAGAGGTTCTGTCTGACGGTCGAGTTTCTTCCGCCGCTCGTCTTTCCCAATCCCTATCCGACCAAAACAGAGAAGCTCGAGTTCGTCAGCGAGCTCCAGCAGGCCATCTACTCAGCCCTGGCCAGGGATTGACGAAGCTGGTATTGTCTCGGCAAAAAAATTCCGGTATAGTGGAATGTCATGGATTGGGAAGATTTAGCCAGAGAATTGACCGTTTCCACGGCCTCGAAAATAATCCTGCTCGTCATCGACGGCCTGGGTGACCTGCCGGTCGAGGGCCGGACTTCGCTCGAAAGAGCCCGAAGTCCGAACCTTGACCGCCTGGCCAAGAAAGGTGTCTGCGGCCTGACCGACCCTGTCCTCCCCGGAATTACGCCAGGGAGCGGCCCTTCTCATTTAGCTCTTTTCGGCTATGATCCACTCCGTTACCAGTTAGGCCGTGGAATCCTGGAAGCTCTGGGTTCCGGTGTTGAGGTCGGCCAAGATGACCTGGTGGCCAGGGGAAATTTTGCCACCCTGAAAGATGGCCTCGTTGTCGACCGGCGAGCCGGCCGGATACCGACGAGCGAGAACGAGAATCTGTGCCGCCAGGTGAACAAGGCTCTCAAGCCAAAGCCGGGCCTCTCGATCACTCTCTATCCCGGCAAAGAACACAGGTTCGTGGTGAAGTTCAGCGGCCCGGGTCTCGTCGACGCCCTCTCCGACGCCGACCCGCAGAAGGATCATAAGCCCCGCGCCTACACTCAGCCTCTTGCGGCCGATGCTGCCAAGACGGCGCAAATCGTCAACTCGTTCCTCGACCAAGCTACCGAAATCCTGAGCGGCCGGGAGACGGTCAACACGGTCCTCCTCCGGGGTTTTTCGAAATTCCCGGCCCTGCCGACGCTGCCTGAGCTCTACAAACTGAGGCCGGCCGCCTGCGCCAACTACCCGATGTACAAAGGCCTGGCCCGGCTCCTCGGCATGGATATCCTGGACGTTGGGGCTGAGACGGGCGATCTTTTCGACGCCCTCGAAGCCCGCTACGGCGCCTACGATTTCTTTTACGTCCACTATAAAAAAACCGACGCGGCCGGTGAGGACGGAAACGACCCGGCCAAAGTCCGCGCCATCGAAGAGATTGACGCCTTCATTCCCCGCCTCGAAGCCCTGGCTCCTGATGTTCTCGTCGTCACTTCAGACCATTCCACTCCCTGCCAGCTCAAGTCCCACTCCTGGCATCCCAACCCTTTTCTTCTCGTGGCCCGGTCTGCGTTTCCGGACGAGGTCGAGGTATTTTCCGAGCGGGCCTGCAGCCGGGGCTATCTCGGCCGTTTCCCGTCTCTCTATGCGATGCCGCTCGTGCTGGCCCACGCCGGCAAGATGAAGAAATTCGGCGCTTGAGAAATTATTGTGGCCCGGTTTCGCGTTAGACTGATTCTCCCGCTGGCGGTTGCCTCTTTTTTCTCCGTTCTTCTCCTCCTCGCCGCTCCGGCCTTGGTCGAAATCACCAACCTCCGCTCTTATACCCACCCCACGTACACCCGGATTGTCGTCGACATCGGATCGCTCAGGGAATTCTCCTCGGCCGAGCTCAAGGAGCCCGACCGTCTCTACGTCGATATTTACCAGGCCCGCCTTAACCCGATCCTCCACGGCAAGACGTTTTATGAAAAGTGCGACTATATCAAAGAGATCAGGATCGCTCAAAAAAACACGACCACGGTCAGGATGGTCGCCGAACTCGATTTCGTCAAAGTCGAGCGTTACCAGGTTTTTCCGCTCTTCGACCCTTTTCGCGTGGTCATCGATATCTTCCCCAAAGAGACGGCGTCCGCCACCCCGGCCGCCAAATCGCCCCAGCCGCCCCAACCGACGCCCTCAGGCTACAGTCTGGCTCGTCAGCTCGGGCTGGGGATTCAGACGGTCGTCATTGACCCTGGCCACGGCGGGGAAGATCCGGGCTGCATCAGCCGCCGGGGAAACCGCGAAAAGGACATCGTCCTCGATGTCGGGCTCGAACTCAAGAACCTGTTGACCAACGGAAAAGGGCTCGACGTCGTCATGACCAGGGAATCGGATATCTATATCCCCCTCGAAAACCGGACGGTCATCGCCAACCAGAAAAAGGCCGACCTGTTCATCTCCATCCATGCCAACGCCCACCGCAACCGGAAGCGCCAGGGTGTGGAAACGTTTTTTCTCAATTTCAGCCCCGATCCCCAGGTCAACGAGATCGCCGCCCGGGAAAACGCCACTTCCACCAAGACGATCGGCGAAATGAAAGATACCATCAAAAAGATCGTCCAGAACAGCAAGATCGTCGAATCACGCGACCTGGCTGAAAAAATCCAGAAAAATCTGGTAAAATGTCTCTCCCAAAAGTACGGCGCTGTCCAGAACCTGGGCGTCAAAGGCGGCCCTTTCTGGGTCCTCATCGGCGGCGAAATGCCCTCGGTGCTGGTGGAGATTTCCCACTTGAGCAACGCTCAGGAAGAGGAGAGGCTCCGCAGCCCGGCCTACCGAAAACAGGTCGCCCAGGGCATTTACGAAGGCATCCTTGAATACATGCGTTCACTCGGTAAAGGATAAATCGGCATGAGAAGGCGAGATTTCTTAAAAGATATAGCCGTGGGAGGCGCCCTCCTGCGGTTCGGCCCTTCGCTCCTGGCGCAGGCCTCAAGCTTCCCCGGCCTGGTCATGGTTCAGGGTGAATCCCCGTCCGCGATCACTAAGGAGGCCGTGGCCGCGCTCGGAGGGATGAAGTCGTTCGTCGCCAGGGGCGACAGGATCATGATCAAGCCCAACATCGGCTGGGACAGGACGCCTGAGCTCGCCGCTTGCACCAACCCCGAGGTGGTCAAGACTCTCGTCGAGCTCTGCTTCGACGCCGGCGCCAAAGAGGTCACCGTCATGGACAACACGACAAACCAGGCCCAGCGCTGTTACGCCCGCTCCGGGATCGCCGAGGCGGCCAAGTCTGCCGGCGCCAAGGCCCCATTTGTTAACACTTTCCGCCTGAAAAAAATGGCGCTTCAAGGAGAATGGCTCAAGGAATGGGAGGTCTTCACGGATTTTATCGAAGCGGACAAACTCATCAACGTGCCCATCGCCAAGCACCACAGCCTCTCGCGGCTGACCATGGGGATGAAGAATTGGCTGGGAGCCATCGGCGGCAGCCGCAACCAGCTCCATCAGAGGCTCGACGAGGCCATGGTTGACCTGGCCGCTTTCTTCAAGCCTGAGCTCACCGTGCTCGACGCCTACCGCATCCTCATCCAGAATGGCCCGCAGGGAGGAAGGCTATCGGACGTCAAGCTTCAGAAGGCCGTTATCGCCGGCGCCGACCCGGCAGCGGTGGATGCGCTGGGCGCGACTTTTTTCAACATCAAGCCTCAAGAACTGCCTTATCTCAAGATCGCCCGCAGGCGAGGGCTTGGAGAAATCGACCTGGAGAAAATCCGCCTTGAAAAAAGAACAGTCTAAGAAATACAGGGCTCTTCAGTATCTCCGCATCGCCAGCCAGACGGTGTTCTTCGCGCTCTTTGTTTATCTTCTTTTCGGCACCCGCTTCACCGGCGAGGACTACATCGGCCGGGTGGAGGTGTTTTTCCATTTCGACCCGCTCCTCGCTCTCGCCACCACCCTGGCTTCGAGAACCTTTTTTACCGTCTTCGCCTTAGCCGGGATCACAGTTCTCGTGACGGTTATAGCCGGACGGTATGTCTGCGGCTGGGCCTGCCCGTTCGGCGCCATCCATCAGTTTTTTTCTTTTGTTTTTAAAAGGGTTAAATTCCTGAAGCCGCGGAAAGAAGAGAAAAAAGAAAAGCGCCTCGCCTGGAAATATTACCTGCTCGTTTTCGTCCTCGTCGGCAGCCTTTTTACAGTCGACCTCGTCGGAATCGCCGACCCTCTCTCCCTTCTCTACCGGTCGTTCGTCAGCGGGGTTTTGCCCTGGCTGGCCGGTGTCTTTTCGGTCTTCATCGGCCTTTTTTACAGCGTGCGGTTAGCTTCGATAGGCGACAGCTTAGCCCAGTTTTTCAGCACCCTGGCCTTGAATCAGACCTTTCAACAGGGGTTCCTGCTCAGCCTCATCTTCCTCGGGCTCGTGCTTCTCAACCTGACTAGGGAGCGGTTCTGGTGCCGCTATCTGTGTCCCCTCGGCGCCCTTCTTGGGCTTCTCGCCCGTTGGAACGTAGCCAAGGTCAGGGTCGACCCGAAAAAATGCATCAAGTGCAACCTCTGCACGATTCACTGCGAAACCCAGGCCAACCCCTACCCCAACAAGGAATGGCGAAGTCACGAGTGCGTCTATTGTTACACCTGCGCCGCCATCTGCCCGACCGCCGCTGTCTCTTTTCCCGTCGCCGCTTCTCCCGAAAAGATTGAAGTCGTGAATCTGTCGCGGCGGAAGCTCATCCTGACTTCGGCTCTGGCCGTGGTCGCCGCTCCTTTTTTCAAGATTACGCCGGCTCGCAAGCGGGCAGCAGCCAAGCTCATCCGGCCGCCTGGAGCATTGCCCGAGCCGCAGTTCCTCCAGAGGTGCGTCAAGTGCGGCGAGTGCATGAAGGCCTGCCCGACCAACGGCCTCCAGCCAGCCCTGGGAGAGGCGGGGCCGGAAGGAATCTGGACGCCGGTCCTCGTCCCCCGCATCGGCTACTGCGAGTACTACTGCTCGCTTTGCACCCAGGTCTGCCCGACCGGCGCCATCAAGGAGCTCTCTATCGAGGAGAAGGCCAAGGTGGTCATCGGGAGAGCGTGGATTAATAAAAGCCGCTGCATCCCCTATGTGCTGGGGTCACCCTGCATCGTCTGCGAGGAGCACTGCCCGACCTCGCCCAAAGCCATCAAGCTGCTCAGGACAGAAGTCAAGCTTCCAGACGGCTCGATCCAAACTCCCCTCGCGCCCGTCATCGACCTTGACCTCTGCATCGGCTGCGGCATCTGCGAGAACAAGTGCCCGGTCGTCGACGACCCGGCCATCTACGTGACCAGCGTCGGCGAAACGCGCTCGGAGAAAAACCGCCTCCTCCTCGAAATCCTCAAACCGCAAGCCTTGCCCGAAGAGCCCCGCTGACACTAATGAGAAAGGACGAGGATATTCCGGTTGAGATGGAACGCAAGATCAATAAAGTGAAGAAAGAGGCATTGGATATCTTCCTGGCCGCGTTGAAAGCCGTTGACCCGGCCGTGGCCATCAGGAGACATGTCCTACGCGAGGGAAGCAGTCTGAAGGTGGGGGGCAGCACTTACGGTCTCGAAGATTTCGAGAATATCTTCGTCAGCGGCGCTGGAAAGGCTTCGGCGGCCATGGCCCAGCCGCTCGAAGAAATATTAGGAGACCGGCTGACCTCGGGTTTCATCAACGTCAAGTACGGTCATGGAAGACGACTCCAGCGCATCCATGTCCAAGAGGCGGGTCATCCATTGCCCGACGAAGCCGGCCTTCTCGGCGCAGAAAAAATCATCGAGCTTGTCCGAGGGGCGGGAGAAAAAGACCTCGTTATTTTTCTTATCTCGGGCGGGGGGTCGGCCCTTCTCCCTGCGCCAGCCGAGGGGCTAACGCTTGAAGACAAGAAGCAGGCGACGAAGCTCCTCCTTGATTGCGGGGCGACAATCCACGAGATTAACGCCATACGGAAACACATTTCTCGCGTTAAGGGAGGACAGCTGGCGCGGCTGGCTCATCCCGCAACTCTCGTTTCCCTTATCCTCTCCGATGTCGTCGGCGACAGGCTCGATAGCATCGCCTCCGGCCCGACCGTCCCGGACGAGAGCACCTTTGAAGGATGCCGGCGCATCCTCGAAAAATACAAACTCGAAGCCACGATTCCCCGGGCGGTGCTTGGCCATCTGGAAAAAGGAAGCCGAGGCGAAATCCCAGAAACCCCCAAGCCTGGAGATGGAGCCTTCGCCCGGACGCAGAACCTCATCATCGCCAGTAACGCTCAGGCAGTCGAAGCCGCCGCGGAAAAAGCCCAAGCGCTCGGCTACAACACATTGGTTCTATCGACTTTCATCGAGGGCGAGACAAGGGAGGTCGCCCGGATGCACGCTGCGCTGGCTAAAGAAGTCCTCCGCAGCGGCCGTCCGGTTGGACGACCCGCCTGCCTCATTTCGGGCGGGGAGACGACGGTCACGGTGCGCGGCGACGGGCTCGGCGGCCGCAACCAGGAATTCAGCCTGGCGGCCGCAATCGAGATCGACGGCCTCGAGGATGTCGTCATCCTGAGCGGCGGCACTGACGGCACTGACGGGCCGACCGAGGCAGCCGGCGCTATCGCCGACGGCACGACAGTGCGGCGCGGCCGGGCGCTCGGCCTCGAAGCCGAAGCCTATCTCAGCAACAACGATTCCTACCACTTTTTCCGGCCGCT
>Ga0172364_10003536_pt1 | contig 12495 bp, 13 predicted proteins | sample LakKivSesite10cm_FD_114545 | JGI IMG/M metagenome (GOLD analysis project Ga0172364, IMG submission 114545) | Sediment microbial communities from Lake Kivu, Rwanda - Sediment site 10cm | ecosystem: Environmental > Aquatic > Freshwater > Lake > Sediment | place: Rwanda: Western Province, Lake... | reverse complement strand
TGCAAAAAAGCCGGAGCAGACAGAGTGAGTGAAGCAGCAGCGAAAGAATTGGCTAAAGCTTTAGAGGAAATTGGCGTAAAAATCGCCAAAGAAGCTCTAGACTTCGCGATGCATGCCGGAAGAAAAACCATAAAATCCGAAGACATCGAAATCGCCGCCAGAAAAGTAATGGGCAAATAGCCCTATTCTCCTAAGTCTCTCCTTTCTTTTTGTCTAGACCGACAGCATTGCGTCGGCTCAAACCAAAAGATTCGCTCTATAAGCGTAGATGACGATACTAACATAAACTTGGAATAGCTCATCACGGTCTAAGCGTGGAAAACCCTTAAGAACTACAAGGCAAACTTGAATTATGGAAGCTGGTAAGCATGGGTGGAAAAAAGAAGCTCAGCCTAAAACAAATGGAACGGATGCAAGACAAGAAGGACGAGCAGGAGAAAGAGAGGAAGAAAAAGGAAAAAGCAGGAGCACCGAAAGAGAAGAAGGCTTCCGCGGTGATTCCGCCAGATCCGAGAAGCGAGAAAACCATTAGTGAACTGAAGAAAATGCACGTTTTGACCCCCTACATGGTTGCAACACGTTTTAACATACGTATAAGTGCAGCAAAGGATTTCTTGGAGCAAATGGAAGAGAACGGTGCCATCCAAATGGTTTCCGGAAGCCATAACATCAAAATATACAGGGTAGATTAGGCTATTCTGCCGCTTTACGCTTATTCATTAACATAGATTTTCTGTTAACCTTTAGAGAGCTAGAATTTAGTTGAAATTTCCCAGAAGAATCTACACGGAAATGGAGGTTAAAGAAGCCAAAGAACTCGTTGATAAAGGATTTAAACACCGCTTAAGAATCAAAGGAAACTCGAACTTCAAGCAGAAAGTGAAGCAGGCACTTAGGCTTGTCAAGATTGCGGGTTACTACGATTTCTTGAGAACATATATTCGTAGCATAAAAGAGATTGACGGCCTAACTCAGCTTCGGCAAGCAGAGGCAACTATATGGGCGAATGATTATGCTGTGGAAAACCCGGTTGACGCCGCCAGCGTTTTTGTGCAAAAGGCCAACCACATGAAGGAATATCTTGAAGGCAAACTATACTATGGCGGTGCAGCTGAAAGGCGTTCAGATGAAAGGCGGATAGAGTTTCTTGAAACCTTGAAAAAAAAGAGCCGAGAAAAAACAGTCATAGAAGAATGCGAAAAGCTTCTAAATATGTGGAGAGAAAGCTCCTTAGTTTATTAGAAGCTTTCAACTCTGATTTTTGTACCACTCTTTATCTGCTTGAATAATTCAAGGTTCCCGGTGATCTTGCCTAAAATATTCACTGGGCTGTATGGTTGCGATGCTCCATAGAATATGCATATGGCGCTGCCCATAGGCCAGAATGCAATAGTTCCCATTTCAACAGTGCCCTTCGCTTTCTCCTCTCCCATCTTGATCGGGGTTTCAAAGTAGACCTCTTCCTTCCACAGGGCTGCCCTGCCTTCTATTGGCAGTTTACGGACTATCATGTCCACTGTTCTAGGGGCCAGAAAGCGCACAAGCTCTCCTTCAGTTTCCCCTAGACCTTCGATAATAAACTTTACCTTTATGCGTGAAATCTCTGTCTTTTCTTCACTCATGGTTTTTTCCAGCTTTTTTGAATGAAATCATCCAGAATATGCTCAAGCGACACTGGTCCAAGCACTTTGAGCTCGTATTTCACTCTCACTGTTGGCTTGTTGATGTTCATGACCCTTCTCAAGTCTATGGGTGTCCCGATAACCACAACATCACAACGCGTATGGTCAATGGTTTCTTTAAGCTCAGCCACCTGTTTTTCACCATAACCCAATGCTGGGAGAATCCCACTTAGATGTGTGTATTTCTTATATGCTTCTTTTATCGAACCCACGGCATAAGGCTTGGGATCCACAATTTCACCAGCCCCAAACTTCTTCGCAAAAACTGTTCCAGCTCCATAAGGCATGCCACCATGCGTTACTGTAGGTCCATCCTCAATCACTAGAACGCGTTTGCCCTTAATTGCATTTGGGTTGTCAGCTGTTATTGGCGAAGCGGCTTCCAATATTTTAGCGTTTGGATTAACGAGCTTTATGTTTTCTTTGACTTGCACCACTTTTTGCGGATCTGCAGTGTCGACCTTGTTTATTATTACCACGTTTGCCATCCGCAAATTTGTCTCACCAGGATGATAGGCCAATTCGTGACCAGCTCTGTGCGGATCGGCCACGACGATACTTAGGTCTGGCTTGTAGAAGGGCATGTCGTTGTTGCCTCCATCCCAGACTATGACATCGGCTTCTTTCTCGGCTTCTCTGAGGATTTTTTCGTAATCAACCCCCGCGTAAACAATTATGCCGTTGTCGATGTGGGGTTCATACTCCTCTCTTTCCTCAATTGTACACTCATACCTATCTAGATCCTCATACGAGGCAAAACGTTCCCAAACCTGCTTCCTCAAATCTCCGTAAGGCATCGGATGTCTGATGGCTGCAACCCTCAAACCTTTGCCTTTCAAAATCTTTGCAGCCTGCCTTGAAGTTTGACTTTTTCCGGAGCCTGTTCTCACAGCGCACACGGAGACAACTGGAACCTCTGCGATCAACATCGTCGTCTTGGGTCCCATTAACCGAAAATCTGCGCCGCTCGCCAATGCTATAGAAGCCTTGTGCATAACATATTCATGTGAAACATCGCTGTAAGCGAAGACAATCTGGTCAACGTCATGCCGCTTTATCAGTTTAGGAAGCTCTTCTTCCGGATAAATTGGTATCCCATTCGGATATCTTGAACCCGCAAGCTCCACCGGATAGTTACGGCCCTCTATTCCAGGAATCTGCGTGGCAGTGAACGCCACAACTTCGTAGGCATCGTTATTTCTAAAGTAAACGTTGAAATTGTGAAAGTCTCGGCCAGCCGCGCCCATTATGATAACCTTGATTTTCTGCATGATGGAATCCTCCGTTAAAACCCCAAACTTGGAGGGTCAATATAACCTAAACCATTCCATATAAACCTTAACGTTGCCACAACTACTTTAGCAAGTGCAAAACCGTTTCGCCTATGAAGTCTATCTGCTCCGCCGTGACACCGGGATGAACTGGCAACGAAAGCACTTGTTTTGACGCTTTCTCTGTTTCCGGAAGCCTGTATTTTCCAAACTTACGGTAGTACGGCATAAGATGTATAGGATTTACATAGCACACAAACGCGCCTATCCCCTTTTGCTTCAAACTCTCAACAAGCCTGTCTCTCTTCCCGTTTGTTGCGTTCTTCAATCTGACAGTGTAGAGGTACCAGCTGCTCTTGAAACGTTTTGGCTCCGTTGGCAACTGCAGTTTCTTTGCCTTTTCAAGTTTTCGCGAGAGTCTTCTCGCGTTTTCGCGTCTTCTGGCGACGAATTTGGGCAATTTTTTCAGTTGCACACAACCTATTGCGGCTTCTATTTCTGGCATGTGGTAGTTGTGCCCAAGCATGAGGGACTTGTACTTCTGCTTCTCTCCATGGCTCCGTATGTACCGTGGCGTTTCTGCAATCTCATCGCTATTCGTAGTGATCATTCCACCCTCACCCGTTGTCATGTTCTTGCTTCCGTAGAAGCTCCAGCATGCAGCATCGGCAAACGCTCCAGGCGGTTTTTCCTTATAGATAGCCCCGTGGGCCTGGGCCGCATCTTCAACGATCTTCAGCCCATGCTTGTCAGCGATTTCCCTTGTAGGCTGCATGTCAGCGGGCAAACCGTACAGGTCCACTGGCATTATGACCTTAGTCTTCTTCGTTACCGCTTTCTCGATCGCGTCCGGAGAAGCAGTATACGTATCTGGATCTATGTCAACAAACACCGGCTTGGCTCCCCTAAAGACAACAACTTCGGCTGTCGCCACAAAAGTGAAGCTTGGCAGAATAACCTCATCGCCTGCCTTTGCGCCTACCGCTGCAAGTGCTGAGTGCAAGGCTCCTGTCCCCGTGTTCGTTGCTATTGCATGTTTTGCCTTTACAAATCTTGCGAATGATTTCTCAAACTGTGTGACCATTGGACCTGCACCAAGTCCATGAGTAAGCATGCCACTTTTCAGAACCTTCACAACAGCTTCGATCTCCTGTTCATCGATCTGAGGAGCATTGATCTGAATCATCCTATCGCCTTTCAGCTACTATACTCTTTTTATGCTAATAACCTCTACGTTTAACTGTCCAATCCATTAGCGCGCTGCCTTGTCCCTTTATTAGGTGTTGAAGTATGTTGGTGAGACTGCTTTGTCTGGTCTTTTGATGTTTTGTGCTGCTTCTCTGTTCAGGATCAGGCACAGTAGGCTGTAGAGGGTGTACGACGTGACGTTTCTAATGCCTCTGACTTTGTTGACGACTAGGCTGTACTGGGTTTTTAGGAAGCTGTAGACCGCTTCTATGTGCGGTCGTTTGTGATACTCTCTCTTCTGATCCTCCGGCCCGTAAGTTCTAAACTTCTTGTCCACCCTCAGAAGACCTTCGACGTCTCGCTTCTGGTTTGCTGGATACGGAATCACCGTCTTGTCAACGGCGTTTCTGATTTTCTTGTCGCTGTATTGGCTGTCGGCTATCACGCTTCTCAATCTGGCTGCAGACCGTTTGAGAATCAGCTTCGTCTTCTCCAGCATGCTTGGTGAGTGTTTCTTCTCGTTCTGGTTTGCCGAAGCAACAGCACAAGTCAACGGAAGCATAGTCTCTGAATCGATGGACAGGTGGAGCTTGTAGCCCAAACCGTAGGTTCTGCCTGCTCTTCCAACCCTTGCGTCACCATCAGAGAGGCCTTTCTTGTTGTCTAGTGGATGTCGTGTGCTCCAAGCCTTTATGAACGAGGCGTCTAACACGGCGTCAACGTCCTTTGCATCGTTCCGTTTCAAGAGCTTAACAACTTTCTCCTCGATTATTCTTGTAAGGCTGTCTTCTCCGACTTTGCGGATGAACCTGCTGAGAACGCTTCTAGGATAGCCTGCTTCGCCTGGTTTGATGAGGCACAGTCTTCTAAGCCGCAGGTCTATGTCAAGGAGTCTTGTCATTTCTCTTAGACTGCGAACACCCTTCATTCTCATGACGATGAAGGTTCTGAAAAGCCCTAATGGGTTCCTGGGAGGCCTACCGGGTCCAACCGTGTGAAAGCACCCGAGTAACGCTGCTCTAGCAAAGCTTAAGTCCACGTTTCTAAAGAGGGTTTCAAGGGTCTCGTGTTCATCTTGATGTCCCGCTAGGATTCACCTCCTGAGCTTGGACGTGACTCAAGAATACGAGACCCCAACTACATTAATTAATTTACCCATGTGAACTGTTTGCCACTCTCCTATAAGCTTACCTCCAAACCTCTCTTTAGACTGCAAGAAGGCATACCACTTACCCATACGAGGCTTTCCCTCATTATCGTTGCCCTCCGGCACCACGTTAAAAGGGCACACCGCATTTAGGAAACACGAGGCCATAGCCCTCATAAATTAGTCTGCGGCTACACCCCTTAACCATGATAAGGCCGCTTCTCCTTCAACACCCAATAAACAATCTTCAACAGCTTAGCAGAAGCAGCCACCATCGCCTTAGAATTCCCTTTCTTTCCAGATAATCTTCTGTAAAACGACGCGACGTTGCCTTCAGGCTCGGATCGTATATGAACCCATGTACACTGGTTAAGAACCCACCTCAAATATGGACTGCCAGCCTTAGTTATCCTCCCATGATAAGTAGATCCGCCGCTGCTATGCGTTGAAGACGCCAAACCAGCATACGACACCAAATGCGCCGAATCAGGAAACCTGTTAACATCTCCAATCTCACTCACTAACAGTAGAGCCGAATAATACGAGATTCCAGGAATAGTCATCAAAAGCCTAGCACTTTCATCACTTGAGGCTTCATTGCAAATCCTCTTAGACGCCTCATGAATCTCCAAATTCAACCTCTCAATTATTCTTATATACCCTTCAACTCTGGCATCATCAACCTTTCTTAGCTCTTCCAAGAAGCCTTTAGTGAACGGCGAGTAGTCTATTCTTATGTTGTTCATTAGAAGGTAAGCGTGCACTCTGTTCTTCACGCTGCCGCGCATCCTGACTAGGTTTGCTCTGTAGCGGACAAGCTCTCTGAGGCTCATAACACGCCTTGAAGGTACGTAGGATTCGGCTATATAACCGCCTCTAAGCAGGTTTGCAAGCATCAACGCATCTACCTTGTCTGTCTTCAGCTTTGCAGAAGCAATCGCCTTCGTCTTAGCAGGATTAGAAAGCACAACCCTATGCCGCCTAGACAGGATTTCATACAGCCAATACCAAGACGATGAGGACTCTAACACCATGGTCGCATTGCATAATCTGTTTGAGAATTCTTCGATCCGCCCTGGCTCGTTCTCTATTCTCTCCTGTTCTGTTACAACTCCATCTTCATCGACAATGGCTACTTCAGTATACTTTTTATGAACATCTAACCCGACGAACATACGCATGCTATCGTCTGGATGCCTAATAGCCCTCTTGTTCACATCCGATTAGGGACAAGCCAGCGCGCACGCTCGCTGACTATTCTGCAGAACTCGCAAGATTCGATTACAACAAAGCCTCCATCATTCTGTATTGAGGTCACGCTCTCATCAATGCTAAAGCTGCAATCATTGCCAATATAGCCCCGTAAGCAAAGGCAGCGTTTGGAAAGACAGTCGTCCAGAGGATTCCAGCTGTAACGCTTGAAACAAAGTCTCCTATACCATTGACTGTGCTTAACACTCCAAAGCCCGTTCCTCTGTTGTGCTCGCCCAACAAATCAGCGGCGTACGATCTTTCGCCTGCGTCAATTGCGCCGGTCTCCACGCCCGCAAGCATAAAGAGAAAGGCGAAGTTGATAACACTTGGCGGAAGCAGGATGAAGCCTGCACAGTACGCACTGAAGATAAGGTATCCCAAAGCCAACAGGTCTCTCTTGCTGAATCTGTCACCTAGAGCTCCGAACACGTATGCAAAAATCGCTGCCCCTACATTGAGCAGCACATAGAGAAGTGCGCTGACACTGCTCGCAACGATTACTCCTAGGCTTGGAGTCAAGGCTTCACTCGCTTTCAATACTAGGAAGGTGTTGGCGAAATTTCCTATCCCGAAGATGCCCACAGCAAGCAAAAAAGGTCTAAACCCCTGCGGAAGCTGCTTGATATCAGTTACCAGTTCTCTTCTCTCACCTATCTCCCGAGGCTTTATTTTTTTTTCTCGCGTGAATACTGCGAACATGAGAACGGCCAGAACCCCCGGCACAAATGCAAGGAGAAATATGTTCCTAAACCCGATCAAAGGCAACAACACGAATGCTAGGCTTGGACCTATAATCGCGCCCAGCGTATCCATCATACGATGAAAACCGAATGCGTGACCGTAGTTTTCGGGTTTAACAGATTCAGCCAACATAGCATCTCTCGGGGACTCTCTTATCCCTCGTCCTATCCATCCGACCGTTCGATAGAACAGCACTTGCAGGACGTTCGATGCGAAGGCAAACAGCGATATGAAGGCTCCCGTGAGTGCGTAGCCCAAAGTCCCCAGAGGCTTCCTTTTGCCAATCTTGTCACTGAGCCATCCAGAATATGTCTTCACGAAACTGGAAGAGAAGTCAGCTAAGCCTTCTATCAGTCCCAAGATTTCTGCAGAACCGCGAAGCTCAATTACCAAGAACTGTGCAAGTACGGCTGTTGCCATCTCATGACTCGCGTCGCTAAACAGGCTGGTAAAGCCCATCGCAGCGACATTTCTGTTCAACCATTTTCGGGCTTCTCGGTTATTGCTTGATCCCTCTTTCATGTTTAACAATCCTCTGAACTTCATCTATTTCTAAGCTGAATGGAAGCCTTCTGAGTTCCGTCATAATTGCCTTAATCAATTCCCCCCTTGTTTGGTAATCCAATCGCCTATTTGGTATATTCCACGACCTCCTCCTTTGATCGATTAGCGCCAGAGGGGGCTTCAAGAAGAACGCCGCCGAAACCAGGAGACAATCTTGTTAGCCCTTCGATTTTTGAGGTCGCCAAGAATTCTTTTGAAGATTTGGGGAACTTGAGGAGAGTCAAGGGCTTCTTCCAGACTCATCCACACATATTCTGTGGCTTCTTTGGTTATGAGTATCCTTCCTCCGATGACTGTCACTTCATATGCAGCGATTATGTGATGTACGGATTCGTCTTTCTCGGAGAGAAAATCGTCATAAAGTCCAACGAATTTCACTGGAAGAATCTCTAGCCCGGTTTCTTCTCTGACCTCGCGGATAATTGCCTGTTCTACGGTTTCGTCTGGCTTCACGTAACCTCCGGGGACAACCCAACTCTTGTGGTAGGGTAAATCGCCTTCCCATATGAGGAGAACCTTATGTTCTTTGCCTTCAATAACTGCGGCCACGCTCACTAACGTTTTGCCTTCAACTGCGTCTCTTTCAGATATCATATTTCGTCCCTCTCTTCACCCCAATCAAAGCCGCTTCCCGAGACTCTAACTGGGTTTCAGATCCGCGAGATATTTCTTAATCAACCTGTCTCTCATGCGTCTTTCACGCTTCTTCGTAAACGTACGTGCACACAGATGGAAGACAAGCACGCGGTTATCACGGTAGACCCTTCCGATTTGGTTTCTGATCCCGACGAATCTGGATTCGAGTGGCATCAATCGAACAACAATCTGATGAAACTCGGACTCGAGGCTTCTCTTCTTTTCTTCAAGCTGGTTTACTCTCTGCAAGAGTTCACTTTCGGATCGCGGACTTTCCATTCCCAGGCGGATTACATGTAAGACAGCTTCAGAGTCGAGATGTATACCTACCTTCCGGGCAAGTTCAAGGATTTCAGGAGTCTTTCCCACCGAGATTTTTCTTGTGCGTGGTTTTCGCAGCTGCATGCCCCACTGATCATCCCCATGTAGATAGAAGACTCTCAAGCGTCTTCTGGTCTGTGCTAATTTCTCTCAAGAACTTCTCCATCCTCTCAATCTCACATGGCAACTCTGTAACACGTTTTCTTGACTCCTTAATCCTTCCAGCGAGGTCTGAAACCTCTTTATCAAGAGATGCAACTCGCAATGTCAGCAGTCCAATCCTCGCCAATTTGATGGCTTCCTCTTGATCCCTTATTCTTTGATACAACTCTTGGGAGAAAACTGGCTTGGATCCCGCGGATCTTCTGAATGGTGAATTCACGCTGAACCACGATCCGCTGTTCTCAGCATTGAGGCTAAAGTTGTTTCCACGCCTCTTTTTCCAGTGACTCTGGCTAAGCCTTCGTCAACAGTCTTCTCAATTCCAACCCTGTCTTTCTGTGAAAAGTGATAGTCTTGCTTCCTAATGTACTCTGCGAGGACGAATCTTGACTTTTCCAAAGCTTGGATTTGCTTATCGACAATTCTTCTGGCCGCGGATGCGTATCTCTCATCAGAAGTCTCAGAGGCGATGAACAAGGCCATGACGTAGTGAGGAATACACATCCCCATTGACGCATCGTAGAGTTTCAGGATCTCTTCGTTTTCATCAATTTCGCGGAGGAAATCTTGGGTGTAGACATGCATCATAGTGGAAACGTGATCGCACGCAGGACACTTGGTCTGATTGGCAACGGTCTTCAAGAGTTTTGAGACTGAGATTGAATGAGGGTTCCTTTTCAGACGCAACCTTGGTCGCCTTGACCGTGCAGACTTTGCGGGTTGCTGACCCTTGACATCATCCAAGAGTTGCTCCGTCACACTCTCCAGTATCAGAGCCATGCCTAAGCCATCACTGCTGCTGGGATTGGCAGAAAAGGCGTGCATCTTTTGAAAATGATAGTTGCAGAAACCTCTGCTTTCGATGATTTTTTCTCTTTCGTTTGCATCCATTACTAGTTCGCTGAGGTAATTGTCCATATATCTTTGTTCGAACCTGTTTTCCAGATAACACAAGAAACAATTCTCTGCCTCTTGCAGGCCCTCTCGAATATATATCCAAGCGATGCCGTCATCTATGTTTCTCATCTTCATATGAAGCCAAGTCTCCGAAGCACACTGATGGCTTGAAATGTATTCTCAAAAGTTGATATGCCAAGGTCTGACCGGGCGAAGCCTCCGTTGCGTCTTTGACATTTCAGCACAAAATCAACAGTCTGCGAAGGGAATCTGCAGTTTTCTCCAAGCAGCTCAAGGGTCATCACTCCATAGTAAGTATGTTCCATGTAGGGCGGAGCGGACCGAGGGATCACGGTAAACCCGCCGAACGGTTGCTCGCATTTCCTCACAAATCTCACTGCATCAAATAGATCTCTTCGATCAACCTTCAACAGGCCGAGAGATGCAACGGCGTAATATGTTGAGTTGATGCTCGAGTGTCCATAAGCGCCAAAACCTCCGTCCATGTTTTTGTATTCAAGTATCCACCTCTTGAGTTCCTCGCCGTCAGGTTTCACATTCAAGATTGACGCGAGTTCTAATACCATAAGTGCAAACTCGAATTCTGAGGGAACCTCAATGTAAACATCTGCGTTGCCGAAATATCTTCCAGAATTGATCGTGGACGACACAAAATCCCTGAACCGGCGTCCCATACGCTTGTTGCAGAGTGTGAATGCCTTGCCAACGTAATAGTGAGAATAAATGTTTGATAGGTCAAATTCATTGAGCCACATGATTGTGCGTTCCGTGTTAGGAAACGGTGAGCCCAACAGCTTCAGAATGGCTAACCCATAATACGTGTCCTGCGCATTAGACTCTAGACCCTGAGCAAAAGCGTACCCTCCATCATCATTCTGGCGATCCGCCACGTACTCTGCAACCTGCCTCTTCAATGACGATTCTGCAACGTGTCCTCTACTCAGACTTACATTAAGAATGTTCTTTGAAGCGAACCGCCCTGCTTCGGACAACCTAGCATCCACTCTTTTAATTCTGAATCTTCGTAGAAGCTATCAGCCCCTGTCCACAAGACAAGGGCGGTTAATGGCGAGCCTCATCGCCTCGCATTATGAAGATATCCGTCGAAATAAATATGCTTTTCCGATCGAATTTCTTCAATTTAGCATGAATGTATACAGAATAACCAACATTGATGCTAAAACTATGGCTCTGAACAGCATCAGATACCTGGCCCGCCACTTTATTCGTCTTGCACTTTGAATGAGGGTAAGCAGATCAGCTGAATCGTTGATGAGGATTTCCGATACTCTTTTTGCCAGATGGGAACTGTTTTGCACAAAGGATATTCCAACGTCTGCTACTTTTAGAGCTATTGTGTCGTTTGCGCCGTCGCCGACCATGGCTATGGGATTGCCTCTTTGCTGCATTAGCATGATAAGAATCGCTTTCTGCGATGGTGATAATCGAGCAAAGACTGAAATATGATCAGATTGCCTTGCTATTTCCGAGAATTCCATTTTTGCCATATCCTTTCCAGTCAAGCAGTAGTTTGATTTAATGTCTATTCCGGTTTCTTCGGCGATTTTCATGGCGGTTTCAGGCCTGTCCCCGGTCAGAATAAGGTTTCTTTTCCCTATTTCTTTCAGGTTCCTTACAGCTTGGACTCCAGGTTTCACAGGGTTTGTCAGTTGAATCAGGCAAAGAAAAGTATAATGTGAAGGTGGGGTCTCTAAAGCGCGGGAACTGTACGCCAATGCTATTGCCACATCTCCCTCTTGATTGATAGAACGCGCTTTTGCATTGATAGATGAGAGAAAATCCAAGTCTGCTTTTTTCTCTATGCCTGACGCTGTGATATAGTCCTTACACATTTTTACAATAACATCAGGATCTCCTTTCGTAAAATACATTTTTTTGTCATCAAATTCAAATCCGCAAGTCATGTATCGGTCTTCTGAATCAAACGGCTTCTCGTATATTCTCTTATACCTAGACGCAAGTTCATTGACTTTGGTCCCATTCTTCAAAGCAAAAGATACTAAAGCTCTATCTATGGGGTTTCCCTGGCCTATTCTTTCAAGAAAGATGACATCATTACATAGCGCACATGCGATTCCTATCAAATCAGAAATATGTTTGTCAGACAGAAAGGGATCTATGTCGGATATTCCGTCAGTGAAATGAATACGTTTCACTTCAATTTCGCGGGTCGTTAGCACCCCTGTTTTGTCGAAACATACCGTATTGACTTTGTTGATGCTGTCCAAGGAAGTTTCATCACATATCTGAATGTTTTGGCTCGTGATCTTTTTGACTTCGCTTGAAGTAAGGACGTAGTTAAACAGGTCATTATTTTGTATTAACACGATAAAAACCGCCATCGTTGAATACACTGTGCAGACCAAGGCGGGGTTGCTGTGGCGAGTTAGGGAAATAATAAGAGGCGGCAAAAGAAAAAAAAGTAACATAAGATATCTTCCTTTTATCAATGAAGGAAATTCATATTTTACTTGTCCCCAGCGCTGTTTGAGGATTTTCCCGTATTCTGTTTCTTCCCCTGTCGCAATAACAACACCCTTACCATTACCTCTGGTTACCGTGCTACCTTTATAGACAAAAACTTCTTCAC
>Ga0172364_10003535_pt1 | contig 12496 bp, 11 predicted proteins | sample LakKivSesite10cm_FD_114545 | JGI IMG/M metagenome (GOLD analysis project Ga0172364, IMG submission 114545) | Sediment microbial communities from Lake Kivu, Rwanda - Sediment site 10cm | ecosystem: Environmental > Aquatic > Freshwater > Lake > Sediment | place: Rwanda: Western Province, Lake... | reverse complement strand
TGTGGAAATTTTATCAAGGGGAATTCCATCAAAGAGAATCTCCATATCCCTGAGTGTATCAATTGCTACTCCGCACTTGCCAACTTCCCCATGTGAAAATGGATCATCAGAATCCCTGCCATAAAGTGTGGGAAAATGAAATGCGACAGATAAACCAGTTTGCCCGTGTTTCAATAAATATTTATAACGTCTATTTGTATCTTTCGGAGTTCCAAAACCTGAAAATTGGCGCATAGTCCAGAGTCTGCCCCGATACATTGTTGTCTGAACACCACGAGTGAACGGAAATTCCCCAGGAAAGCCTAAATCCTTTTCGTAAGACATCCCCGCAATGTCTTCATACACATAAATAGGTTTTACGGGAATGCCAGAGATAGTAGTAAATTTATGATCCCTTTCCTTGCAGGATTTATATTTTTCTTCCCATTCTGATTTTTTCATAGAAAATCACCCCCTTATCAAGGTCCTAATTATTTTTCGCGCAACTTTATAAGGGCTTGTTCTTTTCTGATTTATTTCTTCAACAAATCTATCAAGTTCCCTATCATTGATAACCGATTCCCTTAAATGCCTTTTTATTTCTGTATCAATCAATTCATGAATAAGGGCAATAATGCGCTGTTTTCTTATTTTTCTTATTTCACCGCTACTGTCAAGATAATTTTTATGGTTACACAGAGCACCAATAACTTCCTCAATCCCTATTTCATCAGTAGCAATGGTCTTTAATATTGGAACATGCCATGAAGAAAGTCTGGGCTTCAGGTCAAAGGCAAATTTTAATTCCATTAACAGACGATCACAACCTTCGCGATCACCCTTATTTACGACAAGGATATCTGCAATTTCCAGTAATCCCGCCTTCATTGCTTGAATAGAATCCCCGGATTCAGGGACAAGAACGACAATTACTGTATCGCAGACCTGTGCGATATCCAGTTCCACTTGTCCAACCCCGATTGTCTCAATCAATATATAATTCATACCTGCAGCATCAAGGACTAATGCCACATCCTTTGTCTTCCGTGCTAATCCACCAAGACTGCCGCGGGATGCCATACTTCGGATAAAGACATTTTTGTTCAAGGCAAGGTCAGTCATTCTAATACGGTCACCCAATAAGGCGCCACCGGAAAATGGCGAGGTGGGGTCAACTGCAATAATACCTATCTTGTGGTTTTGCGCAAGCAGTTTTTTGGCAATGGCATTCACCAGGGTTGACTTGCCCGCACCGGGTGGTCCAGTGATACCAATCTGATATGCCTTACCAGTGCAGAAAAATATATCTTGCAGAAGATTACCCTGTGTATCATTCTCCACAAGCGTAATGGCACGCGCTATTGCAAGTTTGTCGCCCCTTAACAATTTTTTAATCAATTCCATAACAATCTATTGAGTTTGCTCCTCAAATTCACCGGTCTTCTTATTTTTGCGAACATTATTCCACAGAAAGTATCTGCCATTCATGGCAACATAAACACCTGGCGGTAATGTTTGGACAAATGCAAGGGCACAACCAAAATTGAACAATCCATCAGAACTTCCGAAAGTATAGGGAATCATCGCACCAGTGAGAACAACTGTCTTATTTTTCACTTTTTGAGCAAGATACTTTGCAGTCTCTGCCATTGTATCAGTTCCATGGGTAATAATTATTTTATCTTCCTTTGCCTTTACACAATTCCGGGCGATAATATCCCTGTCTTCGTCAGTCATCTGAGTGCTATCAACCATCATTAAGGTTCTGATCTCTACCGGAACACGCGAGCGACCGAGTGTGAGCATCTGGGGAATATGGGTATCCTTGAAAAATAACTCTCCGGTTAATTCATTATATTCTTTATCAAATGTACCACCGGTGATAAATATTCGAATTGCCATTCAGTTTAACTCCTTTTTTAGTAAATCATACCGTAAATCTAATAATTATCAAGATTTATTTACCAAATGTTCCTACAATCCAATTATTAATTTCATCCCCTACCTGTCTAATAACCATTAATTGCTCTGCTAATGAACTTTTTCATATATGCTAATACTATTTCAAGTATCCTCTTATCCTGGGACATGATAACGGCTCCAGCATAAAGGAAGTCCAGCCCTCTAAGCACTATAATCCTAATCTCCTTTTTAAACTTCGCCACGCACTGCCATACAGTTTTAACTTCCTTTCTCTTAATTGAGCTTGTTTGCTATCATTATAAGCCTCGCAGTAAACCAATCATTATCTTCTTTCTTGTGTTCAATAAACCTTCTTTTTAAATCTCTGGTGTATCCGATGTAAGTTCTGTCTGTTCTTTTATTTTTCAAAATATATACATATTCCATAGGCATAGAGGGCTGGATTTGTGTGAGTGCCGTTAGGCACGCAATGCAAAGCATAGATAGAGCGAAGCGACATCAACTTTTTATGCTGTGTTATATATGAAGTGGCAGTTTCATTTTGTTATTATCAATACCTTTGTAACCGTAGTATATGTTTTTCGCCCAAAAGTAAATACAATTTCATCTTTTATTGAAACTGTTTCTCTATCAAAGAAGTTATCAACCCTCTGGAAAACAAGGTTGAAGTCTCTCTTTAATTCCCAGCTCTTCTCAGGATTATCTTTATCCAACAGCACTACGAATAATCGGTTATCAGCTCCAAATCTCTGAGCTCCTTGATTTTCATACATCCAGATTGCTAATTCAGAAGGATTTTTTATAGCTTCGGTTGAGTCATATTCTCGAGGCAAATAGGTTATTTTTAAATCAAATGGTTGACTATCAAAGAAAATATCTATCCCTTTTATGTTTTTGATCGTAGGGATTACTTTAAGATGTGTGCTTATATGTTCCTCAATCAATACAGTTGTCCAATGGTTAAACCAAGTGCAAATAACATAATCCGTCACATCGTCGTGCAGTTTTGCTTTGACACTATTCAATAAATCTTCATATCGGACAATCCTTCTTACATATTCAGCCTGTATCTTCTGATCTAACTGTCCCTGAACCACACCCCAACTGAAAGTTTTGACTTTTAAGAGTTCTTCCTTCAAATCCTCGTCAGAAATAATTGCTCGCCGTTCCTGAATTCTCTCAGAATACTTTTGTTTAATAAATTCGTCAATCGTTTTCTCCTTAGGTTGTTTTACCAATATTCTTTTGATAATCTCTGTAGCCGAACCTGTATCGTTAATTCCTAAATTTCGAGCCAATATTTTCAACTGTGGCAAAGGAATGCAACTAAGTTTTAAATTTAAAAACTCTTTCTGACTTAATAATGGCATAAGTATCTCCTTCTACTTTTTCTTAAAAAGCATAATATATTCATGTTTAAAAATATAAAAACCACCGACCAATGCTCGGTATCTCCACAATTCCTTTTGATTTCTTTTTCCTCTTGTTTCTTCAAAATTTTTTACAATTATACTTTTCAATAAATATCCTCTTTTTAAGACCTCCTGTAGACAGTAAAATCCCAATGGTATCCATTCACCTTTAGAATATTTGTCTCCAATAACTAACGCGAAGTAGTGTCCCTTCTCTAAATATGGAGTCGCATTGTCCACAACTGCACCAAACATCTTTAAAAATTCGCTTGTATTTTTCGCATTTGAAAGGTCTTTCTCATCTTTCGAAAATTTTATAATGTCGTGATAGGGAGGATGCATAATAAGAAGTTGAACTTGGTTTATATCATATTTATCCAGAATTTGTTTTATATCTATTGTTCTGCTATCACCAATAATTACCTCACTAATTACATTATATTTGTTTTGTTCTTTTTCAATCAGTTCTTTTGCCTTTTGTACTACATCAAGATTTAACTCTATTCCAATTCCGTTCCTACCTAATCTTTTGCATTCAATTAAAGTTGTTCCGCTTCCGACGAAAGCATCTAAGACCCAATCTCCTTTCTTTGTATACCTTAACATCATCTGATGAGGGATTTGGGGAATAAAATTACCCCAATACCATCCAAGATGAGCACCAGAGGAATCTCTTTTATCTAAGACCCATAAACTATCAGTTATTATCTCATCGTATTCTTTCCATCTGAGAAGATTTATATCATTAATTTTACTGGTTTTGACTTGTTGTGCTCCATTTTCTAATCTTTTGAGATAATATTTTGCCCTCTCAAGCGTTTGTGATTCCAATATTTGATTCAATTCAGAAGTCAGAACATTCCTCCGTAAGGAAATTGTATCTCCATTGACATCAATATTTAATATACCTTCTTTGTCATTCCTATGGTTAGTTATAATATCTTTTAGTGCAATTATTCTATTTTTGATAGAACTTAAATTATTTAGCGCATCAACTTCGGCTAAGGTTTCAATGAATTTTTCTTTATTCAAAATCACCGCTCCATAAGTAAGCGGTGCAGCCTCTAAATTTTTTAATGTTAATTGTATCATATTCTTACTCTTCATATTTTCATTCCTTCATTCGTTTTAAAGCCGCCATTTCATATAACGGCTTCAGCATAAAAGAAGTCCGGCCCTCTAAGCACTATAATCCTAATCGCCTTTTTAAACTTCGCCACGCACTGCCATACAGTTTTAACTTCCTTTCTCTTAATTGAGCTTGTTTACTATCATTATAAGCCTCGTAGTAAACCAATCATTATCTTCTTTCTTGTGTTCAATAAACCTTCTTTTTAAATCTCTGGTGTATCCGATGTAAGTTCTCTCTGTTCTTTTATTTTTCAAAATATATACATATTCCATAGGCATAGAGGGCTGGATTTGGGTGAGTGCCGTTAGGCACGAACCTTTTATGCTGTGTTATATGCCGTTGACAAGGTAACATGAAACAATCTCACTGCCCTAACAAATAGCCGAGGCAAAGTCCAAAAATCTCAATGGAACTGCTTTTGCTCATAGCAAAGAAGTAACCCTTTTCTCTACCCTCCTTGTATATATTATTAATACCATTATTAAAACACTGATAAGATAAAATCTTATTTAGCGGAATGCTAAAGGGCTTATAGCCAGGAAAAGGATACAGCAAAACTCTCTGATTGGTGATAATAAGAACTCCCCGCGATGTTTCAACAAGCCTGTCCTCTTTTACCATATGCCCTCTATGAGCACCCACTCTATAACGAATCCCTTTTACAATGGTGAAACTTATACCATGCGACCCACCACTATATCCCAGGCTAACTGATTTCAATTCCTTAAGAACAGAGCTATCTGCAAAGTGCACAATTTCCCCTTTTTTTAAGATTACTTGACTACTTCATTCTATACGCAAGTCTACAGAAGGCAATTTTCCTTCTTTTCTTATTTTGTTCACATAAATGTAAGGTCTGATACGCTCGTCAAACTTAATATCTTCGTTTGTCAAACTAAATGCCTCCTGGATCTTCCGTAAAGTTTCTATTTCAAGTTCCTCAAGTTCTTTGTCAGTATCAAATAACTCGTATACCCTTGAATACAATTTAACTAATGCCTGTTTGTTCTGCTTTTTAAGAAGCTCTAATTGTTGCTCAGTAACATGCTTCGTGGCTAATATCTCCTTTTCTACTTTAGAGAGTTCAGCCTCGTAACTTATCTTACACTCATTACATAATGTTTCATTAGTAAGACTGGTAAAAAAGGAAAGTTTCTTGCCGCAATGTTTACAAAATTTTGCCATTCTTAATGCCTCCCACTTATTATTAATGTCTAAATTCCATGGCGTATAGCCTTTTCAGCATGTACGCGGTTGCGGACGTAGGGATCAATGTCCCGAAGGGCAACAGCGTTAGCCCGTAGCGGTTATGCTGTGTTATCTGCTGTTGCGGGATCCCTATTATTTTTTTTTCATTAAACTAATAGCCTCAATCTATCTTTAATTGCCTGTTCGATCTTATCTACATTATCTATATCAAATTCAATTTTATAATACTTGGAAATTTTCATTAAAATAGAATTATCCATATCTTTTAAAACCTTATTGGTCTTAGCAGCATACAAAATATAAAGTTTTTTATTTTGCTCTAAATCTTCTATGTTAACAAGGGGTGACAAATTACCAAATAACCACACAGCTTCAGGATTAAACAGATTCTTCAGAGAATAAAGATATGCATACTTATAAAAATTTTCTAATGTTACAACAATTCCATTGGGGTGTTTCTTCGTAATGAAAGATGCGTTCCTTTTTAAAGAATTCAAATCTCTAAATGAATAATAATACAATCCAATTGGAGAATCTTTTGCATCATTTCTCCGAGGAGGATATTTGTTAATATACCCATCTGTAGTATTATATTTAGATAAAATAAATTTCTTATCACTATTCAAAATATCGAATTGAAATTGTTTAATAAATTCAAACGTCATTCCTAACGGATTTTTTTCATAAAGAGCTACTAATATCGGAAATTTTATTTTACCGGTACCTCGAAATAAATCACTAGGGAATATTTCTGCTTTGATTAATCTGTAGTTATCCTTAAAGCCACGTAATCGATTAAAGTTTGCTTCTTTAATTAAATATGATAATGGATGTAACACACAAACAACATTTGCTTCTAATTTATGATACGATTTTAAGAATGAAATCCCTAAGTCTCTATCAAAAAGGTCGTCATCACAAATATTTTTTCCTTTTTCACCCTTTTTAAATTCTGATGTTATATCATTATAAGGTGGATTACCTATCATTATTAGAAAGGCAGAAGAAGGAATGGAATATTTATCCCTGCTGACTTCCCTCAGAGAATTAGTATAAAAAACATTATTGCGATTAAAATATTGTTTTAGAAAATTGCAAGCATTCAAATCACAATCTGCTATTCGATAATCATAATGTCTGAAATCCATTAAAAATGCACCACATCCACCCGCGTTATCAAATATTATAACTTCTTTTTTATTATTTTCTAGATAAGGTTTAATAAAAGAAATAACTTTATTAACAAGAATCTTGGGTGTATAATAACCCCCTAATTGAATTTTTGCTTTCTTCGGCAAATGTTCTGCTAGATGGACCTGCATAACAACTACCCCTCAATAAGCTCTAAAAGTATCTTAAGAATTTCAACAACATCGTGATTATGTCGTTTGGATGCCATGCCAAAAACTTTCATCAAACATTTAAGATTCAAAACATTCGTTTTGTCGATAACATATTCAAGTACATCACCTGAAATAGATGGCTTGCCCTTAAGTTTTGCTGAATTTCTAAAGGTTTTTAGAGGAATACAAAAATAAACCATCGGCTGAACACCTGAGGCATATTGCTGTTTTTGAATAGACACTTCTATCTGTGTGTCATCAGGAGTTTCAACCATAAATAGTGTAGGTAACTTAATACTTGTCTCTTCAAATCTTATTCCATTTAGAGATAGGCACGAATGATACTCAATAGTTATGGCTTTTTCATCTATGAAACTTTCATAATTGCTTATTTCCTTAAGTAAGTCTTTTACTTCTTCTACAGATACAAATTTTAATTCCATAGCCTTATAAAATATTTCCGATAATTCATAAGGATATTTTGCTTTTCCATTACTCCCGATAAAATGTTTGCTTGTTAATTTTGTTTCTTTTTTGCCGGTCTCAACATCGTTAATTGGAACATCGTAACCTATTTGCCATTCCAAGTATGTTTGATCATCAAATGTCCCTTCTCTCGTCGAAAATGTTTCACCAAAATCTAGTCTATTTTGTCTTTTCTTAAATCGGAATTTACCTGCATTAGTAGCGGGTATAGTTAACAAGATATTGTTTTCTTTAATTGCATAATCCATTTTTTATCTCCCTATATTCTAATGGTATTTCCTGGTTCTTTTACAGTCGACCCCAATGCCCATTGGACTCTTTCAAGAGCAATTTTATAATATTTCTCTTCTATTTCAAAACCAATAAATCTTCTACCAAGCTGAATACACGCTACAGCGGTACTTCCACTTCCTAAGAAAGGATCCAAAATTAAGTCATTATCTTTTGTGAACATTCTCAAGATTTCTTTTATAAAGTGTTTTGGTTTAGGTGTTGGGTGGTCAATATATCCTTCGTCAGGTTCTACCATTTTCCCTGGGGTGTCAATAAATATGTCTTTGTTCCATTGAATGATTTTGGGTTCTCCTTTTTTGAAGATAAAGCAAGACATGAACTTTGTATACCCGATCGGGGATTTAACTCTACCTTCAGGACAATATAAAATAATCTGCCAAAAATAATTGAATGGATTGTTTTTAAATAATTGGGGCAAAAATTTTGTGCTAAAGAAAGTAATAAAAAAACTATTATCTTTTAGAACTCTATCGCTTTCAGAGAGGACATCATAAAAAAGATTTAAATCAGCATCTCCTCTGATAGCATATTTTCTTAATCCGTATGGCGGATCGGTAAGCACGACATCTATAGAATTTTTTGGAATTAACTTCATCAGTTCCAAACAATCGCCACAAATTATCTTATTGATGAAATCTTCTGGATATTTTAGATCAGATTCAAATATATCTCTATTTTTTACTATTTCCATTTTGGTTTTTCCTTAACCGCAATTACAGACAAATTGTTTATTTTCGAAATGAGTTCGGATATACCGCCTGGCGTGATATCTGAAGTACTTGTATATCTCCAATAATGTAAATTCCAATACTTCCCCTCAGGATGCCATTTATGTACTTTGAGAGTTTTAGCTTTTTGCACAAATTCAAGATTGTAAAAAAAGGATACAGCAATTCTATCTTGCCCCAAATCTGAAATTTTTATCACTGATTTTGATTTCTGTTCATTCATAATGTTTATTATAATTATTCTCCTTTAGTTGTCAATGAAAATTTGGCTCTTAACCATTTTGTCGGGCGGATATGCTTCGTATTTCAGACATCATCAAAGTCAATATTTTACTATCAATGCACAAGAGGAGGTGTTTGAAGGTAATTTCTTTATTTTCTTTCTCATTGTGGGAAAATGGGAGCAGTATTAAATTTTAGATCCTGAAACAAGTTCAGGATGACGGTCAATGTCTTCCTTCCTCTTTTAATTTCGCCTCGATCTTTGCCCAGGTGTCTTTAAGTGCAACCGAACGGTTGAAAATTAAATGTTGTGGTGTAGAATCCGGGTCAACACAGAAATAACCAATACGCTCAAACTGAAAATTTTGTAATGGTTTTGCATTTCTTAATGAGGGCTCTAATTTACAATTTCTCAATACAACCAGGGAGTTGGGATTCAGATTTGCAAGAAAATCACCGCCCTCATTGGGATCGGACTTATTGAACAGGCGGTCATAAAGTCGGACTTCGGCATTAAAACAATGTTCTGCTGATACCCAGTGGAGTGTTGCCTTGACCTTTCTGCCATCGGGCGAATCACCGCCACGAGTTTTTGGGTCATAAGTGCAGTGGAGTTCTACAATATTACCATCTTTGTCTTTTACTGCATCTACGCATTTGACAAAATATGCATAGCGCAGTCTCACTTCCCTGCCTGGCGCAAGCCTGAAGAATTCCTTGGGTGGTTCTTCACGAAAATCATCTTTTTCAATATAAATCACCCTTGAAAATGGCACCTTGCGTGTGCCCATGCTCAAATCCTCAGGATTATTTATTGCATCCAGCTCTTCAATTGTATCCTCAGGATAATTATCAATCACAACCTTCAATGGATTCAAAACCGCCATTACCCTTGGTGCGCGTTTATTAAGGTCGTCCCTCAGGGCATGCTCAAACAATGCAACTTCAACTACGGTATTATTCTTTGCCACACCAATTGTATCACAGAAATTTCTGATTGCTTCAGGTATGTATCCCCTTCTGCGTAATCCTGAAAGTGTGGGCATTCTCGGGTCATCCCAGCCACTGACAATTGCTTTCTCCACAAGCATAAGCAATTTTCGCTTGCTCAAAATCGTGTATGTCAATTCAAGCCTGGCAAATTCAATCTGTTGTGGATGGTGAATCTCAAGTTCGTCAAGAAACCAATCATACAAAGGACGGTGGTCTTCAAATTCAAGGGTGCAGATTGAATGGGTAATGCCTTCAATTGAATCCGACTGTCCGTGCGCCCAGTCATAGGTCGGATAAATACACCACTTATCACCTGTACGGTGGTGGGGAGTATGCAAAATGCGATACATTATGGGATCGCGCATATTCAAATTACTTGCAGACATAACAATCCTGGCGCGCAGGGTTTTTGTACCATCCGGGAATTCACCTTTTTTCATTTGTTCAAAGAGTTCAAGATTTTCTTCAATTGAACGATTTCTGTGAGAACATTCTTTGCCTGGTTCGGTTAATGTTCCCCGCATTTCTCTGACTTCGTCAGCACTACAATCACACACATAAGCCTTTCCCTTTTTTATCAATTTTATGGCAAACTCATATAGTTTTTCAAAATAATCAGAGGCGTAATATTCACGGTCCTGCCAATCAAAACCGAGCCAGCGAATATCCTGTTTTATAGATTCAACATATTCTACTTCTTCTTTTGTTGGATTTGTATCATCATATCTGAGGTTGCACAAACCACCGTATTCAGCAGCAACGCCAAAATCTATGCAGATTGCCTTGGCATGACCAATGTGAAGATAGCCATTTGGTTCAGGTGGAAACCGGGTGTGAACTTTTCCATTGAACCGTCCTGTTCGGTTATGCTCGTCTATTATTTCCCGAATGAAGTCTTTAGGTTTAGAGGGATTAGTCATATGACAGAGAAAATAGTTATTTCTGAAAAACCAAAATATTTTCTACGCCGATTTTACCCTTATCTGCCTTGGATAGACCATGTTCAATAACATCTGTCAATTTAAACCCTATAGATTTTCCTAAATCCGCCAATATGTTAGATGTATCAATCGTTTGCTCTTTGCCATTTATTATCCACTTATGATATTTACTTACAACCATCAAATAATATTTATCTTTTCGTAAAACTCGATAGCATTCTTCAAATGAAATGGTCATCATCTTTAAATAATTCTCAATGACCTTTGATTTATAAGACCGTTGAGATTCCTGCAATAATTTGATAAGATTTAAACTTGAAGAAGGTAATTGTATGGAAAAGTATCTATCGCTTACAAATAGTGGCAATTCTGGGTGTTTTGCTTCATCTCTATGTTTTGCATCGTAGAATTTTTGTGTTGATTCCCAATTGAGGTCCTCATCTAAATCTAAAATTAAGATTGAAATTTTGTTATTACCGATATAATCCAAGGCATCAAAATAAGGCGGGGATGTAAGAATACCATCAATGGAGTTATCTTTAATCATTGTGAGGTTTGTTGAATCGCCTTTGATTATGCTAACCTTGCCGTTATTAAGATTTACGCCGAGAATTTTTGCCAGAATTTTTGTCGCATACAAGGTCAAATACCTATCTTCAACATAAGCCCTGAATGAATTGACCATATCCCATCCCCTACTTTTTTCTGAATACTCAACAATTTCCTGACTCAAAAGGGTTAAAAGAAATGTTCTCGTTGTTCTATCTTTTATCTCGGTTATTGTTCTTTTTAAGGCAATAATTTTTGCCAGATGTGGACTTATATTTGCATAAGCCTTACTATTGCCACCTGTATTAGTTATGATTTTTTCTTTTACTTTGCTTACCTCTTGATTTATCTGTTGTTTGAATAAACCTTTGTCTATTGTTTCAAATAAGTGTAATATAGAATTCCGTAAAACACCAATCTCAATTCCTAAATTACATTTTGCCTCGGCAATCATTTTTCCAATATTTAAAATTTCTATCCCGATGGCATTCAGACCCATTGTTGGCGCATCAGCAATAAATGCACCTGAACCGACAAATGGATCTAAAATAGTATTACCCTCTTGAATATCTAACAAGTTAATCAATGCGCGGGATATTCTTGGGTCACCTTTCCCTTTATATTTATGGAGATAATGTAGAAATGGCTTTCTCAAATCAGTTGATGCCCAATCAACAAAATCACCAATATGCCCTTTCCCGAGTCCAAAATGGGGTGAACGATAATGCCCCGTTTTCATATGTTCTAATAATTCTTCAATGCCTTTTTCTATTCCATTTTCTTTTTCTTTGAAATAACTTATCCAATTTTCACTGTTCTTTGGCCGAAATACTGCGGCTGGTAGTTTTTTTACTTCGGTTGCATATTCAAAGAGCGTCTGGAATGGCAAAAATCTGATGGTTATTAATTTTCTTTTTTCTGATACATTCTTTATGAAAATCTGGGTAAAAGGATTATTATCTATTTTTGGATTCTCCAATTCGTCGCCTTTAACCGACAATCCTATCTTCTTCAGAATATCTTTTATCTCCGTATCATTTTCAGATTCAAAAATGACATAAATTTCTCTAAAAAATGTTGCCTTTTTTACTATATCCACGATGTTTTGCACAGTTATTTCAGTCAAATACCCCTGACCTTCACCCATATAGACTAATCTGGTAATCAAATGAAGAACCTCATCATCAAGTAATTTAAACGGTTTCTCTTTGATCAAAGAGGCGATAGTCTTAACAAACTCTGTTTTTGTGCTCAATAAGGCGTCTATCTCCCTCTGCGCAAAATA
>Ga0172364_10003529_pt1 | contig 12508 bp, 12 predicted proteins | sample LakKivSesite10cm_FD_114545 | JGI IMG/M metagenome (GOLD analysis project Ga0172364, IMG submission 114545) | Sediment microbial communities from Lake Kivu, Rwanda - Sediment site 10cm | ecosystem: Environmental > Aquatic > Freshwater > Lake > Sediment | place: Rwanda: Western Province, Lake... | reverse complement strand
ACCGCCCTTCACCGCCACCTCGGCTCGTACCACGCCGGCCGGAGTGTCGAGGACGATCCCGGTCACAGGTTCCTTAGCTTGTACCAGGCCGGTTTCGACCAAGACAGTGCAGATCGCAATGGTTCCATGCCCACACATGGTCGCATAGCCGCCCGGCTCCAGGTAAATAACCCCAAAATCAGCCCCATCCACCGTGGGCGGGGTGAGCAAGGAAGCAAACATATTGCTATGCCCCCGGGGCTCATGCACGAGAAAAGTACGGAGGTGGTCCAAATGGTCGCGCACGTACTTCAGCTTCTCCAACATGGTCTCACCGGGAATGGGCGGCGCTCCTCCAATGACCACTCTCTCTGCGTTACCCCCAGTGTGAGAATCAATCGCGGTGAAGATCCTGCTGAACTTCATAGTGATTGTCCCTCCTACGTCTTGTACACCGTCTCGCCAAAACAGGCACTTTACACTGTGACGTCCCTTGCTCGCCAATGTGCAGGGTGGCTAGGATAAGCCTTCGAGAAAAGAATGGAATAAGCGCTCAGGGCGAGAGCTTATTCTACTGAGGCAAGCTCGGTCAAATACCTTTCCAGCACTTGGCGTACCGTCGGATCCAATGGTTGATAGGGTAATCTGGGGCGTCCGGCTTTCTGGCCACCAATCTCTGCAGTGGCTTTGAGAAAGGCCACTTCATTCTCACCCGTTAGATAGCCGCACAGTTGGGTGAACTTGCGGTACAACGGGATCGCCCTGTCCAGATCCCTGTTCATACACGCGTTGTACAAAGCCAGTACTGCTTTGGGAACCGCAATCCCGAATAGCGATACGATTCCCTTGCCCCCTAACAAGACATCACTGAACAACCACCCCTCTCCACCAGAAAAGACATTGATCTTGTCGGCTATCTTGGTGAGCACATTCGTTCGATGCCAGACGTCGCCATTCGACTCCTTGACCGCTTTGATATGCTCAAGCTCCAGGAGTTTGTCCCAGAATTGAGGGGTCATGTTGAAGCCCCTGGGCAGCGGTGGATAATTGTAGGCCATGATTTGAATCTCATCCACCGCTTCGTTGATGGCGCGGTAATGTGCGTATACCACTTCTTCCGTGGGGTTGATGACGTAAGGCGGTGCGATCATTACCCCATCGGCACCCGCACGCTCAGCATACTTTGTCCTTCTGATGCATTCTTTTGTGTTCTGAAAAGTGGTGCCCACCACCACCGCCAGTCTTCCGGCTGCGGCCTCCACTGCCGCATCTACAACCTGATTGAATTCTGCCTCACTGGGGGCATAGAACTCTCCCATACAGCCGAAGATAATGAAGCCATGGACGCCAGACTTGGCCAAGAAGTCAACGTTATGTGCCAGGCCATCCAGGTCAGGTTCCTGGTTTTCTTTTACGGCAAAGGGAAGCAGGGGGGAAACACCTTGCAGTGGTTTTCGGGCAGTTTTTTGTGACTTATTGTCCATACAAAGCTCCTCCTCAGTGATTTGTTATCCTCGCACTCTAGTGTTCTGGCGGCGTGGGAGCCGCCTCTGCTGGTCGTCGAATTGGTACTTGCTGGCCTCGATGCTGGCTAAAACTCGGCACCCCATCTGCTCTTCGGTCCCAGATAGAATCCGCGAGGCCAGGGGTCCCTTGGATCAAGCACAAACTGCTGGAGGCCGGTAATGTAGGCACTGCCTCTGATCGTTGGAACGACCGCAGGCAATGAACCTGCCTTCGTTTCCTCGATGAGCTTGCCGTAGAAGAGACTGCCTATGATGCTCTCACTGACAAAGTCTTCGTTCAGCTTCAACTCGCCCTTGGCATAGCGAGTGGCCATCTCCGCTGACGTGCCCGTACCACAGGGAGAACGATCTATGCCCTCAACCCCATAGAGGACGGCGTTCTTCATTGTTGCCTTCGGATGGACCGGTGGCGCTACGAACCGCACGTGGGTGCAGCGATTAATGGCCGGATTCTCTGGGTGCGCGACCTCCACCTGCTCAAAGACGGCTTCCCTAATCTTCCCGCCAATATCAACGATTTCCTTAGCCCGTTCAGGGATCAGTTCCAACCCCACACTCTCTGCGGGAAGGATGGCATAGAAATTCCCACCCCAGGCAATGTCCAGCTTGACCTTCCCCAAAGTAGGCTCTTTAACCACCGCATCCCGTTTGTACAGGAATGCGGGAATATTGCGGAAAGTCACATCCCTGGCTAGACCGTCCTCTACCCTGACCTCTGCCCTCACTAGCCCCGCCGGCGTGTCGAGCACAATCTTAGTCACCGGTTCATTCACCTCAACCATGCCGGTCTCGACCAGCACCGTGCAGGTAGCAATAGTCATGTGACCGCACATAGGCAAGAAGCCACTGACCTCAATGAAAAGCACGCCTACGTCAGCCTCAGGGTTCGCCGGAGCTGTGACAATGCTACCAGATTGGATATTGCTCCCCCGGGGTTCAAACATGAGCATGGTGCGGAGATCATCCAGATTCTTCTGTGCCCACAGCCACTTCTCTACCATGGTCCTGCCAGGAATGGGGGGGACTCCTCCTATGACCACCCTTGCTGGTTCCCCCTCGGTATGCGAGTCCACTGCTGTGATAAGCCTCTTGAACCTCATGGTTACTTGCCTCCTTTGAATATTGACAACTGAAACCCAGATTGCATAAAGCACGCAAAGACTATCAAGCTTGCGCAAATCGAGACAGTGATAACTCTTCCACGGGCAGATCGAGCTCCTGTCCGGTGATCATCCGACTGACCAGTTTGCCAGTGATTGGCCCCATGGTGATCCCTTCACCCTCATGCCCTGCCGCGATGTAAAAACCCTGCACCCCATCGGCCTCATCAATTATGGGAAGGAGATCAGGAGTATATGGTCGTAGCCCCGCATAGATGCGAATTGCATGAACATTGGCGAGGGCTGGGAGAAAACGGAGGCAGCGAGTTGTCATAGGATTGATCACATCACAGTCTACAGAGCGGTCGAAGCCTGCGAACTGACGGCTACTTCCCAACAATATGTTGCCACTACGCGTCTGCCCCAGGACCATAGCAACAGCCAGCGCTCTATTGTCTTCTTTCACCGCTTCAAAGTAACTGACATCCAATAAATAGGTGTTTATCATGGGAGGAACCGGCTCAGTTACTATGATGTGGCCCTTGCGTGGGACAATTGGTATCTCTACACCCACCATTTTCCCGATGGAAGCACTCCAAGCCCCAGCTGCATTCACTGCAATTTTGGTAGGGATCCGCCCCGCCGTTGTGTTCACAGCCATCACCGCCTTGTTGGAGGAAAGCTCGATGCTTGTAACTTCAGCGAAGGTCTGGATGGTTGCTCCCCTCTCCTTTGCTGCCTTTACAAAAGCCAACGTAGCAAGAATTGGCTGAACTTTTGCATCATCTGGGAAAAAGAGCCCTCCGACCAACTGAGGAGCCAAATGGGGCTCCAAATCGAGCAGTTCTTTTTCGTTCAAAAGCTGACAGCGCACTCCGGTGTTCTGCAGTGACTGTGCTGTTCGCTCCAGCGCTTTCATGCCCTTGGGGCTATCGGCTATGTAGACGTTCCCTACCCTATCGTATTCGATATCCAGTGGAAGCTGCTCGGCTAGACTTGCATAAAGTCGTCCACTGGCTACCGTCAAGGCCCTGCCAATTCCTTCATTGATGTGACCAATACCGAATTGGCAGGCCCCTGAACAACCAGAGGCTATCCATCCCCTCTCCACAAGGTGAACGCTGATCCCTTCACAAGAGAGATAATATGCGCAACAGGCCCCGATGATCCCCCCGCCGATCACCACTATATCAGGGAACATGATCTTAATCCAGGATTTCTTTTCAGCGCTACAAAAGTCGCCATAAATCGCTCACCTATTATCAGACAGTTTCCCAATGTAGTAATCAGCGTTCTCTTGGACAGCTTCTTAATCTTTTGGATGGTGTGCAGAACCACCCGCTATCTGTGATACTATCCCCTCTGTTGCGCGCAGATCTTTATCGTACCATCAGGTGCGATCTCTAAGTAATCTCCCTCCTGTATCGCATCAAAGTCCTCTTTTGATACAACTATGATCGGCACAATTTTGTGATATAGCTCATCGGCAACTATGGCGCCTAAGGCCAAAATAGGATCTACCTTCAGATTGATAATAGCTGCCGGGGCTGTGCCAGCCTTTACACTCTCCAGTAAAATAGCGCTGGCAGTACTAGACCCTCTTCCCTGTGGAAAGACAAAAACTTTTCCAGTAACGACTGCTCCTGATCGCTCATGCCGCCGGTCAATGATCTCCCCGGTCTGAGCACTTAACCCGCCCCAAAAGCTCAATGGCTCTTTGGATACAAGAGCCACCCCCTCTGCCGAACCTGCGAGTACTGGCTTCCCAATCACGATCCTGTCCACGGTGTTTCTCTCCTACAGACATTGCCTTCAATAGCAGACCGTACACAGTCAGCCATACTCCCGAAGGCAACTTGCACCCCAAGCTCACCAGGGGCATAGTAGGCATGCTTTCCCGAGTTAGTCATGACTACCTTCACTTCCAGGGACAGTATTGGACAGTGGAACACACAAGTATCTAAAACGATTTGAACTCCAAAGCCTGTCAACAAATCTATCAGGTCACTTCTCTGTAGCAAAGAATACGTAAGCTGATTGGTCAAAACAATAAATCTGACCCCCGGGTGAACAGATTGGCCCTCTTGAGCTTGTATAATCCATGCTAGCTGTTGAAACTCAGCAAAGGAGAAATGTGGGCAGCCGAGGACAACCGCATCGAGCTGAGCACCTGCTTCTGCAGTGGAAAGCTCTGTTTGCGCTGCTGCCAAGTCAGCGGAATGAACGCTGATAACCTGTTCTGGGGTATCATTTTGAAAGGCTTCCTCCAGAGTATTCGCCTCTGGGGTTACCCCAACGGCATGGAAAAGAGCCACGGCACCAGAAGAAGCCGCCGCCGCGCCCAGAGCCTTCAGTTGATCATCGGTGGCCTGGGCAGGTAACCCCTCGATGACCGGGATTTTGTCCCCCGCTACACGTCCAAGGAAATATCCTAACAGCGGATAGAAAGCGTCGTTCATCATCACCGCTGGCTCAATATCTACCAGTCGCAACAAAAGTTGCCCCTTGCGGTTAGGCTTCAGATGAAGGCCATATTGGGGAACCCTGCCGGTAATAGCAGCACAAATATCTATGTAGTCTCCATACCGATTGGTCCTCGCCCCTAGGACTGAATTGGCGAATACAATGGCATTTGATTCAGCCCAGGCTATTTGCTGGCCAAACCTTGGCGTTAGATAACCCTGATACGGAGCACAAGTACAAGTGGGAATACACCCCATGTTGATATAGGCCTTAATCTGCCGGAGGGCCTTGCGAGCATAGTCCTCGGGTATCCTCCATTTCTCCCATTGCTGAACGTCAAGAGGGACCATGTTTAAAGTCGTGGGTATAGAAACCCTTCCGCCCAACGTAGCTAGTGTCTCTGCAAACTCCAGGCCGGCTTCACTCAATAACCCTACGCCATCAATATGCGCCAGGGTCACATCCATCATTTCCTCAGCGCCATACACTTCGGCCATCCTGACCAAGATAGACATAGCAAGCTTGGCTGCTTTACCATACTCTCCTTTTAATATGCGTCTATCTTTCTCGCTGAGCATTACCGACATTTCTGCCTCTGTAGCATTGAAGTATTTGGAGCTAGCCCAGTTGGAACTCTCTCAAGTGCACTCGGCCAATTGGCGGACCAAATAGAACATACTGACCAGTGACCCGCCGTCGGCCGTAATGTCCGCACCAGTGATATAACTGGAGTCATCCGAGGCAAGAAAGACCACGACCTTGGCCATCTCTTCAGGTGTTCCGTGCCTGTTCATAGGAACCGCTCTGTTCCTCGCTGCCAGGAGCTTCTCGCTGGGGAAGGCTGCTCGCTGCAAAGGCGTCATAATGGGCCCAGGACTCAGCGCATTTGCTCGGATCCCATACTTTGCCCACTCAATGGCAAGGAGGCGTGTCAATGCGAGCACTCCGGCCTTGCTGGGGGTATAAGCACCGCCGCTGACCTCAGGCATAAGACCAGATATGGAAGCCACATTGATTATTGACCCTCCGGATTCCCCCTCGATCATATGCCTTCCAACGGCTTGGCAGCAGAGAAACACCCCTTTCAAATTCACGCCCATAACCCGATCCCAATCTTCTTCCTTCAAATCTTCTATGGGACTAGAAATGAAAATCCCTGCGTTATTGACCAAAATATCAATAGTACCAAAAGCTCTTAGAGTCTGCTGGACCATACGGTTTACATCGTCGCTTTTTGAAACGTCTGCTTGTGCGACTATGGCTCGACGGCCCAGAGCTCGTATTTCATGCGCTACCGTCTCCGCCCCTTCAATGTTTCGGTCACAGTTCACCACCACATCGGCTCCTGCCTCCGCCAATCCCAAACTGATCCCTCTTCCTATTCCCTGGCTCGCACCGGTTACGATGGCAATTTTGCCCTTGAGTTTCATATTTCACCTGAACATCTCACCCAATTTATCAAGCAGCTCCTGAATTGTCTGACACGGAGTCAATCCCAGCGCTGCTATCTCCGTAGATACATCTACTGGAAGCGCTCTGCCCTCAACCACCTGATTTAACTTTCCCCCCATAAAGACTGGCATTCTCAGTCCTAGTCTGTCAAGTTCGCAACGCAGGGCCTTTCCTATTTCGAGTGCCATGCCGTTGTATGTACCAACTACGATTGCGTCTGCCGATTTGTTAGATGCTATCCTCACGATCTCAGTAGGGTTCTTCTCTGGGCCAGCCACTATAGGCAATATACCTATGGCATCGAGAGCCCTTTGGATTATGAAAAGCGCATGCTCGTGCACATCCGTGGAAGCAATAACCACTCTGACTTTGTCCTTCCGCATTGCTCTAGGTAGGTTCCGAGTTATCGCCTGGCTCATCTGATAGGTCCTCGCAAATATGTCCGTAAGCTGTGTTGGCTTTCTGCCTCGCGGCCAAGCTGAATCCAGGACACCCGCGCCGTACTTCCGCTCGAATCTCTCGGCACCGATTTTCTTTAGAACGAAAAGCATCTCGAGTGGATTCTGTATGTCCACTCCTTGCGCCTGTAGACCTGAAAGCGCGCGCTCGAATACACCCCTCCCAGACTCAATTAATCTATCTCTTATTGCCTCAGCCTGCGTAAGGTCGAGGTAGGGCGCTAGACGGCGAGCGGATTCTTCCACACGCCTAGCCAGGACGTGAACCTGCAATATTTCTTTGGCCGATGGGATGCGCATCGCTTCAGTGACCGGCAACGGAACCATAGCATGGCCAGTGGGGCAGACAAGTTGGGCCACCATATCCCAAAGCAGATACTCGGCGTTAAGACCCAGGTTTCTGTCAAAGTCCTCGCTGAAGGAAATGGTATCGCCATACCACATTGAACCCAGGCAGTCTTCGCCGTGGATGTCTTTGATGATCATAACCCAAGCCACTCGCATCAGGGGGTCAGCAGTGACCCCTCCGAAACAATGGGCCAACTTTGCACCAAAAAGATCTTCTACTGTGTATTTTTCCAAATACGCCCACCCAACCACGTCGGCATAGTCATTGAAAAGCGACCCGAATCCATCATCAAGATAGGAATGAACCAACGTACCGTTGTCTCTAAGTCTGCCCATGACCGACAGTGCTTTGGCCGTCTCAAGGGTCGTCGTAACCTCATCTGTCCAAGCCGGAAGACCGTGTGCGAAATACTGAGAGAGGTTTCCTATAGTAGTTATTCCCGCCCGCAGCGCGTTCTCGGTATTTATCATGGAAGCAGGAAAGCCTATCATAAAATCCCCTGTATGGGGTTGTATAGGCACGACCTGTCCTACCTCCATCCAATCCTCAAGGGACTTTAACTGCGGACCCGTCTCACGCAGAATGGAATCGCGCATCTCTGGTGGATAAGCCATCACTCGATCAAGGCATAGGCCAAATCTGTCTATCTCCAAGCTCCTCTTCGACATTTCGTCTTCCAGATAGAGCAAGGCCGTCTTTGTCTCTTCCCAACTGTTAAGGCCGATATGAGCATGTAGCATTATCTTGCCTTGCTGTTTCGCCCACCTTTTATAATCAGTCTCCGAAGTCACTCTGTGCTCTTTAAAAAAGAGTGTCTGGCCTATTTCGATCTTTTCGGCCCTTTCTTTAGCTTCAGCAGACACTTCTTCCCATGACGGAAGGACCCTTTTTGCCTCCTGTACAATGGCTTCTATTGCTTCCATTGAGTCGCCTCTTCAATGCTATATACACCTAATCGGGCTGCTCACAGGTTGTTTCTTTAATCCAGGGGCACGCTTCTAACTAGGATAGTCTTTGCAGGTTCTCCTATCATTTGGCCACTCAGCGAAATTACCTTGAGTACGATACTTGCTGGGCTCCACGACACGGTCCTTTAATAGCCAGGCAACACCCTAGGGGACATTTTCTGCCTGACTACCATGCAAAACACTGTTGCAAATTTATTGGTCCATGTCTTTGAGAGCCTTTCTCGCCGCGTCGAGGGTGAAGCTCACGTCCTCATCGGTATGGGCCGCTGTTGCGATAGAGTGGAGTATTGGGGAGGGACTTATGTACACCCCGTACTTGAAAAGTGTCCGCGCGAATTCTTTGAATTTGGCTTGATCAACGTAGGCGCAGAACTCACGATAATCGCGTATGGCAGGTCGCTCCGTGAAAAAGATTTGCATCTCAAGATGTATTCGCACAGTGGCTATCTCCCGCCGAGGTAGGCCTTCAGCACCCTTTCATCTCGGAGGAGTTCCTGTCCAGTTCCCTCTAACCTAATGTTTCCGACTTCCAGGGCATAGGCCCGATCAGCCATGGACAAGGCGGCGCGGGCATTTTGCTCAACCAGCAAAATAGTGGTGCCCTCGTCATAAATCTGCTTGATGGTATCAAGAACAGCCTCCACCAATTTAGGCGCCAATCCTAGAGAGGGTTCATCCAGCATCAGAAGTCTGGGCTTGGCCATTAGCGCCCGGCCCATGGCCAGCATCTGTCGTTCCCCACCACTCAGGGTGCCACTAGATTGGTGAAGACGCTCCTCCAAGATAGGGAATAGTTTGAAGACTCTGCGCATTGCTTCGGCGGGGTTGCCCTCGTTGCGACAGCTGTAATAGCCCAATAGGAGGTTTTCCTCCACAGACATCGTCGTGAATAACCTCCTTCCTTCCGGGCACTGCATGATCCCTAGATTTACGATCTCATGCGAGGGCATTCCTTGGATCTCTTTTCCATCAAAGATGATTCTCCCCCTTGATGGCTTCAATGCCCCGGAGATGGTCATTAGTGTAGTGGATTTCCCTGCTCCATTGGCACCAATCAAAGCCACGATTTCGCCTTCCTTCACTTCAAAGGAAATCCCCTTCAGAGCAGGGATCTCACCATACTTCGTTACCAAATCTTCAACTTGCAGCAAGCTCATGCGCCCACCTTCCTAAATATGCTTCTATGACTTTTTCATTGCGTTGTATTTCTGCAGGGGTGCCCTCTGCTATCGTGGCTCCATGATCCAGAACCGTTATCCAGTCGGAGATGCCCATCACCACGTTCATATCATGCTCTACTAGCATGACCGTAACACCCTGGCCTCTAATCGTGTAAATCAAGGAGATCATTGCGTCTTTCTCCGAGGGGTTCATGCCCGCAGTAGGCTCATCGAGCAGTAACAACTTTGGTTCAGAGGCTAGCGCACGAGCGATCTCCAAGCGTCTCTGATGGCCGAAGGTCAGAGTGCCTGCTAACTTATTCCGATGTTCATCTATGCCAACAAAGCGCAGCAACTCCAGGGTACGTTCACGGCTCCATTTCTCCTCACGCCTTGCCCCGGGGCCCCGCAGAATCGCATCCCAGACCCCATTTCTGGTCCGGCAATAGGTACCGACTTGAACGTTTTCCAACACGCTCATATTCTTAAATACACGGATCAACTGGTATGTCCGAGCGATCCCTAACTCAGTCACCTTATGTGCCGGTAAGCCCAGGATCTCTTGCCCACAGAAGGTTACCTCACCGGCGGCAGCGGGTAGGACCCCCGTGATGAGATTAAATGTAGTGGTTTTGCCTGCGCCATTTGGGCCTATCAGTGAGAAGATCTGCCCTTGATGGATCTCAAAACTTACTTGGTTCACTGCCCTAAGCGCGCCAAAGTCCTTCGACAAATCTCTAACCACTAGGAAGTTGTTTGTCTCGTTACCAGTTTCGCTTGGGCAGTTGCTTTCAATCAAATCGCCAGCGGCTAAAGCCATGACATAAACCTCCGTTTTAAGATAACAATATGCTTATTCTTGGCCAGACGCCTTTTATGTCAGGCCTTCTGCTCTGTTTCGCCCTCACCTGCTCGATGACGCCTTGGCAACAGCCCCTGGGGACGGAATAGTGAAAAGAAGATCAAGAGCAGCCCGTAAATGAGAGTTCTAGCGCTCTCTATGGGTGTCCCTCTCAGGGGCTCTGGCAGTATGATCAGCAGGAGTGCGCCTAAGACAGCACCATCGGCATTGCCAAGACCACCTACAATAGCCATAGCAATAATCAACCATGTCTCTCGGGAAGTGAAACTCTCAGGGCTAACGAAGGTTTGCATACTAGCGAATATTGCACCTGCCAGCCCCACTGGAGCCACACCTATGGCACATGCCAGTAACTTCAAGCGCCGGGTATCCAACCCTGATGTCCTTGCGGCTTCTTCATCGTTACGGATGGCCAACCACGCCCTTCCGATCCTCGATTCTTCCAACCGTTTTATGATGAAATACGCTGCAACGCAGAGGGGCAAGATGAGGTAATAGTAATCCCTCACTGTTTTGAAAGTGAAGAAGGGCAGGCTAATTGGATCAATGTTTATGATCCCATAGGAGGCATTGGTAAACTTGAGGTTGTTCACCAGTATTCTTAGAATCTCTGCAAAGGCCAATGTTACTAACCCCAGATAATCGCCGACGAGCGATATTGAGGGTATACCTAGCAGGTAAGATACCAAAGCAGTCAAAGCTACTGCCAAGGGGAGAATGATGAGAAAAGGAAGGTGCATCTCATGCAGTGGGGAGGCGAGAATTGCGTAGCAATACGCTCCGATGGCAAAAAAGGCCGCAAACCCCAGGTTGAAGAGGCCCGTATAGCCAAACATTAAATTATATCCTAAAGCCATCATTACATAAAGCCCTGCTATGTCAATGATACGCAACCAATAGTGGCTGGTTATGAACCGAGGTAGGGCCAATAGCAGGATGGCCATGAAGACTAGCACAAGTCTCTTGCCCCATGCTTTGCTTGCAAGCGCATGCCAGTATTGCCGCGTTCTACTAGGAAAGCCTAACGGCCGGGGAATGGCTTTATTGTCATCCTTGTGACTGGACACTTTGTCCCTCCTTACTTAACTTAATAACCTCAGGCCTTAACAACAACCTCAGGCTTACCGAGAATTCCTCCAGGCCTAACTACTAGCGTAATGATCAATACGAGGAAAACAAAGATACGCCGGTAGTCAGCCCCAAGCAATCCTTGAGTAAGTATAGGGAGGTAACCACCACCGACCGCCTCCAGGAGGCCTATTAATAGCCCCGCTATTACACATCCTCGCATATCACCGATGCCCCCTATCACCGCAGAAGCCCACCCCAAGATCATAAGCTGATATCCGGTGAGGTAATAAGTCTGCCCATAGTACATGGCGTGAGATATCCCGGCGACTGCCCCCAGAGCAGCGCCAAGCGCGAAAACTGCCACAATGACGCGATTCACGTCAATCCCGAGTAAGCCAGCCATGTCCTTATCCTCTGCCACCGCTCTAATACATCTCCCCAATGTGGTTTTGTTTACGAGATAGAACAGTCCCATCAATAAGAGGATGGTTAACATGGCGATAAACACTTGTAGGTTTGAGTAAGTGGCCCCCATGATGGTAAAGTATTTTTTCTGCAACAGCGATGGAAAGCTTTTCATTTGGCGCCCAAAGACGAGCATCATTGTATTTGACAAAGCAATGGAAACCCCTAAGGCGCTGACCAGAATGGTCAAAATAGAGGCCCGCCTTAGCGGCCGGTAGACTAACCTTTCTATGATCAGGGCGGTTATAGCGGAGCATAGCATCCCGCCTAAGAAAACCATCCCTAAAACCAACCCCAGTCTTGCGCCTGTCAACGGGACCTCAATAATATTAAGGCGGCCCTTGGTAATGCCCGTTGCTCGCAACAAGAAGAGGGAGAACATAGCGCCCAGGACACACAGATCCCCATGGGCAAAATTCACCATTTTCAAAACGCCGTAAACCATGGAGTAGCCCAAGGCTATTAGCGCGTAAATCAGGCCAATAGTCATACCATTTAAGAATTGCTGTACAAAAGTGGTCATGGTATCGTTTGCCCCCTCCCCGAATGGTAGCGAAGTAAAGTAGATTCATGGGCTTGGTTGACGAGGAGACTCGTCAACCAAGCCCACTTCTAGACTGTTACTTCCCCAGCAGCGACTCAACCAGGGTCTTGT
>Ga0172364_10003524_pt1 | contig 12514 bp, 7 predicted proteins | sample LakKivSesite10cm_FD_114545 | JGI IMG/M metagenome (GOLD analysis project Ga0172364, IMG submission 114545) | Sediment microbial communities from Lake Kivu, Rwanda - Sediment site 10cm | ecosystem: Environmental > Aquatic > Freshwater > Lake > Sediment | place: Rwanda: Western Province, Lake Kivu... | reverse complement strand
TTTATCGCTCACTACCTCGCCTGGCCGTTTCGGCCGGTCTTGCAGGCGGTCTTCCGAGGGTTCAATCGCGCTTACGACGCGTTCTCGCGCGGCTATCACCGCTTTCTCATCTGGAGCCTCGACCATAAGGGGAGAGTCCTTTGGGTTTCCCTCCTTTTTTTTCTGCTGACCTTCATCCTGGGAGCCGCCTTGCCCAGGGAGCTCATGCCGAAGTTTCGAGTTTCTTCTTTTGAGGCGAACCTCAAGGCACCCGTCGACTACTCTTTCGAGCAGACCTCTGACGTTGTTTCCTCGCTCGAACGCTGGCTCAAGGGCCAGCACCCGGTCAAGCGGTTTTTCTCGGAGGTCGGCATCATCAGCGGTATGGAAGGCCTCAACCCTGAGGTCTCGATAAACTCGGCCAAAGTCCGCGTGGACGTGAGCAAAGCCAGCGATCTCGAGCCGACGATCGAGAGAATGCGCGACTGGCTGCGGAACTATCCCGACCTCGGCGTTTCGATCGTCCGGGAACAGACAACAATCGCTCAGTTTCTGGCCTTTTCCTCGTCCGCTCTGGGACTCAAAATCAAGGGAGACGACCTCGACACCCTGAAGCGTCTGGCCTCGGAGCTCATAGCTGGTCTGGGAACGATTGAAGGCGTTACAGATATCACCTCATCGCTGGCCGAAGGAAAACCGGAGTTTCTGATTAAGATCCGGAAAGACAGGCTCGAGAAATACAGTCTGTCACCCGATGCCATTAGTTCATATCTTGTGGCGGCAGTCCAGGGCAGGGTGGCCACGCAATTCCGCGAGCTGGAAAGGAAATACGACATCCTGGTCCGTCTGGAAGAGGGGACCCGGCAGAATATCGACAGCCTGCTCAACCAGGAGATTGTCAATCAGGGACAGACAATTCCCCTCCGGGAGCTTGTCGATTACGAGATCGCTATCGGGCCCAAGGAGATCCACCGGGAAAATCAGCAGCGAGAAGTCCTCATAACCGCCAACCTCCGGGGCGCAAAGATGAGCCGCATCCTTCCTCAAGTCAGGGAAAAGATGGCCGTGCTGGATCGGCCACCAAACTACCGGGTTGACTTCGGCGGCGAGCAGGAAGAGATGAGCCGGTCGTTCCGTAGCCTCATCTGGGCCTTTATTTTATCAGCGCTTCTTGTTTACATGGTTATGGCGGCCCAGTTCGAATCTTTGCTCCATCCCTTCCTGATCATGTTCACGATCCCCATGGGACTCTCCGGTGTTTTCCTCGCCCTATTTCTGACCGGACAGACGATCAACGTTATCTCCGTCATCGGAATTGTCGTGCTGGTGGGCATCGTCACCGACAACGCCATCGTCAAGATCGATTTCACCAACCAGCTCCGCCGCGGCGGGATGCCCCTTCATGAAGCCGTCATCGAGGGGAGCATCGTCCGTCAGAGGCCCATCCTGATGAGCTCGATTACCACCGTATTCGGCCTCATTCCCCTCGCCCTCGGGCTGGGGGAGGGAGCCGAATTGCAGAGGCCTCTGGGCATCGCGGTGATCGGGGGCCTCCTTTTCTCCACGTTCCTGACCCTGATCCTCATCCCCGTGATCTATGAACTCGTTGAGGAGCGGCAGGAAAAGAGACGGTCATGAGAATTTTTGTCGACCGGCCGATCGCCACGGTCATGCTTTTCCTGTCCGTCGCCATTCTCGGAGTCTACTCGTTCCTGAACATCCCGCTCGAGCTTGCACCCAAAGAGGATTTCCCTCAAATCACCATCCAGACGAACTGGAGCAATGTGCCTCCCGAGATCGTCCAGACGCAGGTCACTTCCCCGCTCGAAGAAGTGGCGTCAACAGTCAAAGGCATCCAGAAGATCCAGTCTTCATCGTCGATCGGTCTGTCATCCATCACCTGCGAGTTCCAACCCCGGACCAATATGGAATTCGCCCGGCTTGAGCTTGTGGAAAAAATCGCCCGGATCCGGGATGAGCTCCCGTACGCCGCCAATCGACCCCAGATCATTCCCTATGTCCCCGAGGACTTCCGGACGGCGGATTTTCTTCACTTGACGATCTCCGGCAACTACTCCCTCCAGGAACTGCGGGAAATGCTCAAAGAAAAGCTCGAGTACGGCCTTGGGGCGGTGAAGGGTGTCGCCGGGGTTGAGGTGCTTGGCGGCTCCGACCCGGAGGTCCGAATCACCCTGGACCGGGAAAAAATCCAGGCTCTGAGGATTCATCCCTATCAAGTTCTTATCGCCCTGAATCGCTGGAACCAAACCTATCCGTCCGGAAAGATCCAGAAGGGAAACCAGGAATTCCTGTTCAAGATCGCCGGCTCTCTGCTCAGCTTGGCGGAGATCGAAAACATGATCATCGCCCGCCAAGGGGGGGTGTCCGTAAAGCTTAAGGATGTCGCCCGGGTCGAACGCACTTTCGGGGAGATCCGCTACATCAACCGGATCAACGGCCAGCCGACAATCCGCCTGATTGTCCACAAGGAAAAGGGGACGAGCACCCTGAAGGTTGCCCGGGATGTCAAGCGGAAGCTTGAAGAGATTAAGAGAGAGGTGCCCCGCGACCTGGTTTTTCGGGTCGTTGACGATGAAAGCAAAGAGATCCATAAGAGCCTCAACGAGCTCTATCTTCTCGTGGGCATTATCTTGGCCATGATTTTCGTTCTGGTTTTGCTCATCCTGCAGAGCGTCAAGCCCTCGCTCCTCATCCTCAGCTCCATCGTGTTTTCCGTCCTCATCACCTTCAACTGGGTTTACTTTTTCAAAATCTCCATCAACATGCTCACTCTGGGAGCGCTGGCCCTCGGCTTCGGCCTGTTCGTTGACAACTCGATCGTCGTTTTTGAGAACACGCTGCGCCTGCGTGAGAGGGGACTTCCGGCAGACCAGGCGGCCGTTCAAGCACCCAAAGAAGTATTCATGGCGGTCCTGGCGGCAACGCTGACCACAATTGCTCCCTTTTTCTGCTTTCCCTTTTTTCAGGGAAGGCTGAAGATTTACTACCTGCCTTTGGCCATTGTCATCGCCTCGGCCCTGACAATTTCGCTCCTGGTTTCATTTTCTCTCATCCCCGCGCTCAGCCCCCGGCTGCTGCGGAAGCCAAGAAAAGAGCGCCGAGAAAGAATCCGGGGCGCCTACGAGAAAGTTCTAAGCGTCCTCCTTCGCCATCCGCTTGAGATCCTTGTCGTCATCGGATTGCTCCTCTTCGGAAGCTACCGCTGGTTTCGGAAGGAAGTGACGATCGGCGATTTTTTCCGGTGGTATTCGCGGGACAGGCTGGCGGTGAGCATCGGCATGCCCCCCGGCACCGACCTCGAGAAAACCGACGAGGTCGTCCGGAAGTTCGAGGCCAAGGTCATGCAGGCCGACTACGAGAAGGAGATGAATTCCCGACTCACCGCAGAAAACGCGTTCATCGAGATCACATTCCCCGAGGAAATTGAATACTCGTTCCGGCCTTATGTTCTCAAAGAGGAGTTGATCCAGCTGGCCACCCAGTTTGCCGGGATTAGCGTTGGCGTCTATGGCTTTGACCCTCAGGGGTATTATTCAAGCTTCGGAACGGGGACGATGTACGATTCCTACATTAAGTTCTTCGGCTACAATCTGAAGCGACTGAAGGAGATCACCTCCGAACTCGAACAGCGGCTCAAGCAGAATCCAAGGATCAAAGAAACGAAAGTCGTCTCCAGCCGTACCGGTTGGTGGCGGGTGGATTCCTTTGACCACATCCTCAAAGTCGACCGCGAAGCGATGCGCAGGTATGATATCGATCCCCGGTATCTTTTCTCCCATCTCCAGACTCTTATCCGGGGCGAATTCACCGCTCCGATCAAATGGCGAACGGAAGGACGCGAGATCGCCATCGCCGTCAAGTTCCCCGAATCCGAGAGGCTGGACCTCCGGGCGCTCCAGGACACGCTCATCCAGACGCCGCGGGGCGAGCACCTCCGCCTGGGAGACATCGCCACACTGGATGAACGGCCGGTGGCCGGTTCTATCGACCGGGAGAACCAGCAATTCCAGCAGACTCTTATGTGGGAGTTTCGGGGGCCTTCCAAGGCGGCCGAAAATTACAAGAAAGCCGTCTTCTCAAGCCTCAAGCTGCCTCCAGGATTCTCCGCAACTCTGGAGGAGACCTGGAGGCTGACCGAAGAAGAAAAGGCCCAGCTCAAGTTCGCCATAATCTTTTCGATTGTCATCATCTTCATGATCCTGGCGTCGCTCTACGAATCACTCATCCAGGCCTTTTATGTCATCCTTGCCGTCCCTCTGGCCCTCATTGGGGTTTTCATTGCCTTTGTGATCGCGGACTACTCCTTCGATTCGTCGGCCTATATCGGAGTGATCCTCTTGGGCGGCATCGTGGTGAACAACGCCATTCTCCTGGTCAATCATATCAACCTCAAGCGCAGGCAGGGGCTGCCGGTGTTCGAAGCCGTGCTGAGGGGCGCCCGGGAGAGAATCCGGCCGATTCTCCTCACAACGGGGACGACGGTCCTGGGCATGTTCCCCCTTCTTTTGATTCAGGCGGAGGTTGGCAAAAGAAAAATTTGGGCCTCGCTCGCTCTCTCAACCGTGGGCGGGCTGACCAGCTCGACTCTCTTTATCTTGATTGTCATTCCGGTTTTTTATTTCTACGGGGACCGAATCAGCCGCTGGCTCGGAGAGAAGGCCGCGGAGCTCAAAGCGGCCCGGGCCCGGCTCTGACCATAATTTTGCTTTCTTCCAGTCGTTCTGATATAAAATCATGGTCGATAGAGATGCGACTTTTGGGACGGACAGAAAGATGACAAAATCCCGCTTGCCATTGCTCAGACAAAAAATCGGGAATTTTCCCCGTCTCGAATTGATCCACCGACCGACGCCGATGCGCCGGCTCGACCGGCTTACCGCGGAGCTGGGCGGGCCAGAAATCTGGATCAAGCGCGACGACCTGACCGGTTTGGCTTTCGGAGGCAACAAATCGCGCAAGCTCGAGTTCATCATTCCCGATGCCCTCGGCAAGGGCGCTGATACAATTATCACCTGGGCCAGCGTCCAGTCGAACTGGTGCATGCAAACCGCGGCCGCAGCCGTTCAATTTGGCCTTCGTCCAATCCTCCTCCTTTTCAAGACCTCCGACCAGGCGGCTGACCTCGACGGAAATCTCCTTCTCGATCACATCCTTGGAGCGGATGTCCGCATCCTGGAGGCGGAAAAGGGGAAAATCGTCAGCGAAGAGCGCGTCCGTAGGGTCCTGGACGAGGTGGCCGAGGAGGTCAGAAAGGATGGGCACAAGCCCTACATCGTTTCGGTGGGCGGGTCGATGCCCGGTTGGTCAATGGACCGCCCCCTGGGGGCGATCGCCTATGCCGAAGCATTTGCGGAGATGGTTGAACAAGCCCAGGCAATGGAGACGATTATGACCCATGTCCTCCACGCGACCGGCTCTGGCGCGACCCAGGCCGGTCTCGTATTGGGCGCAACAGCCGCTCCATTCCCGGTCAAAATCTTGGGCGTTTCTGTTTCCGAAAGCAAAGAAAGACTGGTTCCGATCGTCCAGAAAATCTGTGCGGACACCCAAAAAGCCCTCGCGCTCGACCTCGGCGTCGAAGCCTCGGAAATCGCTGTTCGGGATGATTGCATCGGAGAGGGCTACGGAATCGTCAATCGGGAGACGGCCGAAGCCATTCGCCTGGTCTTCAAGACCGAAGGTATCGTTCTTGACCCCGTCTACACGGGCAAGACCATGTCGGCCCTGATCAAGCTGGTCGAGACAGGCTATTTCCGGAAGGACGAACGGCTCCTCTTTTTCCATACCGGAGGAACGCCGGCTCTATTCCCGTACCGCGAGGCACTGGTCAGGCTCCTCGCGATAGGCATTAAAGAATGAAATACCCATGGCCTTCCTATGCGGATATCCTCAGAGCCCGGGAAATTATTAAGGCCTATCTCCCCCGGACGCCGCTTTATAATTATCCTCAGCTCGATGAAGTCCTTGGCACCCGGGTTTATGTCAAGCATGAGAATCACCTGCCCACCGTCTCTTTCAAGGTCAGAGGCGGCATCAATCTTATGCACCACCTCAAGCCGGAAGAGAGGAAGCGGGGAGTTGTCACCGCCTCGACGGGAAACCATGCACTCTCCATCGCCTCAGCCGGCCGGTTGTTCCGTGTGCCCGTCACCATTGTCATGCCCGAGAACTCAAACCCAGTGAAGGTCGCGGCCATCCGGAGCCTCGGCCCGGAGATGATCTTTCAAGGCCGCATCTTTGAAGACTCCAAGGAATACGCCCGCTCGTTGGCCGCCGAGCGGGGAGCCCGGTTTATCCATCCGGCCAATGAACCGCATCTGATCGCCGGCGTTGCCTCCTATGCCGCCGAAATCCTCGAAGAGTGTCCCGAGCTCGATGTGATCATCGTGCCGGTCGGAGGCGGGAGCGGAGCGGCCGGATGCTGCCTGGTCAAAGCGGAACTCAAGCCGACTCTTCAGGTGATCGGCGTTCAGGCTGAAAAAGCCCCCGCCGCTTATCTTTCCTGGAAGACAAAAACCATCGTCACCGACAAGATGGAGACCGCAGCCGAGGGGCTTCAGACAGGAATGGGCTATGAACTCACCCAGGAAATTCTCCAGAAACACCTGGCCGATTTCATCCTGGTCTCGGAGGAGGAGATGGAAGCGGCCATCCGGGCCTATCTGCGGCTTGTCCGCAACCTGAGCGAAGATGCAGGAGCGGCTCCGTTGGCGGCCGCTCTCAAAATCAAGCCCAAGCTCCGAGGCCAGACCGTCGCGCTCATCCTGTCGGGGAGCAACATCTCCCTTGACAGGCTGAAGAAGATCCTCGCTTCCTCCTAGGCGGGGTCAAAGGTTTATTTTTCAGGTCCCTTCAAATACTTCAGAAATTCGCTATCGGTCGAGAGGAGGAGCCAAGTCTCACCGTCCAGGCTGCTCCGGTATGTCTCCAGCGTTTTCAGGAACTGGTAAAATTCGGGGTCGGCGCCGTAAGCCTGAGCATATATCCGGGTGGCCTCGGCATCGGCCTTCCCCTTGATCTCCTGCGACCTCCGGTAGGCTTCGGATTGGATTCTCTTGAGTTCCTTTTCTTTTTGGCCGCGAATCTCGGCGCTTCTTCCGTCACCCTCGGACCTGTATTTCGAAGCGATCCGTTTTCTTTCGGCAATCATCCGGTCGAAGACCTTCTGCTGGACTTCATCGACGTAATTGATCCGTTTGATCCGGACGTCCCGGATTTCAACCCCGAACTCGGGGGTGATCTTTGAGGAGCGCTCCAGAATGGTCTGGGCCAGCCTTTCCCGGCCGACCAGGATTTTCCCCAATTCCGTTTCTGCCTGGAGAATCGCTGTCTCCTCCGTCCTCTCGAACTCTCGGTTGCTCGAACGGACCACCTCGATCAAGTCATAGTTGGCAATGACATTCCGGGTCTCGCCGTCGATGACATCGTCGAGCCGGGATTGGGCCCCTCGCTCGTCTCTCACCCTCTGGTAGAACATCAGCGGATCGCTGATCCGCCAGCGCGCGTACGTATCCACCCAGATGTATTTTTTATCTTTGGTCGGGATCTGGTTGGGGAAGCCGTCCCACTCCAGCCAGCGCTTCTCGAAATAGTTGGTCTTTTGGATAAAGGGCACCTTGAGATGAATGCCAGCCGATGTGACGGCTCCGCCCTTGGGCTCGCCGAACTGGGTAATGATCACCTGGTTTGCTTCAGAGACGATATAGACGGCGTCAATGAGCACAAGGAGGCCGAGCAGCAGGGCTGCGACAAGAGCAATTGTTTTGGTCTGGGCGCTCATTTTTTCACCTCCTCTCCGAGGTTGAGAAGCGGCAGAAAGCCGCGCTGTTTCTCATCGATGATGAACTTCTTTTTGAGCTTCAGGAATACGTCGTTGAGCGTTTCAAGATACAGCCGCTTGCGGGTCACCGACGGCGCTCGCGAATACTCCCGGTAAATGGACGTGAACAGGCTGGCATCTCCCTGGCTGCGGTTGACCCGTTCGGTGGCGTAACCCTCAGCCGCGCGGATCATCTGCTCAGCCTCACCCTCGGCTTTGGGAATCTCCTGGTTGAACTCGGCCCAGGCTTCATTGATCTTTCTCTCTTTTTCCTGGATCGCCTCATTGACCTCATTAAAGGACGGCTTGACAGGATCGGGAGGGTTGACGTCTTGGAAGATGAGCTGGTTGACATCGATCCCGATCTCGTAGACGTCGCAGAGATTCTGCAATTCCATTTTGGCTTCGTCCGCAATCCGGGCCCGGCCAATGGTGATGACCTCATCCACGGAATTGTCGCCGACAATTTTTCGGACAACGGCCTCACTCATCGAGCGGAATGTCCCTTCGACATTCCGGAGCTTAAAAAGGAACCGGTAGGCGTCCTTGATTTTGTATTGGACGATCCACTCAACGTCGACCACATTGAGGTCCCCGGTGAGCATCACGGATTCCTTGGTCGCCTCCGGCGTCACCGCGAACTCGGACCGGATGCCCGGCCGCGAAGTGCGGAAACCAAACTCCAGCTTGAGCTGCCGCTGGACGGGAACCCGGGTCATTTTCTCAATCCCCAGCGGAAACTTGAAATTCAGACCGGGGTCCGCCGTGCGCACAAACTTGCCGAAGCGCAAGACCACGCCGATTTCCTCCGGCCTGACCTGATAGATCGAGCCGGCGAGGACGACAATGATCGCCGCGGCAATCAGGATGCCCCGGAGGAGTCCAGCCTTGATCTTGGGGAGCCTAAAATCGAGCGGGTTGAGCTCATCTCTCATTCGAACCTCCTTTTACGCCCCAAAACTCTGGAGCGCGGTTTCCAGTCGCGAGAGCGATGTCTGATGGACCTCGATATCCAATCGCTCAGCTGTTTCCATGGACTTAAGGCCGCTCCCGGTGATGACCAGCACACACTCCTCCCTTTGGCTCAGCTTTTGGCTCCGGGAAAGTCTGATCAGAGCCGCCAGGACGGTTGCTGAAGCCGGGTCGGCGAATATCCCCTCAAGCGTCGCCAGTTGGCGTTGGGCCGCCAGGATTTCAGAATCGGTGACCGCCATAATCAATCCTCCATTCTCGCGGATAAGCTTGAGCGCCAAGTCTCCACCCGGTGGGGCGGGGTTGGAGATTGCATGGGCGATGGTTGCGGGTTTCAAAAACCTCGAACATCGGGCTTTTCCTGCCGCAAAGGCACTGGCCAAAGGCGAACACCCTTTGGCTTGTACCCCTACAAACACAGGCATTGCGGTCGCAAAGCCCTCTTCTTTTAGGTCGAGGAAGGCCTTCAGCAAACCGATGAGATGTCCTCCGGAGCTCACCGGGACAAAAATGAAGCGGGGGACCCGGCGGCCGAGTTGATGGAATATTTCATAGGCCGTAACCTTGTAGCCCTCAATTCTCAGCGGGTCGATGGAATTCATGAAGTATATCCCACGCCTCCGGCCGATTTCCAGGCTGGCCGCGAAAAGCGCCCCATAGTCGCCCTTAACCTTCAAGAGGGTGGGGCCATACGCTCCCGCAGCCTGGCTCTTATGGGGCGGCGTGTCTTCTTTGAGCAGAACAACGGTTTTAAGCCCCGCCTTAGCCCCGTAAGCGGCCGTCGACCCCGCCATATTCCCTGTGGAGACGGTCCCAATCCACCTGATTCCCATGGCTTTGGCTTTCTGAATGGCAACAGCTGTACCGCGGTCCTTAAAGCTGTGGGTGGGATTGACCGCTTCATTCTTGGCAAAGACAGGAGGCAAATGGTGTTTCGCCCGGATTCTTTCGAGCGCCAGGAGCGGAGTATCCCCTTCCCCCAGAGAGAGCGCCCTATCCACATGTGCCAAGGGGAGAAAGGATTGGTATTTCTCTAGCGGGAGAACCCGGTCGAGCGCAAAAGACTTTTGCCGGGGCGAAGAGGAGACGAGCATCGGCTGCTGGCATTTCGGGCAAAATATCTCAAAAACACTCAGCGGGAATTTTCTCCCGCAGAACAGGCATTCCAGGCGGTCCATGGCTGACCTCTCAATGTCCAGTGTATTTCATATGGGACTGAGATGCAAAGCCAACCTGTAAGCGGGAAATTCGACGCATCGCGCTTTTCCCCAAAGACCGGTTTGGGCACAGACGCGATAAGGTTGTAAAATCGTGCGCAGACAGGTACAATCTGGCCTCGAGAGCCGGGTCAAATGACGGACGAGGAAAAATTCATGAGGGTAGCGCTGGCTCAGGCCAGACGGGCTCAGGCCAGAGGAGAAGTGCCGGTCGGAGCAGTGGTTGTTTCGAGAGGCAAGATTTTAGGCCGGGGCCATAATCGTTCAGCCGGCCGAAACGACCCCACGGCCCACGCTGAGATTGAAGCCATCCGAAGAGCTTGCCGGACAAATCAGAATTACCGGCTTACTGATTGTGACCTGTACGTGACGCTGGAACCGTGTGCCATGTGCCTTGGCACAGCTGTGCACGCCCGGCTCAGAAGGATCGTTTATGGTGCTTCCGACCCGAAAGCGGGCGCCGTCCGGTCGGTCATGCGCTTTCCGTTTAAAAAGCTGAACCACCGGCCGGAAATCCGGGGCGGCCTTCTGGCTCGAGAATGCGGACTCGCGCTGAAAGATTTTTTTAAGGAGAGACGGTTCAAATAAAGTGCGGAGAGGTGGCCGAGTGGTTGAAGGCGACGGTCTCGAAAACCGTTATTCCGAGTTATCGGGATCGTGGGTTCGAATCCCACCCTCTCCGCCAGGCTGATGTCCGGGAGCGTCCCTCATTCCAAAGGCAATACAAGTCTCAGTGGTTCTGGCCGGACTGGGCCATGTCGGACAGGCCTTCGTATCACTCCTGCAAGAAAAAACCGAACTCCTTCGTTCCCGGTTTGGCCTTGACCTGCCTCTTAAAGCCGCTTTGAGGTCAGCGGGGGGCCTGGTTTGGCCTTCTGGACTGAGGCAAGATCAATTGTCCGGGATATCGGCAGAACATACCTCCGCCAGCCCGCACTGGCAACCCGGCCTCTCGGTCCCGCACGTCTTGAAATCCTTAACCCCAGGCGTTTTCGTGGACTGCACTCCTTCGAACATTCGTTCGGGGGAGCCGGGGCTGGACTATACCCGGGCTGCTTTGAGATCGGGCTGGCACGTGGTGACGGCAAATAAGGGACCTCTTGTGGTTGATTTCCGGAGGCTCAGCAACCTCGCCCGGAAAAACGGTGTGTCTCTCAAGTTCAGTGCCGCTGCGGGGGCTGCCCTTCCGGCGCTCGACATTGGACTCCATTCTCTGGCCGGAGCCGAAATCCTGTCCATCGAGGGCATTCTGAACGGGACAACGAACTTCATCCTGACAAGGATGGAAGAGGGCGTACCTTATGAAGAAGCCCTAAGAGAAGCCCAGACAAAGGGGATCGCCGAACCGAACCCCGAGCTTGATGTCGATGGTTGGGACGCAGCCGTAAAATTGCTGCTCATCGCCAACTCCGTGCTGGGGATCGACCTTCGGCTCCGGGACATGAAGGTCCGAGGGATCTCCAGAATCTCTCCCGGCTTGCTCTTGAGGGCGAAGCAAGAGGGACGGTCGCTCAAGCTCATCGCAAAGATCAAACGTTCGCGGGGCTTCTGGCGGGCCACTGTCTCACCGGAAATCATCGATCAGTCTCACCCGCTTTTTGGCGTCAACGGGACGAACAAAGGGATTGCCTTTCTGACCGACACGATGGGCTCTATCACCGTGACCGGCGGGAAATCTGATCCCCGAGGCGCAGCGGCCGCCCTCCTCAAAGATATTATCGATATTTGGGCATGACCGTAAATTGACCGGATCTGGCTTTTCTGCTAAGTTGATCACTTCCGGCGCGCCCAATCGAGCCGCATTAGGTAGCGCGGAGAGGTGTCCGAGTGGCTTAAGGAGCACGCTTGGAAAGCGTGTGTGCGTCGCAAGGCGTACCGTGGGTTCGAATCCCACCCTCTCCGCCAGACCAAACGCTCGATTATGAAAGAGGCAAGAATTTCTTTGGAAGTGGAGGAAGATATGGATACCCAGGATTTCATTCGTCTCGAAGATATCTACACGGCCCACAACTACCACCCTTTGGATGCCGTCCTCACCAAAGGAAAGGGAATCTGGGTCTGGGATGTCGAGGGCAAGAAATACCTTGACTTCCTGAGCGGCTACTCCGCCGTCAACCATGGCCATTGTCATCCCCGGATCGTCAAAGTCGTGGGGCAGCAGGCCAAGCGCCTAACCTTGACGGGAAGAGCCTTCCGGAACGATCAGTGGCCCCTCCTGGGCAAAGAGCTTTGCGAATTAACCGGCTATGAAATGGTCCTGGCCATGAACTCTGGAGCCGAGGCGATTGAAACAGCCGTTAAAACTGCCCGCAAGTGGGCTTATCAGAAAAAAGGAATTCCCCAGGACAAAGCGGAGATTATCGCCTGCGCCAACAACTTTCACGGCCGGACCGTGACGATCATCAGCTTTTCGACCGAACCCCTCTACCGCAACGATTTCGGCCCGTTTACACCCGGTTTTGTGGTCATTCCCTACGGAGATATCGAAGCCCTCAGGCAGGCGATC
>Ga0172364_10003523_pt1 | contig 12514 bp, 11 predicted proteins | sample LakKivSesite10cm_FD_114545 | JGI IMG/M metagenome (GOLD analysis project Ga0172364, IMG submission 114545) | Sediment microbial communities from Lake Kivu, Rwanda - Sediment site 10cm | ecosystem: Environmental > Aquatic > Freshwater > Lake > Sediment | place: Rwanda: Western Province, Lake... | reverse complement strand
GTTAATATTTAATGATCTAACTTTTTTATTAATTTATACAAATTTATAAAAAAAAGTATTTAAAGATAATTTGTTAATATTTAATGATCTAACATTTTTATTAATTTATATGAAATTATAAAAATATATGAAAAAACGTATTTAAAGATAATTTGTTAATATTTAATGATCTAACTTTTTTTATTAATTTATACAAATTAATAAAAAAAAGTATTTACACCCTTGAAGATTTAAAATTTAAAACTCCGATTATTTTACAATATACAATCTTTTTTTTTAATTACCTTTTTACTTTTAAATATATAATAATAATATAATTATGAAATATATAAGTATAGGTCCATATTGTTCAACTGCTGATATTTTAAAATCAAATAATTTAAGAACTGAAGCATATCCTTTTGATTATATTTTTTCATCATTAGAAATGGTAAAACATTGTATTAAAGATAAATTCAATATATTTTTAGATAAAAAATATTACACGGAAGGAAATAATAATACTTCAACTAGACATTCATTTTATTGTAATTTTTTAGATACACCAATATTACTAAAACATCATATAAAATTTAATTATTCTAATGATTATAAAGTATCTACTGGAAATTTATTTAATCATCATAATCTAATAAATGATAATGATAATTATGAAAAATTTAAAAGACGATGTCAAAGATTATTAAGTCTAATTGAAAACAACGAAAAAATAGTGTTTGTTTATTATAATTGTTATACAAATGATTTTAATGATATAATAGATTTTTATAATACTTTTTCTTATAATAAAAATATTTTTATTCTCGGTATATTTGAAAATAATTATGATAAAAAAATATTATATGAAAATATTAATTGTAAAATATATCAAAATTATGATATACAAACCATATTTAATGAAATAAAAAACTTGTTTTAATCCTTTGCACATTTAAATACTATATGATCGATAAATTTTTTATTAATTTATAAAAATTTATAAAAAAAAGTATTTAAAGACAATTTATTAATATTTAAACGTATTGATAAATTTTTTTATAAATATTATATAAAAATTTATTTTGAAATTTAATAAAATGGACTATAATTATTATCTGAAAATGGTTTTGGATAACCTGGTTTTGATTGTTGATACTTAACAAAATCTGGACATTCTTTGTCTTGTCCTGATGTATATGTCCATTTATTTCTTGAAACATCTTTATTATCATAACTTGTTATTGATTTATCCATTCTCTTCTCATTATCTATTCTTTTTCTATATTCTTCATCGTCCTTTTTCATTTTATCTACATCCCTCCTCCAATCATCTATATTCCAATCTTTATTATATTCTCTTCTATTTCTATCTCTATCCTCTCTTCTTATTTCTTTCTCTTCTCTTTTACATTCTGATTTTAACATATATTTTGATAGATCAGGCATTACAGGAGCTATTGGGCATCTAGGACATAATGGTATTTGAGGACATGCTGGTATTTCTGACTTTTTTATATAATCCTTTAAATCTACATCTGATTTTGGACAAGGCTTAATCTCTGATTTTAATACATATTGACTTAAATCTATATTCGGTGACATTTGAGATTTCTTTGCAAAATTACTCATATCTGGACATGGTGGTATGCTACTTTTTAATACATATTTATCTATATCCTTATTACGTGTTATATCACAATCTCTACAATCTCTATTTTTATCTTCATCTCTACATTTATCCCTACATTTTTCTTTATCTTTATCATCATAACAATTTTCCTTTGGATCTTTTCTTCTCTCTATCGGTCTATATCCCCAATTATATAATCCACTTGATCCTTGACTCATATCTATTGCTGATGCTATATCAAAATTTTCTCTTATATAATTTTTATAATTCTCATTTACATAAGTCTGATTACTTATACTTAATAATATGATAACAGTTATTATTAATAAAACAATTACTAATAAATTCATCTATTCTAACTATATTATATAATATTATATAATATATTTTATATTTTCTATATTTTTTTATATTTTTATAAATCTAAAAAGAACATGCTTCTCCTTGACAGTTCTTTGATTTATCTATACCATCTACATATTTCAAATATCTTATTTTATTCCATTTACAAACTCCTTCTAAAAAATCATCTAATATATCTGTTATCTCTTCTATATCTATCTCATATGTATATTCATCTATCTCTTCATCATTATATCTATAATATTTATCTATTATATCCATTAATAAATTAAAATCTTCTGGATTATTCATATATTTTGTTATATTTATCTTATTCTCTTTAATTGACTTTATTACTTGAGAATCTGAATTATAATTTGAAAATTTTGTATCATACCAATCATTATATATTAAAATAGAATACTTTAATACCTTATCAAATGTATTTTCGGGTGATATCTTTATTAATTCTTCTTTTCTCTCATTTATGTAAAATTTATATAGACCTTCATATCTACATATAAATGTCATTTTTTTCTTTATTTTCCCTTTTTATATTATAATATTATTAATATTTTTTTTTATTTAATTAACTGAACAATTCCAACAAGGAATTTTATCTTTTCTTATATATTTATTAAAATCCGGATGCTCATCTATTTCAAATGCTCTAATATCACAACTATCTGTATTTCTAAAGTGTTTTAATATTTTTTTACAATGATCTTTATCTCTATTCTCTTCTCTCCAACAATAACATGCTGGATCTAATTCACTATTTAATTCACAATAATTATTTACTGTCTTTCTACAATTTCTTGACATATTACAATTTAATGGATCTTTAGACCAATCTATATCTCTACATTGAACACTTCTACATGGATTACCTTCCCTTATTATAAATGGACAATCCTTATTATGTGGATTCATACCATGATCATCTATTATTTCAGGAACTTTACACGATGGAAAATTTAATAAATATATTTCTTTTGCTATCTTTCTATTTTCTCCATACGATATTTCTCCATGTCTTCCTAATTCTTTAGCCCATCTAGAATTTTTCTTTATATATGTATAATATTTACCATCCTTATAATATATTTCTGGACAATCTCTATTCCTATTTTCATATTTCTCTAATTTTTTTGAATCTAATACCATATCTTCTACATTATCTATATTAAATTGTTTTGCAAATTCTCTATCCTTATATCTACATAATCCATCACTTCTATTTCCACAAAAATCTTTACAACTATCTAATACTTTCGCACAATTCTTTACACATTTAGGATAATTTACTGTTATTTCATTTAATCCATTTATATTTCCTAATGATGTTCCTGCTGGTAATGAACACATATTTTGACATTCTGTTAAACATTTACCTCCTATATTTCTTACCGTTATATCTGTCTTACCATCTTTATTATATTCTGATAATACTGGAACTTCAATCTTAATATCTTTAGTTAATTTATTTTGATCCACCATAAATTGATGAACATTAAATAATTGCTCATCATCCAAATCTCTATTATATATTATTAAATAATTTAACAAATAATTACTATTCTGTTGATTATTTATTATATAATTTCCATTACTAAATTCTACATTCTCTATATTCTCATTCTGATATGCCTTAAATTTATCTACATATACTGTCAATTTATTATTACTCCTTATTATTGATATTGTTATAAAATCATTTGTAATTATTTCTCTATTTATATCTAACTCTTTATTATTATATACTACTGTTAATGGTCCATACGTATTATTAACTAATATATTCAATCCCACAAACGGTAATAAATTTGTTGTATCTTTATTAACTCCCGGTATATATATTGTATCACTCACTCCTGATTTTGAATTCGTCTTTAATCTCATAACTATTGTGAAGTTTTTATTATCTATTTTATTAGATCTTATACTACTTGATCCTTTTTCTGATGTTATTTTTAAAAAACCATTCTCTAATCTTGGTGCTGTATTCCAAGTAATATAATTATTATCTATCTCTCCTTCTAATTTTATACCTCCTTCACTTAAATTATTTACTTTAAAATTACTCAAATATAAATCAACTATATCACTCGATAATGGTAAATTAATTGACATAATTTCTTGTATCATTATATCTACTATAACTCTATAACCTGTTTTACTATTATTTACAAAATTTATTATTACATCACTTATTATATTTTCTGGTAAATCAAAATTTGACTCTATCTTTAACCATTGTTCTCCATTATAATTCTTCCTTTCTACTGTTTTATGTTGTAATTTTTTCTTCCTTATTGAATCTCCTGATACTTTATATAATAATTCAACATCATGTGATTTTAATTTATCTTCCGTTTTATCTAATAACCAATAGGATAATAAATATTTTTTTGATCCTTCTAATGATATCTCTATTCTATATTTACCACCATTATTTTCTTGTCTTATTCCATTTGTTACATTTGATGGATTTGATATTGTTACTATGGATGCACCTAAACTATTATCAACATTTGTATTATAATCTTTATTTAATTTTGCATTACCAACATCACTAGATGAATCAAATCTACATTGTGATAATATTTCATTATTTGTTGATCTAAAATTTTCATATGTATTTATCCTCCTAATTAATATAACTAAAACAATAATAATTAAAAGAACTAATATTAGCATTTTATTTTCTTTTATTAGATTTTTTACATTATTTATTAATATTTTACTACCTTTTTTAAATTTATCTAATGTCATTTATTTCTATTATTATTATCTTATATTATATTACTATTATTTTTTTTATTATAAAATAAATAATACTTTTTATAACTTTGTAATATTTTATTTTTTTATTTAACTTTTTATTATATTTTTAGAGGTAATTGATTATTTGTATTAAATTGAGTTGATATTGCCTCCATATTTGATATATTATTTATATCATTAATTATTTTTGTTGATACTGATTCATAATTATTATAATTTCCAGTCATATCAGATACATTATATAGTTTCTTAGTAACATTATCATATATTAAAAATTTAATATTGTATAATGAACTATTATTATTTAAAACTAATTGTGCATACAAACTAAATTGTCCATTATATTTATTATCTACCCCATATAATATATCTGGACCTATTGGTCTAACTTTAAATGTAATTGGTTTATTTTTTAAATCTTTTGGTGCTGGTAACTTCATTGATATTGTTCCAATACCTTCTGAATTTACTGTTACATTTATTAAATTTAATGGTTTTGGTGGTTGTAATCTCGCAAATACATTGGGAATTTCCTTTACCTGACTTAACCATTCATATCCTTTCTTACCTTTACAATTATTTATATATTCTATTACTGCTTTCCTTTCACTTGTATTATTATTACCTGCATTTATATTAAATAATCCTTGTAACCAATTAATAAACTGTTCCTGATTAGCTTGTGATAATGATGATACATTATATGGATTACCATTACCATTATCACACATTCCTCCTGATAAAGTATATCCTGGTAAAACACATATATTTGGATTCTTATAATCACATTTATCTATAGGTGTTGGTTGTGGTGCTGGTTGTGGTGCTGGTTGTGGTGCTGGTTGTGGTGCTGGTTGTGGTGCTGGTTGTGGTGCTGGTTGTGGTGCTGGTTTTGGTGCTGGTTGTGGTGCTGGTTGTGGTTCAGGAGTTGGTTCTAGTTTAATTAAAGGTAAATTAAATTGAGTTTGTGTGGGTGTAATAATAATATCTCCATCTACTGTATTTGGTTCATATTCATTTACTGGAATAGAATTATTCCCTATATATTTTGTAAAATTAACAATTTCATTTTCTCTTTTTGAATTAGAAAATATACATCTAAAATAATATAATCCATCAACTATCTGACGAGATTCTATAAATTTATCAATATTATTATTTTTTTCTCTTGTATAAAAACTTATTTCTTTTTTTTCTACATCAAATATAATTGTATATAAAGTAGTATTAGATACAGGACCCATTTTATCTGTTAAATCAAATATACTATATCCAATAAAATATTTAATTGTTTTTCTATTTCCATTATTACTAAATTCTAATGAATAATATGGAGGATAATCAAATTGATTTCTATTAAAATTTTTAATAGTTGAAAAATTTATTGTAAATTTAGGAGGTTCTATAATACTTCCATATTTAAACAAATATAAATTCTCTAAAACAAATGATAATATATATTTTTTTGAAGATTCTGGTGTAACACATGATGCTATATTAACAGGAGTAGCCATATAAAGTCTTTTATTTATATTTAATGTATAACCATTAATTGTAGCATTATCTAGTTTTTCTATTAATTTATTATTATTATAATTTGTAAATAATTCTTTAGAATCAGGATTAAAATCCCCTACATATTTTCCAAATTTAACTCCTTCTAATCCATTATTCAAATCAACATTATATATTGTTGCATTAAAATATAATTTATCACCTTTATTTCTAGAAACTGTTCTTTTTACTACTCCATTCATATAATATTTAATATTTTGACCATCATATATAATACTTAATACTGTATCTTTATTGTAATTCCCTAAATTACCTTTATTAACACCAGATTCAAATATTTCTAATTGTCCAATATTATTAAAACTCCATGCATAATTAATTCCATTATAACCTGTTATTTGACTTGGATTAGAAGATAAACCAAACATGCTTGCAATATTAGTTACTGATTGTTTAGCCATACAATAAACATCTTCATCAAAACCTATATTACTATATACATTAGCATTCCATCCATTAACTCCTGATGATTTTATAAATGAATCTAATGTCTTACCATATGATATACCATTTTTAAATATAGGTTGCCATGTATAAAATGATGTAATCCATCCCGTATAATTACCATTCCATATATTTGCATCATTTTTATTAAATGTTGTTTTACTATATATTTCTTTATTATTTATATCTTTTGAATCTTTTTGTAAATTTAATATCGTTTTCATTATATCTTTTGGACTACTAAATGTTCCTAAATATCTACCTATTCTTAAACCTGCTTCTACACATTTTCCATCTTTTAATATTAAATTTGGACAACATTTTATATTTGATGTTGGTGATTCATTAATACCTTTACATAATAATCCTTCTCTTCCTTTATTACCTTGAAACATAAAAATATCTCCACTTGGAATATTAGAAGCTGTTTTATATAAATATAATCTATTCATCATTACATTATATCCTAAATATTTATCATCTATTAAACTTCTTAATGAACCATAAACTTTACCATCTTTCAAAACAATATTATTTTTACTTAATTTATCATTTAATGTAAAATAAAATTCTTGATTTAATCCACCATTAAATACAGTTGGATAAACAATATTCTTATTTGAATCATATGCTATATAATAATCTGGATAATCTTTAATACATTCTGTTAATCCTTTAAATACTACAACAAATTTAATAATCCCTTTACTCTCTATCTGTCTTATATATTTTATTTCCCATCTTTGTGGAATATTTTTCATTATTGTTGTGCATTCATTATATGTATTATATGTATTACATGTAAATGGTTTATTAACATTACTATTACATAAAGGCTGATTATTATCTAAATATATTTTATCTTCTATTGTATCAATTGCTAAATATTTATCATCTAATGATATAAAATAATAATTATTACTATTAATAGCCAATATATTATTAAAATTTTTAAAATTATCAGTATCATCTGTTATCATATTATCTAATATCATATCTCTATCTTTACATTCAGGATAATTAAATGTATTATTTTTATCTAATGCACATTGAATTTTATCTTTTTCATCTACACAAAAAGGATATTCTTCATTTGTTTGTTTATTATTTATAGATAATCCATTTAAATATCTTAATCTTAATATATTATCTCCATCTTTTTTTTTTATATTAAAACAATTATAATTATTTTCAAATGTTTCTGTATAATTCTTCATTTGTAATAACATAGTTATTAATAATATACAAATAATAATTAAATCAATGATTGAGAAAGGTTTATTATATCTAAGTCTCTGAAATAATAATATAATAATACATACAATAGCAATAATTTTTATTATTAAGGAACTTCTATTAAGATCAATCATATCTTATTTATATATAGTTATAAATTAGATTATAAAATTTATAATTTATTTTTACATAATATATATGAATCGATTATTTACTGATAATAATCCTGAAACTACTTTAAAAGGGTTGGGATTTAAAAATATTCAAAAAACTAAAGAAAGTATTATAAAAATAGAAAATTATTTTAATAAATTATGTAAAGAACAAAAACTTAATAGTTGGACTTCGTATAAAACTAGACCAAAAGAATATATTACATCTAATAAACAAAAAATAAAATATTTTCAAAAACAAAAAATGTATCGAATACTTGGATTATTGAATCGTGCTAAAACTATTTATTTAAAATATCCTAATCCTGAATTAAAAAAATCTATTCTTTTATTTAAAGAATGGATGAAAAAATATAAAGATTATAAATAAATATTAAGTAAATTAAACTTTATAATAGGAACCTTGTGCAATAGGTCTAACTCCAGATGATTTTTCTAATAAATTAGGATTAAAACTTTTATTTAAAACAGGCCATGTTTTAGGATCAGTATAAGTAAAACCATATATTGAAGAATCAGATTGTTTTTTATTATTATTTTTTTCATTATCATTTCTTATTTTTGATAACATAATATTTTGTTGATTTCTCTCTTGAAATCTATTATTAACTTCACTAGCATTATTTCTTTCAGTTCTTCTACCCCTTGTAGTAATAGCATTAATATCTCTAACTGTTTCAGGTGCTCTTTCAAAATTAGGATGGAGACGTCTTAACCAACTTGTAGATGGAATACCTCCACTTTCAACTTGTTCTCCTATATTTGTATTAACTTGTTGATAATTTCCTTCATTTAGTTCATCAATATTTTGTAATTCACGTAAAATTTCAGCATCAGCTTGTCCAATCAAAGATAATTTTCTATCTATATTTTTAATTTTATTCTCTAATTCATCATTAATATTATAAACAACATTAATATTAACATTTTGATTATCAGGATCTTCAACTATTGAATTATTACTCAAAGCATTATCAAATAATCTATTATTCTCTATTTTATTATTATTTAATCCATTATCAAATAATCTATCACTTAATCCTTGATTATTACTATTTTTTGCATTATTCATTTTTTTTCTATTATTTGTTTGTTCAAAATCAACTTCTTCTTGCATCAATGGTTTTAACATATTATAACCACTCTGTAATTTATTATCATCATCATCCATTTCAAATTGCCTTTCAAAATCCTTATTAAATTTATCTAAATCAAAACTATTATTTTTTGAACTAGTAGAACTACTTTGTTTATTTGAACTTGTAGAAACATTTTGTTTATTTGAAACAGTAGAAACATTTTGTTTATTTGAATCAGTAGAAGTATTTTGTTTATTAGAACCAGTAGAACCAGAACCGGTAGAAGTGGTAGGACCAGTCGAACCAGTTAAATATTCAAATATATCTCCTTCTTCATCATTTTCTTCTCTATCATATTTATTCCAAATAGAATTATTATCATCTTCAGGACTATGTATATTATTATTAGAAAAGTTTTCTTTATTATGATATGAAAAATATAAACATCCAAAAATACTACTTATAATAATGGTAATTAAAAATACAGCTAAAACACCAATTGGAGTAATCTTTCTATCACTATAAATATAAACAATAATAAATGCAATTAAAAATATTAAAACTGGATACATTTATCCTATATTTCTTATATATTATAATTAAATATTATTTTATAATAAAAAGATAAATTATATATAATATAGTATTATAAATGGAAGATTTATATGAAAATACAAATGTTAATGAATTAAAATTTAAAGATTTTGATTTAACTGAAAAAAATAAATATAAAATATTAAATAAAGAATACAATAATAAAAATGGTATAATTATATTTTATGCTCCTTGGTGCAGTCATTGTCAAGATATGGTTAATTATTGGGATAATATTGCTATAAACTTTAAAAATATATATCCTATATGTGCTGTAAATACAGATGATTTTAAAAATAAAAACAATATGTTAATGTCATTTTTTAATATAAGACATTTTCCAACAATAAAAGAATTTAATAAAGAGAATATTATATCAAAAAATGAATTAAATGTTAGTAAAGATTCATTAACAAATTATATATGGTCTAAAGTATATTCTAAATAATTAGAAATTTTTAAAATATTTTTATGATCATCATCATCATTATTAAATTCTATAACATAATTTTCATTAGTTTCAACAATAGTTTTTTTTTCTAATATTTTAATTTTTTTAATATAGTAAAAATAAGGTTTATTATTATGTAAATTATTATTATTTAAAAAATAAATAATTTTTAAATTTTCTAATTTATTAATTTTATAATTTATATATTTAATTATATCATTTCTATCTAATGAATAAACAATAGAAGTATTAAATAAGTTATTAAATTCTTTAATTATATTAAGTAATATAACATTATTTATTAATGTATTTTCAAGATTATTTACCATAAATTTTAGAAATATATATATTTCATGTTTATTTAATGATCTATACCAATTATTATTATCATTATTAAAATTTTCATAGGTAAATAAAGGTTTATTAGTAATATCATTAATATGATTATGATAATTAAATAACCAAGTTTTTAGACAAATATCAATATGAATAATATCACTAAAATTTTCTAAAAAATCAATTCTACAATCTAAACAAGGATAAATTTTACAAATATCATAAATAATATTTTTTTTAATATAATAATTAAGATCAATATCAGAAATATAATGAAGAATTTTCCAAGTTAATCTACCAAATTTTTCCATTTTAATAAATATATATTTAATTAAATAATATAATTAAAGATATTTTTATATACTAAAATAAAATAAAATTTAACTAGTGCGATATAAACGATTTAATGCAATTACTTGAGTTTGAGTATAATTAAAAGTTCCATTTTGAGAATTAGGAACACTAGCAAGAACACCTTGAATTAAATTTAATAGAAATGTTGTATTAATAAAATTAAATTGGAAAGTAAAACATTTACAAGTTTGAATACCACTTTGTTGATATTGAGAATAAGATTGATCAGACTGATATTGATTTTGATAAATAACAGGAGTAGAAGATAACATTTCAGTAATAAGATCTTTACCTCCACCATAAACAACACAATAAACTTCTAAAGCAGCTAAACTTTTTTGAATAAATGCTAAATTAGCAATATAACCACCAGGAATACCTCTTAAAACTTGTAAAATTTGCCATGTAGTAAAGGTTTGAGGAGTAGTATTATAGGTAGGATCAATAAGATTATAATTAGTAAATGGAGTATGAACAAAACAATAACATGCTTTAGGATCACGATTATATATATCCATTGTAGTGTTATAATTCCCTAATAAATTTGTCCAATTACGATAATTTGAAAATACACTCTGTAATGGGTCTGTCATTATATATTTATATCTATATATTATATATTTTTATAATATTTTATTTTATTTTATTTACTTACTTTATATTATTATTATAAAAAATAATATTATAAATAAAAATAATATTATTTAACTAATTAATATTTATATAATTATAGACTTAAGAACAACCACCAATCTCAAGAGGACGACGTTGAGTATCTGGTTCAATTGTGCTTTGATTCCAAATACTAACAGCAACTTGAGGATTGGGTGGTTCAGAACGTAATTGAAGATTAGCATTTCTAAGTGTTTGACCAACTGTATTAAGTCCATAACACCAACCAGCTTGTAAAAAGTTTTTATCTTTAAGAGTATTATTACCAGTAGGATATAATTTACTAAAAGATAAAGGATCAGTATCATCAGATTTAGGAAGAAGTTCAGCAGGGGTTAATTGATCTTTAGGGAAACAAGTAGCAGCACGGAGTTCAGCAGTTGTAGCCATTTCATCACTATCTTGACTAACAGGTCTTCCAACTAATTCATTATCTTCATAATTAGCAGCACGAGTTCCAACCTCTTGATCTCCTCTACTTCCCATATGTTCAGGTTTTTCTCTAGGATCAGCCATAGCTCCATCTAAATTCATAGGAGCATTAGATACTGAAACTTCTCCTTCATTCTTAATAGGATTTGAATATCGTTGTAAAACATATAAAACAACAAATACCAAAACTATGATTACCAATAATGTTAAAATATTTCTCATGTATATATAATACGAAAATATTTTTTTTTTTATAATTAACTAACAAGATTTAATTAATTTATATAAAATTAATTAATTCATATTTTTTTATAAATTCTAATTAATTATAATTGTTTTATGCATTGTCTTAATTTTCATCTTTTTATTTTTATCTTTTTTACTTTTTTTATCCTTTTTTATTTTTTCTTTCTTATTATTTAATTCATTT
>Ga0172364_10003522_pt1 | contig 12515 bp, 11 predicted proteins | sample LakKivSesite10cm_FD_114545 | JGI IMG/M metagenome (GOLD analysis project Ga0172364, IMG submission 114545) | Sediment microbial communities from Lake Kivu, Rwanda - Sediment site 10cm | ecosystem: Environmental > Aquatic > Freshwater > Lake > Sediment | place: Rwanda: Western Province, Lake... | reverse complement strand
TGTATGAACTGGTAATGACACCTATGCAATTGGGTCCTATAAGTGTGCATCCTGATTTGCTTACCAGGTCAGAAATCTCTGCCTCCAGCTTCCTTCCCTCCTCTCCTGCCTCACTGAAACCTGCTGAGATTATTATAAATGCCTTCGTGTTTTTCTCCCTGATCAGAATTTCAACAGCAGGCAGGCAGTATCTTGCCGGGATTGCCAGGATGGCCAGATCGGAAGGAGGAATTTCCTTTATATCACGGAACGATCTGATCCCCTGAACAGAGTCCTGTTTTGGGTTAACCACATAAAGCTCTCCGGCAAACTTCCCGTCAATAATATTTTTCAGGATTTTGCCGCCCGGCTTTAAAAGATCTTCTGATCCTCCGACAACAACAATGCTGACCGGATTTATGAGTTTTTCGTTTATCATTCTTTAATACAAAATAAGGATTGATCTATTCCCGGGATAACCGGAAACTGGGATATCTCACAATCCGTAAAATAGTTTGAGAAATCCTACATTTTGAGCAATATTAAACAAATAAAGCTCTGATGTATAATGAGTTACGAAAAACATACCCATAATTAACAGTAAGGCAATATAATAAAAAATAATGGGACAAACCAGAATAGATTTCATATAAGGTTATTTATTTGTTCGTGAAAAATATTTTTAATTATAATCAAAAAGGTTTAAGTTTGATAATGTGAAAGTTAATGATGAGATATCACCAGATCTCTTAGTACAGGAAAACAATGAATATTAAGAAACCTCGTTTTGATATTATGATCAGAATCTTGTCAATTGCATTAATTAATCTCGTCATTCTGATTCCGGTGTCAGCTCAAAAACACACCATTTTTGGAACAATCCGGGATATTGAAAACGGCGAACAACTTATTGGTGCCACGATCATGACTTCAGGAAAAAACCTGGGAACATATTCCAATAATTTCGGATTTTATTCACTGACACTCCCTGAAGGCTCAATTAATATTTCTTATTCATTTGTAGGTTATAAGACCGTTTCACATGAAATAGAACTTGCAAGGGACACTACCCTGGATATAGGATTAGAACCTGAAATTATTTCATTGGATGAAGTTATGATTGAAGCAAAAGATAACAGCGCTGTCTTTATTAACCAGATGGGAGTCCAATCTATAAATTTAAAGACAATAAAAATGGCTCCTGCAGCTGCCGGCGAGATAGATCCTATCAAAAACCTGCAGTTGCTGCCAGGGATCCAGGCGACTAACGAGGGCACTGCCAACTTATCGGTCAGGGTACGGAGGCAGACTCTCTTCAATTATTGATATCAGGATGAAGGAGGGTAATAACAGGGACTTTAATACATGTGGAAGCATAGGACTGATAGCAAGCAGGCTATCCGTTGAGGGCCCGATAAAAAAAGACAAGGCTTCATTTATTGTCAGCGGCCGGTATAGTTATGCCGGTATTACGGCAAATGGACTAGGATTGTTTGCACAAGCCTTAAGAATTACGCCTTTCATGGATTTTACTCCAACTAATGAAATCAGCTTTTACGATTTTAATGCAAAAGTCAACTATAAGATGAAAAATGACCACTTTTACCTGTCCGCATATTCAGGTCATGACCATTTTTATTATTACTCCATTGATGATAATGCCAGTATGAATTGGGGAAACCTGACAGGGACTGTAAGATGGAACCATATATTTAACTCAAAGCTTTTTTCAAATACAACAATTGTATTCAGTAATTATAATTATTCATACATTCTTAAAGACGATGCAAGGTATTTTAACTGGTCTGCAAGTATGCAGGAATTGGATTTTAAATCGGACTTTGACCTTTTCCCCAATCCTTCAAATCACTTTAAATTCGGTATTTTGCTGGAAAAACACAGGTATTTTCCTGGTAAAATAGAGCCACGTGATTCCTCATCCCTGACAAAACCTTTTGAACTTGACGATCAGAAATCAATTGAGAGCGCCCTGTATATATCAAACATACAAAAGATCAATGACAGATTAAGTCTCAGTTACGGAATAAGATACTCAATGTTCTTCCTTCTCGGAGAAAGTATGATTTATTACTATACAAGCCGCAATGGTTATAAGTTACCTCCATACCACCGGCTTGATATTTCCTTCACTTATAAAAATCCAAAAAGACAAACAAAACCATGGAAACCAGAGTGGAATTTCGGAATCTACAATATTTATGACCATAAGAATATCTTTTCTCTCTTCATTAAAATGGTTGACAATAATTTTGAAACTTCCCAGGCATATAAGATATACATCTATGGGATAACACCCTATCTATCATATAATTTCAGATTCTAAATGAAAATAATAAAAGGTATATATCTCTTCCTGTTTCTGCTTTCTGGCTGTGTAGAAGATTTTGACCTTGAACTTGATACTGTTGAACCGAAACTGGTCGTCGACGGATTGATAACAAACCAGGAAGGACCATATTATGTACGTCTGATTAAAAGCCATACTGGTAAGTTCATTGAACCTGATCCCGACTCAATATATCTTAAAAGTGTCGTACCCGTGAAGGATGCTCAAATAATTATTTCAGATGATGCAGGGCAGATTGATACATTAGTCCCGTTAATAGAGGAGACTGACCTTAGTGAGTTGCAGGGAGACTATAATTCAGGATATTATAAAATCCTGTATGATAATTACGGAAATATTATTGATACATTATTTATAACGGATCCATTACCTTTAATTGAATACCGGGGTTTTTACAAAACTCAGAATCTGGTTGGTATTCCAGGAAGGACTTACTATTTAACAATTATTTCGGAAGGTAAAGAGTATCATGCAATTGATTATATGCAACCTGTTCCGGATATAGATTCACTTGGCTATATAAAGAAAGTAATGGAAAAGGATGGACAGGAATACTTTATTCCTCTTCTTTATTTTTCTGAGCCGCAGGATGCAGATAATTATTATCTAATTCAAACACATGAGAATATACTTAGCAGAGTACTCTCCTGGTCTTTCTGGGAGTTTTCAATAATTTCGGATGAGTATCTTCAACCTTATGTGAATGGTCTTAATGTAAGCCTGGGAGCTAATCCCAGAGGTTTTGAATATCCTCGTTATAGCGAAGGAGATAAAATTTATCTGGCTCTAAGCTCTCTTTCAAAAAGTGCATATGAATTCTATGAGATACTTTTAAAGCAATTTGAGAGCGACGGAGGAGCCTATAAGCCATCACCTGCCTCCCCTCCGACAAATCTGAGCAATGGTGCCCTTGGATTTTTCCGGGCTTCAGCAACCGGTGAGAAAGAATTACAAATTCCTTATCCATTTGAATAAAAATGCTGGAACAGAGCGATGGTTCTGTTAGCAGGGTCATTTCATTTTAAAACACGTCCCGGAGTTCACATGTTCTTCTAAATATCTTGACAACTTAAGATACAAAAAACATACTGGTGGTTGATATAACTACAGTAACATGCAAATATTCAACTGATTAATAAACAGTCCGCTAATCATCGTCTTTTATTATCTTTACATTCCTATGTCATTCCACAAGATAAAAGATATTCTGATTCAGGATGATTTCTCAAAAAATGATCTTGTCATGCTTCTTAAGGCTGAAGGTGAAGAAAGAACTCTTCTGTTTCAAAAATCTGCAGAGATTAAAGAAAAATATATAGGCAGGAAAGTCTGGTTCAGAGGTCTGATCGAATTCTCAAATATATGCTCAAAAGACTGCCTCTACTGCGGAATCAGAAAAGGGAACAAAAATCTGACACGATACAGTCTTTCCGATGAGGAGATACTGGCTGCAGCAAAATTTGCATTCGATAACCGCTACGGATCAATTGCCCTGCAGTCAGGCGAACTTGAAAGTCCTGCTGTTACACATAGGATTGAAAATCTGCTTCATAAAATCAAAGAGCTATCAAACGGGGAACTCGGGATAACATTGTCAGTCGGCGAACAGGAAGATGAAGTTTACAAAAAATGGTTTGATGCGGGAGCCCACCGCTATCTTCTGAGGGTGGAAGCAACGAACATTGAACTATATAAAAAGATCCATCCCGGCGACAGTAAACATGATTTTCACCGCAGACTGACATGCCTGAAAAGCCTACAGGATATTGGATATCAGACAGGGACGGGCGTAATGATCGGATTGCCTTTCCAGACCCTGGACGATCTCGCCGGCGACCTTATCTATATGAGAGACTTTGATATAGATATGTGCGGCATGGGACCCTATATTGAACATGCCGACACTCCTCTTTACGCTCATAAAGACAAGCTGCTGCCGCTGAAAGTGAGGTTTGACCTGACCCTTAAGATGATAGCCATCATGAGGATAATGATGAAGAATATAAACATTGTGGCAGCCACAGCATTGCAGGCAATAGATCCGATCGGCAGGGAAAAAGCTGTTAAGATCGGAGCCAACATAATTATGCCGAATATTACACCGGGTAAGTACCGCGATAGTTACAAACTTTACGAGAACAAGCCCTGCACTGACGACTCGGCTGAGGATTGCCAAAGCTGCCTGGAAGCCAGGGTAAGTCTTGCTGATTCAGAGATCGTTTACGGAGAGTGGGGAGATTCGCAGCATTATGAAAAAAGGCGCAAAGGCATAACGGCACAAGGGCGCAAAGGCAAATAAAAATAACGGAGGGAGAGAGGGCGTGAGGGCGAGAGGGCGTGAATGGGTGAAAGAATAATTAGAAACACTATATGATTATGAAAAGAATCTTTCTTTTGGTGGCTTCTGCACTTGCTGGTTTATCAATGAATGCACAGGTAACACTTGACTATTATCTGCCTGAAGGCGTTACATATGATAAGCAGATCCCTTCACCGAAGCAGTTTACTGGTCATGAGATCGGGGAATGGCATCTCACACATGACAAGCTTTATTATTATATGCTGGAACTCGCTGATGTATCCGACAGGGCAGTATGGGAAGAATATGGAAAAAGCCACGAAGGAAGGCCGCTGGGACATCTGATAATAAGCTCACCTGAAAATATCAGGAATCTCGAGCAGCTGAGACAACAGCATCTTGAACTATGTGATCCCTCACGGTCAGGGAAGCTTGATATAAATAATATGCCTTTATTCATCAAACTTGGTTATGGAATCCATGGCAATGAATCGAGTGCCCAGAATGCCTCTGCCCTGGTTGCTTATTACCTGATTGCAGGTGAAAGTCCTGATGTTAATGAGCTTCTGAAGAATGCTGTGATCCTGATTGATCCATCGCTAAATCCCGACGGAATGCAGCGCCATTCAACATGGGTGAACTTTACAAAAAGCCTGAACAATAATCCTGACGCAAATTCATGGGAATTCAGCGAAAGCTGGCCCGGCGGGAGAACCAACCATTACTGGTTTGATCTTAACCGCGATTATATCATGCTCCAGCATCCGGAATCAACAGGAAGAGTCGCTGCATTCTACAGATGGCGGCCAAACATAAACACCGATCATCATGAGATGGGCGCCAATGCCACATTCTTCTTCCAGCCTGGCGTGCCAAGCAGGAATAACCCGCTTACACCTTCTGATAACCAGGTACTTACAACCGAAATAGCAAAATATCACGAGAAGTATTTAAATAAAATAGGAAGCCTTTATTATTCTGAAGAGGGCTATGATGACTTTTACGTAGGGAAAGGCTCCTCCTACCCCGATATCCATGGTTCTGTAGGTATTCTTTTCGAACAGGCCGGAGTCAAAGGGCATCTAAAAAACACTGTGAACGGAACACTTTCATTCCCGTTTGCAATAAGGAACCAGTTCAACGTATCCCTTTCAACACTGGAAGCAGGACTGAATATGAAAACCAGGCTTCTTGAAAGCCAGAGGAAGTATTTTACCGATATACCGGCTCTGGCCGACCGTTACCCTGTAAAGGCCTATGTCTTCACCGAACCGGAAGATAATTACAGGATGGAGGAATTCATAAGGAACCTCCTGCAGCATAAGATCAGGATATACAGGCTGTCAAAAAATATCACCAGTGACGGGATAATATATAAAGCCGGGAACAGCTATATGGTACCTCTTAAACAGAATGAGCACAGGTTCATCAGAAGCCTGTTTGAACCGGTAAAGGAATTCACCGACAGCGCTTTCTACGATATCTCCACCTGGGTGCTGCCCATGTCGTTCAATATTCAGTATTCAGCCATATCAGTGGCCAAGGAGCTTGAGGGCCTTGCAGGTGAGGAAGTTACAGTCGCTCCGGTTGTAAGGGGAAAGGTAGAGGGATCCCCTAACCCGTATGCATATCTCTTTGAATGGAATGAATACCTTGCCCCAAAAGCGCTCTATACTCTTCAGAAAGAAGGTATCCTTGCCAGGGTAGCTACAAGCAATCTTACCTATGACGACGGCAGTTTCAGGCATCAATTCCGGTATGGCACAATACTGGTCCCGGTTACAGGACAGGAGGTGGACCCTGACCGTATCAGGGAATTAATGGAGAGAATAGCTGACGATTGCAGGATAATGATATACGGCGTATCCACTGGTGCTACACCTGAAGGAATTGATCTCGGCAGCTCAGGTTTCGCAGTTCTCCGCAAACCTTCTGTGCTCATGATCGTTGGAGATGGAACCAACAGCGCTGATGCAGGAGAAATATGGCATATGCTTGATACACGATTCAATATGCCGGTAACCATGGTAACGGCATCACATTTCGGATCAACCGATATGACTGCATATAATGTCCTTATAATAAACGGCTCACCTGATATCAGTTCAGCCGGGGTCGAAAATATAAGGTTATGGAGCCGTCAGGGAGGCACCATAATTGGCTACGAATCGGGCAATAACTGGTTAGCCAGGAATAAGCTTGCTGAAATAGATTATATACCGGAGCAGGAGACTTTATTAAAGGAAGGTGAATATGCCAACCGCTCGCTGGATAATCTGTCACGACAGATCCCCGGATCAATATTTGAAACAAAACTTGACCTGAGCCATCCTCTCTGCTATGGTTACACAAGGGACCGGTTACCGGTTTTCAAATCAGGGGCAGCTATGGCCAGAAAGGATAAAAATATCTACAACAACCCTGTTACCTATTCCTCAACCCCTCTGCTGAGCGGCTACTGTTCAAAGAAAAATATTGAAAGGATAAGCGGATCAGCCTTCGTCAGTGTTCACGGAGCAAGGACGATCTCAATTTACGATAACACCAATTTCAGGGCTATCTGGTTTGGAACAAACAAGATATTCATGAATGCCTTATTCTTCGGACAAATACTGAACCAGGGAAGGAATGAGTATGGGGAGTAGGAAGTTTGGAGTGACTAGAGTGACTAGAGTGACTAGAGTGACTAGAGTGACTAGAGTGACTAGAGTGACTAGAGTGACTAGAGTGACTAGAGTGAATAGAGTAATTAAAGTTATTAGCTAAAAGACCATTTTTCGTACGTGAACTCCTTTAAGGGCGCTGAGGTCCCGTTCGAGAAGGAGGCGTTGTTCGTTGTCGCCGGTCATCTCAAGGATTATCAGTCCTGCAGGTTCGCCGAAAAATGTTTCATTCACCCCCAGTCGTGAGCGTATATAGCAGCCATAAGAGGTAAGTTCTTTCTGCACCGCTGAAATTACCTCCTTCTTCCTTTCAGTGAGTATCCCAAGAATATCGGCAGGTCTGTTTGCCGGCTTCTCAGCTGGTTTCTTTTTGCCGGTATCAAAAACCATTTCCCTGATCTCTATACCGCCCAGTGGTTCCAGTTCGCTGACCAGGCTGGATGATTCTGCACTGTTATCTTTCAGGTGGATAAGTATTACTGCTTCGCGGCTGCAGACATTGTCAGTTACTTCATGGAAACCGAGGCGGGTTGTAATAACTGATGAGTGCCTGGATAATATTTCCTGGGTTAATCCGGCTTCCTTTATCCTGTCAACTATCTTTATTCCGAGTACCTTTATCATATCGTTCTTTTAAGATTAGCATCTGATTTATTATATCATGCAATCGTGCAATCATGCAATCGTGAAAAAGTTTTTACCGTTGTGCCGTTGAGCCATTGTGCCATTGTGCCGTTAAAAGTACAGATCTCTTTCGCCTTTCTTGATTCGTTCGAGCTTTTCGCGGGTACTCTTTTCAACGGCGGGATCAAGTTTGGCAAGATTCTTTTCAATCACCTTCCATCCTTTCCCGGCAACTTCATCGGTTGCGTAATCGCAGATATACTCCGAGAGGGTCAGGATGGCGTTCGGCGAACAGAATCTTTTGATGAACCCCGGAACCGAGAACTCCATAAAATGCTCGCCGGTTCTGCCCATCCTGTAGCATGAAGTGCAGAACGAGGGAAGGTAATCATTGGTAAGCAGTTCGTCAATAACTTCGGAGAGCGACCGCGGGTCATTGATTTTGAATTGCTCACGGTTAAGGTTCTGGGTTTCATTTTTCGATTCGGAATAAGATCCCAGCTCGAGTTTTGTGCCTCCGTCTATCTGTGATACACCATATTTCATTACCTCCCTTCTGACATCCGGTGCTTCCCTTGCTGTAAGTATCAGTCCGGTATACGGCACTGCCAGTCTCAGGATGGCTACAAGTTTCTTGAAATCTTCATCGCTTGTCTGATACTGCCCGTTGATTCTGAGGCTCAGGGCATCCTTTATCCTTGGGAAGGAGATTGTATGCGGGCCGACATCATAACAGGCTTCCAGATGGTTTGTATGGCGTACCAGGCCAAGCACTTCAAACCTCCAGTCGTACAGTCCGAAAAGGGCGCCTATTCCGACGTCATCAATACCAGCCTCCTGGGCCCTGTCGAGAGCGGTCAGTCTCCATTCATAATCCTTTTTCCTGCCTCCGAGATGGTACCATTTGTAAGCTTCAGGGTGATATGTCTCCTGGAATATCTGGTATGTACCGATCCCGGCATCTCCGACTCTCCTGAACCCATCAATATCGAGAGGTGCAGCATTTATGTTCACCCTCCTTATTTCGCCGTGTCCCTTTTTTATTCCATATACAAGCCTTACAGTATGTGCAATAAAATCAGGGGAATACTCAGGATGTTCTCCATAGACCAGGATCAATCTCTTTTGTCCGTTATCCTCGAGAGCTTCAACTTCATGGATTATTTCAGCATCGGTGAGGGTTTTCCTGACAGCCTCCTGGTTTGACACCCTGAATCCGCAGTACTGGCAGTTATTTGTACATCTGTTTCCAATATATAATGGGGCAAAAAGAACTATTCTGTTGCCATATACTTTTTCCTTGAGTGCCCTGGCACCCTGTTTTATTTCATCTGCCAGGTCGGTGCCTACGGAATTGACAAGTACTGCCGTCTCCTCCATGGTGAGCCTCTTCTTGTCAAGTGACTTGTCAATTACATCTCTTACCCTTTGCTTATCGGGTTTGGTATTGTTGATAAGATTCCATATTTCATCCGGGTCAATGAATGGTTTCATTCTCTGATCCGGGATACTTAATTTTTCAGGTGAAAACCTCATTATATGCGTGAATTATTAGTTATGCAAAGATAACCGGAATAGTGCAGGGTTGTTCTGATCTTTATCAGTAAATCAGGTCTTCAATTTCAGCTCTTGCCGCTTCAATCCGCATGTGTGTTTTTTCATCTGTCAGACTTACAGAACCATGTATCTTCTTATGGAACAGAATCTCAGTTCCCCTGTTGAGGTAGTTTCGCGGGTTATAGAATATCTTTACCAGGACATCCGGGCGTTCATTATCTCTGTTAAGTATCAGGGCCATTCCTTTTGTGACATCTTCATTGCACACTATTGAAACTGCATAAATTCCCGGGGCAGGAAGGAGCTTGCATTCTTCAGTTATTGGGATGCTAAGGAATCCCGGTACTATGTCCGGTGATACTGCAGTTGGTATGCCCATTATCAGGTAATAATGATCAAGATATGCATTGGCTCTCTGGATATAGCCTTCGCTGATTGCTTTTCGAATTTTTGTAGAACTAACGGTTTCGTGCTGTACCTCCTGTTCAGGTATCTCCTCTGCTTCAAATCCGTATTTATGCCTCCATCCCCACAGCTGCCTGTAATCACCCTCCTGGTTGAACCCGAAATGATGATTAAATCCGACGACCACAACTTTTACATGCAGGAGTTCGTGAAGGTAATCCCTGACAAACTGCTCGCTGGTTATCCTTGAAAATTCTTTCGTAAAGGTTATAATTATGAGATTATCCAGTCCCGCTTTCTGAAGCAGTTTAAGTTTCTCCTCCTGCGAATTTATTAGTCTCAGATCTTTACCGGCAGTATCGGGATAGAGTACTTTTCTCGGATGGGGATCAAATGTTATAAGTACCGACTCTCCGTCATGCTTGCGGGACAGCATCCTGAGCCTGTTAAGTATGGTTTTGTGTCCGATGTGGACACCATCAAATGAGCCGGTTGTAACAACAGGATTACGGATTCCCCCTGCCTCATCAAAGCCTCTGAAAACCTTCATTTCGAAACAGGATGCTATATTTTATTCTCCTTAACGAAATAGGCGACCTTTTCGATTGAAGTTATCATATCGTACTCTTCAAGATACACCCAGGAAGGTACATTGAGTGGGACAGTAGTAAAATTGAGTATTCCTTTGATTCCGAATTTAACCACTTCATCAGCTATCTCCCTTGCTGAATCGGCAGGCACGGTCAATATGGCTATTTTTATGTCAAGCTCCCTTATGATCCTCTCCATTTCATCATGTGGGAAACATTTTACTCCCGATATGACCTTGTTAACCTTTTGAGGATCAGTATCAAATGATGCCACCAGGTTGAGTTTAGATCTCTTGCCCTTAAAGTAACCGGCTACCGCCCTTCCCAGGTTTCCGATACCGATGATGGCGACTGCAAGGCTCTCTTCTGAGTCTATAATAGTTCCGATCTTATCGATAAGCTCACGCACGTCATATCCTTTACGCTGGACTGAAGAGTAGCCTATAAGCATCAGATCGCGTCTCACCTGTACTGCCGTAATGTGCAAACGGGCTGCCAGGTCGTGGGAAAAGATATAATTTCTTTTCTCATTTACACATTCCAGAAGGGTTCTTCTGTATTCGCTGAGTCTTTCAATGGTTTTTCCCGGTAATTTCATATACAATAATTTTTCCGATTAGTTCTTAGGCATCTTTACCCTGAAGATGGTTCCTACATCAGGTGTGCTTTCTACTTTAATTTCACCATGATACAATTCTACTACTTTTTTTACAATTGACAATCCAAGTCCGCTACCTGAAATATTTTTTGTACGCTCATTTTTTACTCTCATGAACTCCCTGAAGATGTCATCCTTTTCGTTTTCTGAGATTCCGATACCTGTATCTGCAAATTCAAGTATTATCTCATTCCCGGTGCTTTCAATTGTGATGTTCACCCTTCCTCCGGAACGATTATACTTCACTGCATTTGAAATAAGATTATTGAAGATAATATCCATATCCTCAGGATCGGCCATTATTACAGAATCATTCCTGACTTCGAGATTCACTGAAACGTCCATCTGTATTGCATAGGGTTGAACTGTAACGATAGCTCCTTCAGCCACCCTGGCAAGATCTATCTTCTGAATCTTATCCTCTTTCTTTTCAAGACGGATTTTTGTAAAGTCAAGCAGATCCATTATCAGGTTTCTCATTCCCTGAATCCTTTGCAGCGACCTGTCGATATGATTTGCATAATCCTCAATCCGGTCACCTGCCTGTTTTTCCTTCATCATCCTCAGGTATCCTTCAAGTGCATTGAGAGGCGCTTTAAGCTCATGCGAAAGTACTGACAGGAACTGGTACCTGATCTTCTTACCTTCCTCATTGAGCTTGTTAGTGACCTTTTTCAGGTAAAGCTGCTTTGTAATATTCTCAATGCTCGACTTAAGTTCCTGTGGTGTAAAAGGCTTAGGGATGAAATCAGTAGCACCGTCACGGGTAGCCCTGATTGCTACATCGAGCGATGCATAGGATGTGATCATTGCCACGGCAATGTTATATTTCTTCTCGCGGATTTTTTCAAGGACATCCACCCCCTGCATACCGGGAAGCTTGTTATCAAGAAGAAGAATATCAGGTTTGTCGTCTGCAATCATTTCAATTCCTTCCTCGCCTGAGGCTGCTGCAGCAACCTCAAAGGTAAAGTCCTCATCCATAAAGGGGTAGCTGACATGAAAAGTCCCCAGAATCCTGGACACACCCGATCTTATACCGGGTTCATCATCAATGACAAGCACCTTCAGAACTGCCATCTTATAGTTTTAAAAGTTTCATTATTTCCTGATCGAGCTGGTCAGCCCTTATACCCTTTTCGAGATAACGGTCGGCACGAATCCATGATTTCTCCTTTTCAGAATCAAGGCTGAATGACATACCTGTCTCCCTGGACACGCCGGTTGCTAGTATAACCGGAACATCAGGATAAAGCTTCTTGATCCTGTAGCACAGAATAAACCCGCTGTCGTCGCTCTCCATCATAAGGTCAAAAATAGCAAGATCTGGTCTGAATCCTGAGATGATCAACTCAGCTTCAGCCTGGCTCTC
>Ga0172364_10003520_pt1 | contig 12518 bp, 8 predicted proteins | sample LakKivSesite10cm_FD_114545 | JGI IMG/M metagenome (GOLD analysis project Ga0172364, IMG submission 114545) | Sediment microbial communities from Lake Kivu, Rwanda - Sediment site 10cm | ecosystem: Environmental > Aquatic > Freshwater > Lake > Sediment | place: Rwanda: Western Province, Lake Kivu... | reverse complement strand
GCATAGGTCAGCATCAACCCCCAGCCGGCTCCCGTAGACCAGGCGGACTGGGTGAACGCCTGCAGCCAGGTGACCGGCAGAGCCAGTTTGGACCAGTCGGGAACGAACATGTAGGTCAGACCCTGTCCGGCGCCGGCCAGCGTGGCCGCCCGCAGGGCCGCCACGATCAAAAATACAAACAGTGCCGGAACCATGAGCTTGGTGACCCTCTCGACCCCACCCTTTATCCCGCGGTAGATAATCAGGCCGCAAGCGCCGATGGCCAGAAAATGGAAAAAGATCGTCTGTCTCGGATCGGCAAGGAAGGACGTCCAGAGCGCCGCCGTGTCCACCCCCTCGCGAAATGCGCCCCTCATGGCCAGAACAAAATACTTGATGCACCAGCCCGTGACCACGGAATAGTAAAATGTGATCAACATGCAGACCATGACCATCCACGCACCCATCCAGGTATGGCGTCGGCCGACAAAATCGCGGAAACCGCCAATCGGTCCGCGGCGCGTTTTGCGACCGATGGACATCTCGGCCATAAGGAGCGGATCCGACCACAGAAAGAGAGCTAGAGTATAAGCCAGGATGAAGGCGCCGCCCCCATATTGGGCGGCCATTCGCGGAAAACGCCAGATATTGCCCGTCCCGACCGCCATGCCGATGGCGGCGGCCAGGAAACCCCAGCGGGAAGCGAACTGGTCCTTGTTGCTCAATCAGAATTCTCCTCGGTGGCAATCATCAAAGGGCATCATTATATTCAGACGGGCGAACACTGGCAATTAAAAAAGGAGAGTCGTTCCGGGTATGGCACAATTCAGCCATTGAATCCGTCCTGCAGAGGAGAGGAAGCCCCTCTATTTGCCCGGCCGGAGATAGCCTTCAAGGGCTTTGAGGTATCTCTCAAAAGCCGCTCGCCCCTTTTCGTTCAATGAGCATATGGTCAGAGGCTTCTTGCCCCGGAACCTTTTTCTTACGGAGATATACCCGGCCTCTTCGAGTTTCGAAAGATGAGTGCTCAGGTTCCCGTCCGTCGTCTCCGTCGCCTTTTTCAGAAAATTGAACTCCGCCTGCTTGACGGACATCAAAATGGACATTACCGCCAGGCGAACCTGGGAATGGATTAGGGGGTCTAAAGGTTCGAATTTCTCGGCGGTCATTGGGCGAGCCGCTCTCTGCGATACTGAGATCTCATGATGAATCCCGGAATAATGCAGCCGATCAGGATGAGCGGGATGAACGCCAGGCCCCGGTATTTCTCATCGATAAATACCATCCCCAAAGCCACAGCCCAGGAAATTGCGCCGCACCACTTGAGGAGCCCCCAATCGAAAATGCCCCCGACGGTGAAGAGATAGGTCCCCCAAACAGCACTGATGAGCAGGCCGATGACTCCCCACGAGTAGACCCTGAAAGCGGGAAAAACGATTCCAAGGAAGAAGAAGGCGACGCCACACCCGATTCCCAAGTATCCCGCGGCTGTTGAAGCGTAGGTCTTCATCCCCGACTTTCTTTCTCTCCGGCCCCAGTAAACGCAGGAAAAAACAACTCCGATTACGGGGAAAAGAATCCAGTTGAACCAGATCCAGCTGTATCTTTCGGCCAAAGCAAGCGCATAATTCCCCACGACTGCGAGGATAAGCAGAAAACCCCAGACCAGGAAGAATGTGCCGGAATCGGCCGCTGACCTCCGGGTTTTTTCCAGCATCTCACGGATGATTCGAATTTCTTCTTTGGCTTCCAACTCGTTCATGCTTCCTCCTTAAAATACGTTTCAAAGTACTTTGCTTTGCAAAGTAAATATAAAGCCTAATGTTCTTTTTGTCAAGTACTTTTTTTATTTTTTTGTTGTCGCCACGGCGGGGAAGTAGTAGGTCATGGTATCGAAATCAATGGTCCATGAGCCCAGGTGCCGAAGATACTGGTGAGATATCAGCGCATCGAAGATGAAGCCCTGACCCCAGTAGGAATCCTCTTCCACCATGACGTTTCCGAGTGCCTGGGTTGCCCCATGAGTGAGGTCGCCTATGCCGAGTGATTCCAGGGGAACCCAGTAATATTTTGTGCCCGCGAGATCGACCTTTTTATCCGCAATGCCCAGGTCTTCTACCGTCTCATCGAGAATGACCATGGCCATGCTGGACGCAAGGCCCGAATCTACCAAAAGGTTCAGTCCTTTGCGCCCATTGATGCTGCCCTTGGTGAACATCAAATGCGTGGCTGTCATCCAGAAAGGCATCCTGACCGCCCCGCTCCCGCCGAATGTTTCCAAGAGCTGCCGCTTTCCAGTCTCACTTCTCTCCCGCAGGGTGATCTCTTTTTTATCGTAATCCACCGTGCTCAGAAACTGCTTGAGCACCTGGGTGGTTACGACGCCATCGCTCGTGATGCCCATCCCTTTCCATTTGGCCACGATGACCGGCACGTTCTTAAGGGTCTCTTCGCCCATCTTGACAGTGTCGGCGACGCCCAGCGGCTCATCGACGTACTTTCCTCCTGTATAAGCATACTTGGACCGCCGCTTGGCGATATGACGGATGCCGACCTTTTCGGCCACACCCTCGTCGATATAGAGCATGTCGCCTCCCGTATCCAGGATAAACTCTACTGGGTGGCCGTTTACTTCGAGCTTCAGGAGAGGGAGCGCGCCAGGTGCGGCGAAGTCGTTGATGATGGGAAGATGAGCCGTCCTGTCGGGCGTCCCCCATTCGATCTCATAGGGCTCTCCTCTGAAACGCTTCATGAATGTCAGAAGCGGGCCCATCCCCTCCATTTCATCGTTACCCGGAAGCTCAATACCCTCAACCTTGGCGTATTGATTGGTCTGATAGTAGACCATTATCAAACCCTTGAGTGCTTTGGTGTGGGTCTCGGTCCCTTTATCGGTAATATCCCGCAGGCGCTTGAACAGCACTTCTGCCCGATCGCAGTCCAGCGTCAATAACGCAGCCCTGGCGCCAAGCAGGAGATCGCCGGCATTTGATGACCACGGGGTCGCCAGCGGCGCAATCACATCGTTGGCCTGCCAGATGTTGCCGAGCTTGAAGAGGATGTCGGCGTAAGCCCTGCGGTTGCCGGCGTCTCCCGGCGCCCGCTGATACGCGGCCTCAATCAGTCCGAGTTTTCGCTCGATATCGCTTCGGAGCTCTCCCCTTTTCTCCGGCACGGCCGAGCGAATGGGATTGATGAAAAGGACCAATATCGTAAAGATTGGCCCCCATGACATTATTCGATGGTTGGACGTCATCTCGTTTCTCCTTGAGAGACCCGAAGGACCTAGCCGCCGACCACGGCGCGGATGGAGCTTTCGATGATTCCGAGCGCGCGGTCGATCTCCGCCCGCGTCGTCGTCAAGGGAGGGGCGATTCGCCAGACACTCAGGCTGCCCGGGAATTGGACGATGTTGACGAGCAAGCCCCGGTTCAGGCACTCTTGCGTGATTTTTGCCCCCTCGACCTCGGCCGGCTCCTTGGAGTGCCGATCCCGGACGAATTCAACGCCGATCAGAAGTCCCCGGCCCCGGACATCGCCGATAATCTCATAGCGACGAGAAAGCTCCCGCAAGCCGCTGATGAAGTAAGCGCCCTGCTCCCGAGCGGCATCCGCCAGCTTCTCCTCCATGATCAGGTCCAAGACTGCCAGCCCCACGAGTGAAGGCATGGGATCCGAAACATGAGAGGTGATGTGGAAAAATCCTTTCTCGACCGCCCGGGCCTCGATCTCGGGGCTGGTGACCGCCGCAGCAATGGGAATCCCGCCGCCGAATGTCTTCGACAGGGTCAGGATATCGGGCGGGCCGCCGTCCTGCTCGAAGGCGAACATCGTCCCCAGGCGGCCGAACGCGGTCTGGGCTTCGTCCAGGATATAGATCATGCCGCGCTTCCAGCACTCCGACCTGAGGGCCGCGAGATAGCCGAGGGGAGGATCGATCAGCCCGCCGGCGCTGATAATGGGTTCGACAATGCAGGCGGCCAGGGAGCCGACGGATTCCGCGTCGACAAGCTCAAACCCGGCGCGCAGGCAGAGGAAATCACACCCGGGGAAGGAGCTCCGGACGGGACAGCGATAGCAATAGGGAGCCGGCAGGGCGAAACCGGGAAGTGCCGGGCCGTGCCCGCGCCGGGCGATGGCGTAGGTCGAGGAACCCGCTCCGACCGTCAGGCCATGGAAGCTCCGGGTCAAGCCGACCGTCTCGAAGCGGCCGGTAGTGAGCTTGGCCAGCTTCAGGGCGATTTCGTTGGCTTCGCTTCCCGTGTTTAAGAAAATGCTCATCGACAGAGGCGGCGGAAGGAGAGAGGCCAGGCGCTCCGCAAGTTCCACCGTTTCGGGCGCGAGGAGAGTGCTGTTCAGATGAAGAATCCGCTGAGCGCTCAACTCCAAAGCCTTGACCACACGCGGATGATTGTGGCCGATCGTCGCGCACATCTGGCCGGACGTGAAATCCAGGTATTGGCGGCCGTCGATGTCGATGACCGTCGAACCGCGGCCGCGTACGATGAAGGGCGGCTGCCAGGTCCGGCAGTATCGGATCAAATGCCTTCGGGCCCGTTCGAGAAGGTCAGAGTTGGATGCGGTCATTTTTGCCTTTACTATCTCCTCTAATGATCATCGGCAGTATAGATTGCAGTTCAAGGAGATGTCAAACGGACCAGGACCCCGCGAAGGCAGTAAAGCCCGGCCTCGAATTTCTCCCAACTTTCCGAGATTTGGCTGGGCTCTCAACCGTCTTATATCATGACCGCAGCTCACCAAAGGCTTGACAATAGTATCTATAGTGATATCATGTAAATGATGCAGTCGATCGTATCCTCAACAGAATTCGGCGCAATCCCAAGAATGTGCGCTTTAGTGACTTGCTCAGAGTCTGTGATCATTACTTTGGACCGCCAAGACAACGCGGAGGAAGTCACAGAGTCTATCAAACGCCCTGGCCGGGGGATCCGAGAATCAATATCCAGAACGATAAAGGCATGGCCAAGTCATATCAGGTGAAGCAAGTGCTTATGGCCATCGAGAAATGGGAGGCCGCGAATGAGCCCGAGGATTGATCGATACACCTATAGGATCACCTGGTCAGAAGACGACCGGGAATTTGTCGGACTATGCGTCGAATTTCCCAGCCTGAGTTGGCTGGCCAAGACTCCGGAGGCGGCCCTGGCAGGAATTCGGAGGATCGTGAAAAGAGCCGTTCAGGATATGGAAAGCCAAGGAGAGTCACCTCCCGCCCCGCTTTCCGGAAAATCATATAGCGGGAAATTCGTCGTCAGAATTCCCCCGGAGGTCCACCGGGCTCTCGCCATCAAAGCTGCAGAAGAGGGAATCAGTCTCAACCGGCTCGTCAGTGCCAAGCTCACGAGCTAATAAAAGAATCATCCAGGCATCAAAGCTGCCCGGGAAAAAACTCAAATGCCTGATTGCCGAACGGGGAAAGATCTATAAGACTTCAAAGGATCCAGGGAGCATCTGAAATCCTTATGAAATATGACTGAAATTAGGGAGCATAACCGCCACCAGAATTCTGGGGACATGACCGGAATCTCTTGATTACGGATCGTGTCCCCTGAATTCCGGTAATGTATCCCCCTAATTCACTCCGTTCGGAAGCGGCGACGGGAGATGAACGCCACGATATCGCCGGCGATCGCCCCGATTATTTCATCCTCCTAAGCCTTGACCCAGCGGTTGATGGAGGTGAAATAGAGCCCAGCTTCGAGAACGGGTTCACCGGTAATCTGGCTCCAGAACCGGGTGTAGAGGCGGACCTGCGGAGCGTAAGCCGCAGCAAGGCCGGCCAAATCCTCCTCCAGAAGTTGTGGCCTGATATAGTCGGTCTTGTAATCGGCGATGACCCAGCCGGCGCCGGCTGTTTCTTTACCTCTCTCTGCTTCTTTCCCGTTCAGCCCGCGGTCGTTATCTTCCCAGAACACAAGATCAATCATACCTGTGAGGATAACGGGAATTTCGTCCGGCCCTCTGGCATCAGATTCTTGGCTCGCTCCAGTCGGCTTGCCGTCCCGTCCGGGTTCCGCCTCTTTTTTAAATCCTGACTTTTTGGCGAAACCGGCACTAAGAAGATAAGACTTGGATCGGCCGAGTTCAGCGATCTCCCGCTGCGATGTCCGAATGGAGAAGGGAATCTCAAAGTGCCGCCTCTCGGCCTTCATGACGCGCGCCCAGAAAGGCGAGCTGAGAATCGATTCGACGTGGTCAACGAGCCCATCGATATCCGATCCATCCGATTCGTCTGCGGCCAGAATGTTCTCAATAAAGGACCGGAGCTTTTTTCGCTCCTCCTCGCTCCAAACCTCTCCCATTGGTGTCGCGGCAGAAATTTTGATGGCTTCTCTCTTTCCCTTTTGCTCTCCCTTAATCAGAGGCGTCGGCGAAGACGGTGAGGGTCGCCTGCGGTCTGCCTCAAGGGAGGGAAAGCTTAACCGGCCCGAGCCGATGGCCTCGAGCACCTGATGGACGATTCGGCCCCAGCTCAGGCCCAGTCCCGCGCCACGCCGCCTTGCCGCCGGCGCCTCACTCTCCTTCTTCGCCAGCGCTGTGACGGTCTCGACCATATACGTCGGCTCGCCCCCAGCCTCCGTATTCGCCTTTATCTCCTTTCGGGCCCGTTCGACCTCCGTCTTCTTGACTGACACCTTTTCGCGGGGGATGGCCTCGAATCGAAATTCTTCATTTTTCATCGCCCTGAGCCAGTCCGCCGTCCCCTCCAACTCGGGCACTCCGGCAAGCGCATCGTCGAGCGTCGGCCATGCTCTCCGGTCCTTCAGGTCCCCTGCGTACGTGCTCACTACCATCATGTCTTTTGCTCGCGTCGCTGCCACGTACATCAGCCTTTGCTCTTCGGCATCCTCGTACTTTCTTTCCTGCTCCGCCGCCTTTTCCCACCCTGAAGGTTGCGACAACATCTTCGTCTGGTGACCGACCCTCTTCGAGAAAGCGAAAAATCCGAGCGGCACGACGCCCGCCGTTCTTACGACGTGCTTGTCCACCGCGTGCTCCTTTATCCCCACCGGGTTCGCCAGGAACACGACGCGCGCCTCGAGCCCCTTGGCCTTGTGCAGGTTCATCAGCCGGACGGCATTTGCCCTCCCCGGCGTCAGGCTGATCTCCTCGATCTCCCGCACGTCGGCGAGCTCCTCCAAGAACTCAACCGCTCCCGAAAATGCCGTCCTCCCCTCGCTCTCCTCCTTCCGAAACATCTCCAGGAGCTTGAGCAGGTTCCCGACGCGGCTGCTTCCCATCTCTTTCGAAGCCAGATAATTCAAAATGCCGGATTCCTCGAAAATTTTCGACAGTGCAGCCGACGGCGGCATCCGCAGCGTCCAGCCGCGCCACTCTTTGAGGCGCTGCAGGCCGAGCGACACATTGGCGGCGCCCAGGTGCTTGCACTCAAATACTTCCTTTCGCGGTGCCATGAAATTGAATCGGCCGCTTTCCCTCTTGAATTCCACCAAATCCTCATCGCTCACCCCGAAGAAAATGCCCCGCAGCACGGCGACCGTGTAAATCGGGTTATCGGGGTCGTTAAGCGCCCTGGCCAAATTGGTGATCTCCTGGATTTCTTCGGCTCCCGCAAACGCGTCGCTGCCAGTAATCTCAAAAGGGACGCCCCGCTCCTCAAGCGCCCGCGCGTAGAGGTCCATGTTTTTCTTGTAACGGAAAAGAATAAGCAAATCGGACGGTTGAGCCGCCCGGCCCTGAGTCCCATCCCGAGTTCCGGGGACACTAACCTTAATTCCTGACCTGGGCGGCGTTCTTTCCCCTTTCCAGGGGCTTTCTTGGGAATTAAAGTTAGTGTCCCCAGAATTGCCGGAATTGCAGGTCAAGCGGATCCACTCCGCGATCACGGCCGCATCCATCGCCGCGATGTCCTCGCCCTTATTTCGCGGCACCGCCGGCAGCACAATCTTCCGCACACCGCTCATCCCGACGACGCCACTCACTCCGCCTGCCCCGCTCGCACCGCCCTCCTCTTCCTTCCTCACCGTCACGAGCGGCGCGAAAGCCGCCTGATACCGGGTCGATTCCGCCGGGAAAACCGCCTTAAAAACCGGGTTGTTCCACTCTGCCAACGCCCCAAGCGACCTAAAATTCGTGGTCAACCTGAGGACCTCGCCACCTCCCGCGACGATCGTCTCCTTCACAAGATTGTAGGTGTCGATGTCCGCCCGCCTGAAACGGAAGATCGACTGCTTCGGGTCGCCCACCAGGAAAAGAGCACCCGGCTCCACCCGCATCTTCCGCCAATCCCTCTCCTTCGTGTCGAGTCCTTTCAAATAAAGCAGCACCTCGGCCTGGATGGGGTCGGTGTCCTGAAGCTCATCGACAAGAATATGCGTGAACTTCCGGCTGAAATACCTCCGCACCTCCGGATTCTCATGGAGCAGTTTCCGGGCCTGCATCAGCAGGTCTTCGTAATTCAGGCTGTTTTCCTCCTTGCGTCTCTCCGTGTAGAACCGGACTGCAGGGCCGAGGAACCGGATAATCTTTTCCTGCCTGTACTCGCGCCAAGCCTTCATGGCCGGCTCCACCACATTTTCCACAAACACTTCAAGGGCCTGATTCAGCGTCTCGGCCCGCTCCCTTTCGGGCCAACGATTCCACCTAATCTCAGCTTTCCCGCCAAGCAGCTCAATAGTCTCCATTAGGAGGCCACGGTCGCTAAAACCCAGGTTTCTCTGCCGCCCCAGGCACCGCACAATAAGCCGCTGCAGGCCGTCATAGCCCTTTTCTGGCTTCTCCTTCGGAATAAGCCCCCGCGCCAGCTTGAGAAAATCTTCGAGCGCCTTCCTGAAATAAGCAAAATCAGGCTCGTCCCCGCTTCCCCCGACCAATGTAACCTCGGGATAAAGCGACACGGCCTCGAAAGCATCCTTTAGGTCTTCGGGCGCAAGGTCCACCTCCTCGAGCTCACGGACGATCTCCTCTTGCTCCAGCCTGACCTTGACCATATAGTCGTTCCAGCACTTCTCGCGGAAGACTCCGTCCTCGATCTCCTCCATCTCGGTAAACTCCGGGTCGAGCCCGATTTCGATCGGCCGCTCCCGGAGCATCTTGGCGCAGAACGAATGGATCGTCCCGATATAGCATTGCTCGAGGTTCTGGAGCGCATCGGCGAGCCGCTTTATCGTCTCTGGATTTTTTTCGGCAGCGACTTTCCGCTCGAGCTCCACCTGGAACCGGCCCCGAAGCTCCGCAGCTGCCTTCCGCGTGAACGTGACTGCGGCCAGCGTCCCGATCCTGCACTTCCCGGCGCCGAGGAGAGCAATCATCCGGTCAACCAGGCTTTTTGTCTTTCCGGACCCTGCCCCTGCCTCGACAAAGAAAGTCTTGTCCAGCTCCTCGACGATTTTCCTCCGCGCCTCCGCATCCTGGAGAGCGCAGATGCGCAGATCGGGGACATGTGACAAATTCTCCGGAATTTGGCACGTGTCCCCAGATTTGCGCACTTTCTTATTTCGTTTCGCCAATTCTTCCTTATAGCTCCTTGAATAGCCTCAGTTGAGGATTTGCTTTTTCCAGGTAAACCCGGACTTTGTTCCAGAATTTCCTAGCCGTTTTATACATAACGTCAGTTTCACTCTTTCCGATCAAATCCTTGGGATCATAAACACAAATATTCCTTTTGATTCTAAGCTTTTGGAGTTTTCTGATTAGGTCTTCATACTCCGCGCCCAGAATCTCGCCGGCTGCAAGAAAGGTCGTCTTGTGCTGCTCACCATCATCGGGTCTGTAACCACTCAACAGCACGACAACCCGGCGGATCTGGAGAAGCCCGTCATAGAAAAGCTTGAAAGCCGCTTCAAAGTTTCTTCGAGCAGCATTGAGCAAAGCATTTAGATAATCAATATCCGCCTTCTGGCGTTTCAGCTTGCCCTCTTTGCTGAGTTTATCGAATAAGGTCCTTGAGCTCATTTTCTTTCCCCACCAGCATAATCGGCCTGGCTAAAATTCCCCGATAGAAAGAACTAGTTTTTGATTTCTGGGCAAATTCTGCCTTGCTGGCAAGATGGTAATTGATCTCGCGCCCCACCGAATCTTCGACTTTTTGGACTGCCTTGTACACGTCATCCTCCTCGGGCGTTCCGATTATGAAGACGTCGATATCCGAATCCGATTTAAGGCCTCCTTTGGCATAGGACCCGAAGAGAAATGCGAACTGGACGCCGTTCACCTTGCGCAATTCGTCAGCGAGCTCGGCCTCAATACCGAAGGTTTTCCGGACGATGGCCTCGATCTCCCGCAAAAGAGGATATCGTTCATTGAGCCTGTAAATATTCAGGTTGCCCCTCTTTCGAAAGGTGACGAAATCGAGGTCAAGCAGCTTGTTCAATTCTCGCTGAGCCGTCCCCGCGGAAGTTCTTACATGGCGCGCGATTTCGCTAAGATAAAACTCCTTCCTCTGGTTATAGACGAGCAAGAGGATGATTTTTTTTCGTATTTTTGACCGGCCGAGGATCTCAAACATCAAAGTTGCCCTCTTTGAGTAATTATTTACTCAAAGTTGAGTAATTGTCAACCTCTCTTTCTTTAATCATAGTCTTTTAGCCTCTTGAAGATGTCGAAGATGTCGGGGTTTTGGTCGCGCTTGTCCTTGGCGCGGTCTCTGGCGGCCGCCCCACCGCACACCGGCCCATAATCGCAATACTCGCACTCGGCCTCGGGGCTCGCCACGAAACCCCCAGTCTCCAGCACCCCCAGCAACTCGCCCAGGAGCTCCCCCAGCCTTTGCCGGTCGAACGCCTCGATCATAATCTCTTTGCCTTCGCCCTTCCGCGTCGGGAAAAAGTACCCGCTCTCGACGACTGTAGGCGCCCTGTCAATGCCCATCTTCTGGATGATTTGTTCTGCGGCCAGTGCATACAAAGCATGCTGCAGGATCCTCCCCCTGCCAAAATGCTTGAAGGCTTCGAACTGCGAAGAACTTCCCGTTTTGTAATCGACCACCCGGTAAAGGCCTTTTTTAATGCGGTCAATGCGGTCGATCCGGCCGGCGAGCCGAAAGCCTTCCCCCCTCCCGCATTTCACGGTCACTGCCTCGGCAGCCGCTTCCTCCCCTTCCTCCGCATCCTTCCCCCTCTCCTCCCTCCGCCTCCCGAAGCTCACCTCAAAAAGAACGGGCTCAACCGGCCGCATCCTCCCCGCTTCCGCCTTTAGAAAAACTTCAAGCTCCTCCTCGATTGCCTTCCTCTCCCGCTCGAAAATTCCCTCGGACGGCGGCGGGATTTCCTCCCTGTACCTCGCAATAATTTCCTCGCCAATCTTCCGAATCAGCACAGCATGCCTCCTCGGATCCACCGCCTCGCCCCTCCTCCCAATCTCCTTCATGAACTCGGCGAAAATATCATGAAGCAGCGTCCCTCTCTTCATCGCGTCAAGCCAGCGCGACTGGTCGAGCTCTAACTCATCCGGCGGCGCAACCTCCAGCACATACCGCAGCAAATACCCGAACGGACATTTCGCCAGGAGTTCCAGCCTCGAGGCCGACATGACGATGTCTTTATTCTTCAGAGGATGGACCTCCCTCGGATCGATCTTGATTTTCCCCTCGAACTCTCCCACCTTCGGCCGCTCCCGCCTTCCGAGCGCGAAGATCCCGCGGCTGAGCATGTCGAAATTCGCTTTGACCGCCTCCATCCCGTCCCGCAGCACCCCTCCCGGCGCAAGCTTCCCCAGCCACCAATCGGTCTCATCGACAAACGATACAGCTCGCGCCTCCTCCTCTCCCTCGGGCAAAAATCCCCGCGCCTCAGGAATCACCCTCCCGAGCCCCGAATAATCAAGCCCCGGATCCCCCGCCCGAAGGCGCGCCGCCTGCAGAATCAAAGACGACGGGAAGGATTGCCTCTCCTCGATGATGTCGTAGGACGAATAGCTCAGCACGACTCTCCCGCGCAACCCCGCCAGCATCCCGGCCATCGCCCAGAGGTTTTCGCGGAGCGTGTCCGCGCTCGTCACGAGCTCCCCTGATATCCGCTCCCTTTCCTCATCGAGCAGTATGGGGTCCTGGATTCCTCCTCCCGGGAAAGCTCCTTGATCAAGCCCGACCACGAAGGTCATCGGCCGCCCCGAATGCCCGCCAGCGCGCCAGTTCGAAAGATGAAGATGGCCGGGCACAGGCCCCGAAGCCCCCACCCTCAGCCCTCCGGCCACATTCTTGAGCCACTCGAAAGCGGTCTCGCGTTTGAGGGCCGCAGTCTTGAAGCCCGCCGCCTCTTCGAGCCGGGATTGGAGGATCGCGCGCGCCTCAGCATCGAGGTCCCCGCAAATCGCCGAGAATTTCCCGACAAACGAAGCGACTCCCCGGCAGAGCGCGGCAAAATCAACCTTCCCGTTCTCGTCCTCTTGCGGCAGGAGCCCGAACATATCTTTGACCAGGCTGATGAGGCTTTCGACCTCGCGGATATTTTCCCGGTATTTTTCGGCACCCCCGAATTCGCCCTCGAGTTCAGCGGCGCGGGCCCTCTCATCGGCATCCTGGATCAAAGTCTGGAGCCGCGCCACATATCTCTCCCTTC
>Ga0172364_10003516_pt1 | contig 12525 bp, 11 predicted proteins | sample LakKivSesite10cm_FD_114545 | JGI IMG/M metagenome (GOLD analysis project Ga0172364, IMG submission 114545) | Sediment microbial communities from Lake Kivu, Rwanda - Sediment site 10cm | ecosystem: Environmental > Aquatic > Freshwater > Lake > Sediment | place: Rwanda: Western Province, Lake... | reverse complement strand
CAGTCAAATTCACCAAGAATGATTTAGCAAAATATCCCTTTCTAAAAGCAACTACAGAATATATGAAAATACCTGATTTGAAAATCGAAGATTTGACCCGTCCCGACTTAGAAGAAATTCTTAGACGTGCCGAAGAAAAAGTAGAAGAAGCAATTTTATACGCTCGAGTCAGCAGAAATTTGAAAAAAGAAGACATAGAAATCTCATCATACCCAATTGCAGTATTACTTGCAACAGCAACTGGAAGTCCCTTTATCAAGAAAAGATACGCTCTAGCAGAGGCAAAACAAGCGTACAACGACATGAAACTTGAACCCAAAGAAAAACTCTTGGCAATCGCACAAAATTTCGGATGGAAGCTCACCTTAAAAGATGTTGCCGAAATGCCCTATGAATTCAAGCTTCACTTCGCAGACTATCTCAGGAACACAACACACTTACGGGAGAAAAAATGGAAACTTATTAACCGTCTATTATCAAGCGGAAATGTTTACCTAACGAGAAATGAAACCGCGCGGCTACTAAGCGAAGAAGTTCGGAAACACATTGAAAAGCGACTAGAAATAAAGGAGCTACCGAAATTTCCAGAAAAAATAATGGGAACAGCAGAAAAAATAAAGAAATTATCGGTAGAAAAAATAGGGAAAGCTGAAATGGAGGGCTTTCCCAAAACCGTGGTTCAAGCAGCTTTTCCACCATGCATAAAAACCCTGTACGAAGCTGCTTCTTCTGGGCGTCATTTATCACACATAGGAAGATTCACTCTAACATCCTTCCTTATAAACGTAGGGATGCCACCGGAAAGTGTAATTAGCCTGTTCAAGAATTTTTCCGATTATAGCGAGAGAATGACCCGCTATCAAATTGAGCATATTGCGGGTGAAAGAGGCTCGAGAACGCGGTACATCCCACCAAAATGTGACACATTAAAAACTCACGGGGTCTGCGTAAACCCAAATGAGTTATGCCAAAAGATACGTCATCCTCTAAGTTACTATCGAAAAACTTTAAAACAGCAATAAACAGAATTGGCAGAATTGGCTTGCATAACGGTAGGATTTATATAGTAAGTGTGAGATTAGTGAACACTATTTAAGGTGGTTAAACATAACAATGAGCGCTCCAGCTTCCTGTACAGTCAGCTCAGAAGTCAGAGAACAATTAGGGAGGCTGAGTTTTACAGAAAATTTTTATGAAGTTATAGAAGGAAATCTAAACGTGAATTCTGAAATTGGTTTAATTCTTCCAACATATTGTGAAGGCGCGAATATCGAAAAATTAATCGATGAAATCGACAATCTAAACTTAAGTATTTCCATATTAATCATAGACGATTCCAGCCCCGATGGAACAGCAGATATCGTGAGGTTTCTCCAAAAAAAGTATCACAATGTTTTACTTCTTGTAAGACCGAAAAAACTGGGACTTGGAACAGCAATAACAGATGGATTCAAGATTTTCTTGTCATTAAAAAATTCCCCAACATATATAGTTACAATGGATGCTGATTATTCGCATAACCCTAAAGATGTTCTACGCGTGGTTTCTGCTGCAAAGGAAGAAAAGGGACTTGCAATAGGAAGTAGATACTGCAAAGGGGGAAGAATAATAAACTGGAGCCTATTCAGGCTGGTGACAAGTCGAGTAGCCAATTTGATAGCCCAGATTCTGGTGAGGGCAAGGATACATGATTACACAAGTGGCCTACGCTGTTATTCAACAAGTCTCGTCCAAGCAATGGTTGCTGATTTGCACAGCCAAACCTACGAAATACAAATAGAAACCATACGGCAGGCCTGTAGAAGAAAATTCGATGTAAGAGAAGTTCCAATGACCTTTGTAAATAGGAAGAGGGGAAAATCGAAACTTACTCCAAATGAAATTAAAGAGTTTGTGTCATATATTATAAAGGTTAGAAACCTATAAACACCAACAATCTACTCGCTAGTGGGCTTCAATGGCCTTATCCAAAGTAATGATTGGGATATGTGCTCATAATGAAGGAAACAATATCAGACGTCTTCTTCAAAATCTTATTTTTGAGCAAAATCTACCTAAGACTTGTAAGATTTTGATTATTTGCTCTGGATGTACTGATAGAACACCAGATATTGCAAAGGAATTTGGAGAGAGAGATGCAAGAATTGAAACGATAATTGAAAGGTTTCGAAGGGGAAAGGCTAATGCTCTTAACAGAATTTTTAAGATAGCGAGAGAATCCGCCGAAGTGCTGGTTCTAGTGAACGCTGATGCGTTGCCAAAGCGTGGAAGCGTAAACAGACTTATTTCAAAACTTGTGACTAGCAATGCGGGTGCTGTTTTCGCACAACCAGTTCCTTTTAAAGAAGTTCGTGGAAATTGTTACAAGATTGTGCGCGTGATATGGCGTTTGCATCATATAATCTCGTTTCTTCAAAAGCCTAAATTATCGGGAGAGCTTTGTGTGGTACGTGCATCTTGTCTCCAAGACATTCCAGAAAATGCTGCCACAGACGAACCATACATTCAGTTGGCAATTCACAAACGCGGCTACAAAATACTTTACGTGCCAGACGCTTTAGTGTATATAAGGTGCCCAACTAACCTTGCTGATTTATTGAGACAACGAAAACGAATTTGGGTTGGGCATATGCAAGTGCAAAAGGCAACTAATTTCAAAGTTTCTACATCGAGTTTTAGAAATGTTTTACGGGCTATTTCCGCTTTGAAGCCAGATGAAGTGTTATACGCATTGTTAGGAGGATTTTTAGAAATAATTGCTTACGCTCAAGCCAGAATTGCCTTAAACAAAGGTGTGATTCCATATATTTGGGAACCGATAAGAAGTACAAAAATTCAATTATAGACTAAATGATATACTCTTTTTCTAGAGGATTGCCCATGCATGTTTTGCATGTTACTCCGCGATATTTTCCGAACATTGGCGGTGTTGAGACAGTTGTTCAAAAAATAAGCGAGATGCTTGCTACTAGGGGTTATCAAGTAACGGTGTATTCAGTTGATCTAAGTCCAGGTTTGTCAAGGCAGCAAAAAGTCAATGGGGTCTTAGTTAAACGTTTTGCTCCATTGTTTGGTGATCCTCTTTATTTGCCAGAACCAAGGTTTCTAACATCCTTGCGTCGGGAGAATGTAGACATTATTCATATTCATAATGTTCATACACTTCCACCATTTCTTGCAGCGCTATCCAAACATAAGGCTCAAAAATTTCTGCTGCAACCATACTATCACCGTTTTGGTCAATCTTCTATTCGGAATTGCCTTTTCAAGCTTTACAGATATGGGCTTAACAACGTAGTTTTTTCACGCATAGACCTTGTTATAGTAAATTCAACTTATGAAAAAAAGATATTTAATGAGGATTTCTCTGCGTGTAAAGGAACCATTTTGATTCCGCTAGGCATGGATGTAAATGAAGCTAAACGCGTAAGAAATGAACCTGTTGAATCTAAACGAATTCTCTACATTGGAGCTTTGAAGCCTTATAAAAATGTTGACAAAGTTATGGAAGGTTTTGCGAGGTTAATAAGAGAGGGGAATAAAGAATACAGGCTTGTTATAGTAGGTGAGGGTTCAGAATACGGTTATTTAACTAATTTAGCTCATAGCTTAGGCATAGCACCCTTTGTAGAATGGAAGCGAGGCTTATCTAGAGAGCAAGTCTTAAATGAATATGCAAAAGCAAGCGTTTTTATTCTTCTATCCTCTCTAGAAAGCTTCAGCTTGGTTGTGTATGATGCACTAGCAATAGGGGTCCCTGTCGTTGTTTTTAATCATGGTGTACTAGCAGATCTGGCTGATGCAGGATTGGCGGAAGGGGTCAACTCCCTCGAAGCAAAAGAAATTGCTGATGCATTGGTGAGCGCCTCGAGAAAAACTTATACTAAAATAAATCGTTTCCTTGACTGGAGAGATTATTCAAACATTATTACTAGCATTTATCATAAACTACTAGAGAATCGCTAACGATGTCTTTTACAGAGAATCTGTTAGGCAAGCGTATGTATGTTAAATAATCTGTTTACAGTTTTGAGTATAACTCCATACGTTGCCAACTATGTATCAACAGCGTGAAAATCGCATACTTTTCAGTTTATCCAATCATTTACACCTTTAGTTTTTTTATGAAGTTATAAATTGATTTCTAGTAGTTGCTACTTCATAATTTTTTGGGGTGCTGATTCCTTAATTGTATTTACCACCTAAATAGTAGCGTTAACTTTTTTAATAGATGTAATCTGGTAAGTTATAAGGGAAAAAATGTTGCCACTAATGTTACAGTTAATTCTTTTTGCTTTCCTTTTAGTGGTTAATGGTGAACCTTCTAGATTTCTCTTACTTAGACGTCTCAAACTGTTTTCAGATTTGGATTTCATACAAATTTGCGTACTTGACGTTTATCTCGGCGGCTTAATTCTATACGTAATTGCGATGTTGCCTTTTCAGTTTTTTAGCTGGATCGTCGTTTTCTTGCTCACGATGTTGAGTTTTCTTTTTTCTGTTCTTGTTCACTTCAAAAGCTTAACTAGTGTCGTAAGTTTCAACAAGATCAAAGTTTCTCTGAGTGAAAACAAAAAGGTGTATTTTGATTATGTGCTTGTGTTTTCGATGTTCATCATTTTCTTCCTTATTAACCTATTTTCTGTATCCAATATTGTACTTGGAAGTGTGCATGACGAGTCTATACATTCTCTTGATGTTGAAGTTATCTTAGAGAATAACCGTGTACCTGTGACTTTGCAACCTTATTTACCAGAGGGAATTATTTACCCGCAGGCATCTCACGTTGTTTTCGCTTTTGCATCTTACATGTTGAATATGGAAGTTGCTAAAACTGTTTTTTACGTGAGCATTCTTTTCAAAGCGCTTTGTGTGTTTGGTGCGTATTTTTTGGGCAAGGCGCTTGGTTCTGGTAGAGCTTACAGTTTGGGTTTGAGTTTTGTTTTTGCCTTCATGTCCAGTTGGCCTCTATCCATTGTATGGGGAGGAAATCCTTTCTTGGTTGGGTTTCCTTTATTTCTTGTTTGTTTGGGGCTGTTTTTTTCTATGTTTTGTTTCCGCAGGAAGAATAGTTTTGCTGAGCTCATAGCTGTTGGTTTACTCTTTGGCTATCTCAGCGCCATTATCTTCTCTTATGTTCAAACATTGATTATGGTTGCCTTTCTGGTTTTCATTTATTATCTTGTTCGAAAGCGTAGAGGAATGTCACACACTCTGCTTGAACTTGCTGCAGTCTTCGGCGTGAGTTTACTTCCTTTGAGTCCTTTTCTGTTTAGGTTTTTTGCTTTTTACCCATATCCAGGCCACAATATTGGTACTCCTTCCGATTTTGCTGGGTGGACGTCGCAGCAACTTTATATAACTCAAGCGTTGCAGTGGGCTTTAGATAATGTATCTCCTTATGTTTTACTTCGCGCAATAACTATACTTATCCTTATCAGTTTTATCGTTTTGCTTTGGAAAACAAAGAATTACAGGAATGCGAAACCAGTAGTTGCCTTTGCATTAGCCGTTTTTGCTGCTGCAGCCTTGCTGTCGTTTATTTCTTTTTTCCTTTCTGCAGATTTTGGCATTATATCATGGGGACACCAAGGTATCATTCTTTCCGTTTCTATAAATATCTTGATAATCGCCTTTTATGTGAAACTCGCTGAGTTCTATCGGGAAGGCAAGAGCAAATGCTTATCCAAATTTTTCTCAAAAGGGTCTTATGCAACAATGTTTTTGACAATTACACTTTTGTCGTCAATTACAGCTCCTTTTCTATATTGTAGATTCATAGCAGATCCTGAAAGTCTCAGAGGTGCATATAGTATGTTTGCAGTAACTACTCAGAATGACTATGATTTAATGTTGTGGATGAAAGATAATTTGACATCTAATGCTGCAATTCTAGTTCATCCAAATGAAGCAGGTTTGTTTATTCCAGTGGTTTCGCATCACAGAATACTTTTTCCGTGGGGAGGAAGCAGTTTAAGTAGTTCTTATCAAACACTAGTAGGTCTACTAGAAAATAATACCTTGGATACGACTACATATCAGATAATGCAACATTGGAATGTATCGCATGTTTTTGTGGGAGTTAAGGTGATATATTGGATGTTTGGAAACTACGGATGGAATTCTGAACTATTTCTTGGAAATCCAAACTTTAAACTTATAAAAAACTTCGGCGATGCATACCTTTTCGAACTAGAGGAATATAATCCAGACATCGTTCTTCTAGATGACTTCGAGTATGCAAATTGGGGCCAAAACGGGTGGCAAAGTGATTCTTTCGGAAATGGGTTAGGAAACGTGACTGTCGCAACCGACTCTGGATACAATGGGTCAAGATGCCTACGAATAACGGCTCAATCAGTACCTACAATAAGGGAATGGGAGTTGAAGTATGCTTATTGGATTAGCAGAGAGATTTTTGTATTAAACAATTCGGATGTGGCACTTTCGTTCTATTTAGATGCAACAGAAGGTTTTCGTGAGAGCGATACGTTCGCAGTACTGATTTCTGATGTTGAGCATGGTCAATCAATGGTTATCACAACTCCAAATGGAGTTTTTGATGGTGCCCCCGGCGCTATAACGATGGATAGCCGCCAAGGTTTATTTAGTTATGATTTAAGCAGAAAGTGGCAACAAGTGTTTAATTCGTCTCTTCCCAGTTCTTTTGTCCTACAGTTTGTGAATTATGATTTTGACGGCATTAAGAATGTCGCCTACATTGACAATATTGAAGTTATCTCTCGACCAGTTGATTAATTACCCGAGAAAAGTCCAGAAATGCCGAAAAGCCAAAAATCGCAGAAGCGGCTTAAAATTCATTGCAGGAAGAAGAGAATCCAAAAAAGTTGAGGAGTAAAACACGAATAATAAAAATCGTTAAAGCAAGTTAAGGCGGGCTTCATGAAAATCCTCCATCTGATTGACTCATTTGATGCGAGATTCGAAAGAGATCAAATAAAATTAGTAGAGTTATTAGAAAAAAAAAGGTATCACAGCACAGTAATTACCTCAAGGTATTCTTCAGATTGGAAGCTCACAAAAAAGGCAGAGTTTAAGAATTGGGAAAAAAGATTTTCTCAAACAGAAATTATACATGAGCCGAGTCTTAGAATTCTCACCCCTTTTTCAAAGACACCTTCACCCATTTATTTTCCTTCCAGACAAGTCTTACGTAACTTCGACATAATTCATGCATATACCTTTGCTACGTATTCATCTCTCTTGGGAGCCGCCTTAAAAACAATAAAAAATTCCAAGCTTGTCATAAGATCGGATTTATCACCTGCTGCATATTACAAAGCTAAGAACGCCCCATTTTACAGAATGATATTAACATACCCCTTACAAATTGCAGAAGCAGTTTATGCATATTCGAACCTAGAGAAATGCTACCTTGTTGGTTTGGGTGTTCAAGAAAAGAAAATTTGGATCATCCCCCCAGGAATAGATCTCAGTAAATTTTCAAAAAGCCCTGTATTAGAAAAAAAAGGAAGCATAACAATTGGCTATTTAGGCCGGTTCTGCGTGGTTAAAGGGGTTCACAGAATAATTCCCACACTACGTGCAATATTACGCGAGGAGAAAGAAGTTAAAGTGGTGTTTACTGGGATATTAGAGGATGTAAAATATGCTAAAAATGTGATAAGCCCATTAAAAAAATTCAGCAACTTCGAATATCTCAGTGATCTAAGCACATCTCCAATTCGTTTCTACAATATGTGTGACATAATACTCATACCGTCCATGTCGGAAACTGGCGCCATAGCAGTCTTAGAAGCAATGGCCTCCGGTAAAGTCGTAATTGCTTCCGACATTAACCCAATTAAAGAATATATACAACACGAACGCAGTGGGTTTTTGTTTCGCGACCAGAAAGAAGTGTACTTATGCCTAAAGAAACTAATAGAAAATCCAGACCTAATCGAGGAAATTGGAAAAAGAGCAAGGGAAGAAGCAGAAAAATACGACTGGCAACTTGTGATACGCAGATATGAGACAATGTACAAAAGTGTTATAAAGTGAAAGATAGTCGTGTTTTTATCAGTATACCTGGGAAAGAGATAATATGCAAGTTAGGAATAAGATAATGAGCCGGAAAATTCCTAAAGTAATCGTGGAGCATGAAAAATGAGGCTTGATGTTGGTTGTGGAAATGTGCCAACTGGCGATGTGAACATTGATCTTCTAGACTCTGAACGACACCGTAACGGGAAAAAACTTGTTCCTAAGAAAATTCCAAATTTTATTTGGGCGTCTGTTTATGCTTTGCCGTTTCGTAACAACTCCTTTGATGAGGTTGTTTCATTTCATCTTTTAGAACATTTAGAAGTCCCTCTTGCTGCTTTAAGTGAAATGATTCGGGTATCAAAAAACCTGGTGACTGTTGTTGTCCCTTCCTTTTCCTTTCTAGGTGAATGTGGCGAACATATTTATACTTGGGGCGAAGGAAGCCTTTTCAACTTGCTCTGCAAGGCTGGTTTAAAGGATGTTAAAGTTACAACAGGAATTTTTAGAGACGTAAAAGGGAAAATCCTAAAATGGATTTATAAAAGAAGCTTCGTACTAGGAAATTTTGCAATGATCTTCACGCGGAAATTTTACAGAATTGAGCTTCAAGGTGAAGGTAGGAAATACAATTAAAGATTTTGAAGCGAAGCAAGTGAACTTTTTGCCTGTTTTAACATTTAGAATGGTTTAATGACACTAAAATCTTTCTTATGGATTTTCGCGCTTACCTTCAAGCGAAATGCTTTTTATGCTTGGGAAGACTTTAAAATTGAGTAAACTTGACGTCAGCTAATTTTGTGCAAAATATGTTTAGAGAGTATTACAATAAAGATTTTTCTCTAGGTGAAAGTTTTCCAATGATTGAGAAGCGCGAATTTGGCTTTGCTCTATTTGAAGGTCGGATGCTTCGCCACATGAACTTCAACGATAAAGAGGAATTAGCCTCTTTTCTACGCAATTCTGTTCCCCGCGATGCCTATTTTTCCTGTGCTTACTATGAAGATCCGAGAGCTGAAATGGAAAAGAAAGGCTGGTCTGGCGCTGATTTGATTTTTGATATTGATGCTGATCATATCCCTACTTCTTGCGATAAGGTTCACGATGAATGGGCTTGCGGTAATTGTGGTTTTTCTGGAAAAGGAATTGCGCCCGAAAAGTGCCCAGTTTGCACCAGTGAGAAGTTTGATGTGAACACATGGCCTTGTGAAGTTTGTTTGGCTTCTGCGAAGACGGAGACCATGAAACTTTTGGATATGTTAAAGCGGGATTTTGGGTTTTCGGAAAAGGATATGCGTGTGTATTTTTCCGGGCATCGTGGTTATCATGTCCATGTTGAAAGCGAAGCCGTTAAAAGCCTCGATAGTGTTCCTCGTAAAGAGATTGTTGATTATGTTTGTGGTTTAGGTTTTGACGCCGTTTTCCACGGCTTAAGTGAGAAGACTTGGAGCGCGTCGCATGTTTTGAAAGGTCTAAGCTCTGGCTGGCGCAGCCGAGCTACCAAAGGCGTATTCGATTTTATTCTCAACGCTAAACAAGAGGATTACAAGAATATAGGTTTAAAAAGAAATGTTATCGAAGCATTAACGAAGAACAAGGATAAAATTTTGAAGAACTGGAATGATTTAGGAACTTGGGGTTCTGTTAAAGGTGTAGGCTTTGAGACTTGGAAGAAAATAGTTGAATTTTGCGCAAATTTTCAGTCCGCCAAAGTAGACACGGTTGTGACGACGGATATTCATCGTTTGATTAGGCTGGTCGGCACTTTGCATGGTAAAACAAGTTTAAAGAAAGTTGAGTTTGCAATTTCGGACATTGAAGATTTTGACCCATTTAAGAGTGCAGTAGTCTTTAAAAAGGGGACTGTAGCTGTCTTTGTTTCTGTTGCTCCTAAATTTAGACTTGGTGACGAAACATTTGGTCCTTACAAAAATCAAAAACTTGAGTTGCCCACAGCTGCGGCTTTGCTGCTCATATGTAAAGGTAGAGCCGAGGTGGTAGAGTAAATGTATGATGAGTTATATGAGATTTGGAAACGGGAACTTGAGAGTGTTGAATTGGAAAAGCTTCCTCCCGATTTTTACTCTAAAATTGCTGATTACTTAAGGAGACTCAGAGAAGGAAGTCGAATGCTTGATAAAAGAACGGCGAAAGCAGTTCTCCTTAAGAAGGAGATGCAGAACGTTAAGCACATGGTTTATGAGTTAATCCAAGCACGCCACAAAAAATTAGCTAAAAAAACGCTTAAAGGCGAAAAATTTCCATCAAATCTTTTAACTGTTGAAGAAGAGAAGGTTTACACAGGAATTTCCCCTTTTGCGGAAGCCTATCGAAGTTTCGCTAAAGGCATCCTTCGTGGACACGTGCCTAAAGTTGATATGGAACAAGAGCATAAGAGGGCTATTTTGCATTTTCTGAAGGATGTTCCAGCAATAATCGGCGCAGACATGAAAGCCTACGGTCCATTCAAAGTTGAAGATGTCGCATCTTTACCTATTGAAAATGCCAAAATTCTAGTTAAGCAAGGTTTGGCTGAAAAAGTCGAAGTTAATTGACTATACCAAGAAGAATTTACTCAGAAAGCTTGGTTCTAGTCGAAAAATTAGTGCTATCTTTTATGCCAGTTTTCCAGTTTCTGATTCTCTCCCACAAAGCTCGGCTTCCAATTATTATTAATGGATAGGATATGATCCAAGTCACTGAGTATAACATACCATAATAGTTATGGAACCGCTGAAATTCAGGTGAATACACACCATACTGCATTCCAAGCAAAACAAGGGTAACTACTCGCAAAGCGTTAATAAAATAGGTCACTACGGCACCAAATACAAAATAAATCATCTTATAAATCCAACGAATGTCACTCTTTTTAAGAAACAATAGCATTACAACAGTATAGATTACGAGACTTTCAATGCCTGAACATGGCCAAGCGATACCAAATCCAACTGGTACCCCTTGGGATCCCTTAACTATTAAATATGTTATGGAGCCTTGTGTGAAAGATGTTGCTGTGTACCCCATTAAATTTAAAACGTTTACAGCAAGTTTGGCTGTTGCCGGAACAAAAATCTGCAGTGGTGGGAACCATGGATATAAATTGTCCATTGTGAACAGTATTCCAATAGTGCCTGCAAAGAATGTAGAAATCGAAAAATTTTCTAAACCACTTATCCCATACGCCAATAGAATTATTAAGCCACAAAACACCGCAAAAACCATGTATTCAACTGAAACCACAGGCCAGCCAACTTCCTCAACTCCCAGCTGTGTGGCTAAGTCCTCAATCATTGAATTTAATCCGCAATAGTTAGCAGCAATCACATATGTGGTAGGGATCAAAATAGCTATAACGAACAAAACGGTTCTCATGGATCTTAGTTTGTTCAACTTGTTTTCTCTAAGTTTTTCCCAACTCAGTATAATCTCCAAAGCAATTAGCCATACGAAGAAAAGGAGAAATGTTCTTCCGTGAAGTGTTTGCTCAAAGGACCATGCGTATAGAGAATATAGTATAAAGAGTGGTGGTATAAACGAGAAAATAGGTAAAAGTTTTATTAGAATGTTAAGGTTGCGCTTAACTACTCGTAAAATGTCGGGAATCAACGGTTCTCCTATCCTTTTGAAGTCGATATAATATCTAACACTCATTTAAAAGTGATGTTTATTGTCATAAAATTGGCTTTAAGCGTTAGAATTGAAACTTAAAATTGTGCCTAAGTTGAATCGATGTTATAGATTATATAACCGACTGCTAAGGTTGAAAAAAATCTCGGAAATTCTTTAATAGAGAAAACTGTGTTAATGTGGTTATTGATTGAGGGTTATGAAAAATGAATCTAAAAGAAGGTTTCATGGGCGGTTTTCTTGTTTTGGGACTTGTAATTTTCATAGTCGGTTTTATAACCGGAATATTGGCGGTCGCCTTGGGTGCAATAGCACCAGACTCTACGATGTCCGGATTTATGATTTTCACGCTTGGATTTATAACTGGAATGGTGACAATTGTCTTAGTGCTGGTTACATTGAAGTTAACCGAATTAACAAGGAGGTTCTCGTAGTTTGTTCTAATCTAACAAACTCACACGTAGACAAGCGTGCGAGACTTGATTAATCAGGATAGCGAAAAAGTATAAGAGTATGTGTGTTTTCTTTATGCAAAGCTGGTCGTGATCACAGTGAACATTCCTAAAGAAATTAGGACATTCTGTCCGAAATGCAAAAAACATCAAATTCATACAGTTACCCTATATAAGGCTGGAAAGCGGAGAGCCTTAGCTAAAGGGGAACGTCACCATAAACGGGAAAAGAAAGGCTATGGTGGACAAAAATACCCTCTTCAAAGAGAGTTTGCAAAAACAACTAAGAAACAGACTTTGAAACTAAAATGCAAGGTCTGCGGTTACATTAGACATAAAGATGGCATACGATTAAGGAAGTTAGTAATAGCTTAAATTGGAGGATAACGTTGTGACTGACTGGGAAAAGCTCATTCCAAGACCAAGAAGCAGTTTT
>Ga0172364_10003514_pt1 | contig 12527 bp, 6 predicted proteins | sample LakKivSesite10cm_FD_114545 | JGI IMG/M metagenome (GOLD analysis project Ga0172364, IMG submission 114545) | Sediment microbial communities from Lake Kivu, Rwanda - Sediment site 10cm | ecosystem: Environmental > Aquatic > Freshwater > Lake > Sediment | place: Rwanda: Western Province, Lake Kivu... | reverse complement strand
GTGAGGAGATTAGGATAGCGATGACATCTGATGGGAATGGCAACGGCAAAGTGGGTGCAGTGCTGGTCGTCGGGGCCGGCATTGGAGGCATCCAGGCCTCACTTGACCTGGCGGAGGCCGGCCTCAAAGTTTATCTGGTGGACAAGAGTCCCGCTATCGGCGGAGTGATGGCACAGCTCGACAAGACGTTCCCGACCAACGACTGCGCCATGTGTATTCTCTCGCCCAAGCTGGTCGAGTGCGGACGGCACCTCAACGTCGAGGTGATGACCTACGCTGAATTGGATAGCGTCGAGGGTGAGCCGGGCGATTTTATCGCGCGCGTGCGCAAAAAGCCGCGCTACGTCATCGTGGACGAGTGTACCGGCTGTGGTGACTGTGCGAGCGCCTGTCCCATCGTCCGTCCCGACCAGTTTAACGTGAACATGTCCGAGCGGCGGGCGGCCTACAAGCTCTACCCGCAGGCCATCCCGAATGCGTTCGTCATCGACAAGCGCGGGCGTGCGCCTTGCCGTGACGCCTGCCCCATTCACCAGCGGGCGCAAGGGTACACGGCGCTGATCCGCGAGGGGCGCTTCGCCGATGCCTATCGTACCATCCGCGAGGACAACCCCTTCCCCTCGATCTGTGGCCGTGTCTGTAACCACAAGTGTGAGGAATCTTGCTCGCGGGGCAAGGTGGACGATCCGATCAGTATTATGCGCCTGAAGCGCTTCGTCGCCGATTGGGCGGTGGCGCATCCCGACGAGGTCAACGTCCCCCGGCCAGAGGTCGAGCCCACGGGGAAGCGGGTAGCGGTGATCGGCTCCGGGCCGGCCGGTCTCACCTGCGCGTACGACCTGGTCAGACAAGGCCACGGCGTGACGGTGTTCGAGGCGCTCCCCGTGGCGGGCGGAATGATGCGCGTGGGCATCCCGGCGCTGCGCCTCCCTTACGATGTGGTGCAGCGTGAGATTGACGACATCCTGGCGTTAGGCGTCGAACTGGAACTCAACCACCGCGTGGACGATGCGGCGGCGCTGCTGGCACGGTCGGAGACCGGCAACAGCGAGGGCTACGATGCCGTGTTCGTCGCCATCGGGACCCATCAGGGTGTCCGCCTCCCGATCCCCGGTGTGGACCTGCCCGAAATCATCGTGGCGACGAACTTTTTGCGCGAGGTGGCCTTGTCGGGGGTCGGGGGGCAGGGAGCAGGGATCCGTCATTCCGAGCGAAGCGAGGAAGCTCCAGATACCCATTCACTGATCACTGGTCGCCGGGTCCTGGTGTTGGGTGGTGGCAGCGTCGCCGTAGACTCGGCGACGACCGCAGTGCGGCTGGGTGCCTCGTGGGTGGGGATGGCCTGCCTGGAGAGCCGTGAGAAGATGCCGGCCCACGCCTGGGAGGTCGAAGATGCCCAGCAGGAGGGGGTCGAGGTCTTCCCCTCCCGTACGTTCAAGGAGGTTACCTCGGCCGATGGGCACGTGACCGGTGTGCGGTGCGTGGGCGTGGACTTTCGGGGCTTTGTGGAAGGGCGGCCCGATTTCGACGAGATAGCGGGCACCGAGCAGGTCATTGAGGCCGACGTGGTGATCTTTGCCATCGGGCAGCGCCCCGACGCGACTTGCCTGCCGGATGAGGTGAAGGTGCGCCGGCAGTTCGCGGCGGTGGACCCGGTGACGCTGGCGACGAATGTGCCAGGGCTGTTTGCCGGTGGCGACGTGGTGACAGGGACTGCCTTCGTCGTCGACGCCATCGCAGCAGGACACAAGGCCGCACGCTCGATAGATTCCTACGTGCGCAGGCTTCCGCTGCCGGCGGCGGAGCCTGAGGTTGAGGTGGCGGAGCTCACCGAGGGGGAGGCACGGGCAAAGGTGGCCTCCGGCGAGGCCTCCGAGCGGGCACGTCACGAAGTCGTTAAACTCCCTGCCGCCGAGCGCATACAGGATTTCCGCGAGGTCTACCCCGTCTTCACTGAAGAGGAGGCGCGGGCGGAGGCAGCGCGCTGTCTCTCGTGCGGCATCTGTTCGGAATGCCTGCAGTGCGTGTACGCCTGCCAGAAGCATTGTATTGATCACGACATGCGCGAGGAGATGGTCGAGCTGAACGTGGGCTCGGTCGTGCTGGTGCCCGGATCGGAGCCGATGCCCGGCAACATCCGGCCCGAGTTGGGGTACGGGCGGGTGCCGAACGTCGTCACGAGCATCCAGTTCGAGCGCATGCTCTCGGCCTCCGGCCCGTGGGGTGGCGAGGTGCGGCGTCCCTCCGACGGCAGGCATCCGCGCAAGGTGGCGTTCATCCAGTGCGTCGGTTCCCGCGACGTGACGTGTGACCAGGGATACTGCTCCTCGGTCTGCTGTATGTACGCGACCAAGGAGGCGGTCATCGCCAGGGAGCACGATCCCAACGTCGAGCCGACGGTTTTCTACATAGACATCCGTTCCTTCGGCAAGGGGTTTGACCGCTACATCGAGCGGGCCGAGAAGGAGTACGGCGTGCGCTACGTGCGCAGCCTGGTGAGCCGGGTCAAGGACGTGCCAGGGACGGGCAATCTGCGACTTGAATACGCCACTCCCGATGGGAAGAACGTCGAGGAAGAGTTTGACCTGGTGGTGCTCTCGGTGGGGCTGCGGCCGCCGGAGGGCACGCGGGAGCTGGCGGAACGGCTGGGGGTCACGCTGAACGAGTACGGCTTCGCCGAGCTGCCCCCATACCAGCCGGGGCGGACGACGCGGCCGGGCATTTTCGTGGCCGGGCCGTTCAGCGAGCCGAAGGACATCCCCGAGACGGTGATCGAGGCCTCGTGTGCGGCGGCCCAGGTCTCGGCGCTGCTGGCCGACGCGCGCGGCACGTTGACGGAGAAGCGCGTCTGGCCGGAGGAGCGCGACGTGAGCGAGGAAGCGCCACGGGTGGGCGTTTTCATCTGCCACTGCGGGATCAACATCGGCGCGGTCGTGGACGTACCCGAGGTGGTGGAGTACGCTGGCAGCCTGCCGGCCGTCGCCTACGCCGAGCGCAACCTGTACACTTGTTCGCAGGACACGCAGGAACGCATTCGCGAGCGCATCCAAGAGCACGGCTTGAACCGCGTCGTGGTGGCCTCCTGCACGCCGCGCACGCACGAGCCGCTGTTCCAGGAGACGATTCGCGGGGCCGGGCTCAACCCGCACCTGTTCGAGATGGCCAACATCCGGGAGCAGACGTCGTGGGTGCACAGGGGCGACCACGCGAGCGCGACGGAGAAGGCCAAGGAACTGGTCTCGATGGCGGTGGCCAAGGCGCGAAGACTGCACCCGGTCGAGCGTTCGACCTTCGAGGTGAACCACGGCGCGCTGGTCATCGGCGGCGGACTGGCCGGGATGACGGCGGCGCTGTCTATTGCCGAGCAGGGGTTTGGGGTGACGCTGGTGGAGCGGGAGAACGAGTTAGGGGGAAATCTGCGGCACATCTATACGGCGTTACCGGAGAACGAATCGCAAATCGCAAATCGCAAATCGCAAATCGCAAGTGACGCGGCTAGAGATCCCCAGGAATTGCTGCGGCGGACTATTGAGGCGGTATCGGCCAATCCGCGTATCTCGGTCTTGACCGGAGCTAGCGTCGTGAGCGTGGGCGGGTACCTGGGGCAGTATCGCACGACGGTGAAACTGGCCGACGGGCGGCAGGAAGAGATTCAGCATGGCATAATCGTCGTCGCGACGGGAGCGCGGGAAATCGAGCCGCGTGAATACCTGTACGGGCATGACCCACGGGTGATCACGCAGCGTGAGCTGGAATGGAGAATGGAGAATGGAGAATGGAGAATGGAGGATGGCAAGTCGGTGGTGATGATCCAGTGCGTGGGGTCGCGCAGCGACGAGCACCCTTACTGTTCGCGTATCTGCTGCACGGAGGCGATCAAGAACGCGCTGGCGATCAAGGAACGCAGCCCGCAGACGGACGTGTACATCCTCTATCGCGACATTCGCAGCTTTGGTTTCAAGGAGCGCTACTACCGCCAGGCACGGGAAAAGGGGGTGGTCTTCCTCGAGTACCACGAGGATCAGAAGCCGGAAGTGAGAGTCAAGACCCCCCCCGCCCCCCCCGAAGCGGAGGGGAAGGTCAAGACCCCCCCCGCCCCCCCCGAAGCGGAGGGGAGAGAAGGAAACGGGCGGATGACCGTAGACGTGGCGGTGCAGCCGGAGAACGAGGTCTTGACGCTCGACGCGGACCTGGTCGTGCTCAGCGCGGGCATCGAGCCGAACCTGGACAACGAGACGCTGGCCCAGTTGCTCAAGGTGCCGTTGAACGAGGATGGCTTTTTCCTGGAGGCACATGTCAAGTTGCGACCGCTGGACTTTGCGGCGGACGGCGTGTACCTGTGCGGGATGGCACACTCGCCGCGTTTCCTGGAGGAGACGATTGCACAGGCCCGGGGCGCGGCGGTGCGTGCGGTTAGCCTGCTTTCGAAGAGTGAACTGGAGGCGACGCCGATCGTGGCCAGCGTCAATCCACGCCTGTGTGCGGCCTGTGGGCTGTGTGTCGAGGTCTGCCCGTACGATGCCCGTGTGCTGGAGCCAGGTGCTCCTTACGCTGAGGTGATCGAAGTGCTATGCCAGGGTTGTGGTGGGTGCGTCGTGGCCTGCCCCAACAAGGCCAGCCAGCAGAAGGGGTTCGAGTTGCCGCAGTTATATGGGATGCTGGACGCGGTGACTGAGTAGGAAGCTTCTTCCGCGTTGAGTGTACTGGTGCAACGTAGTATTGTGGGTAAGGAATGGGTAGATGAGTAAATGAGGAAATGGGGATATGGATTTAAGTAAACCAGCAGCGTTGATCATCGGCGGCGGCATCGCCGGCATCCAGGCTGCGCTCGACATTGCCGATGCGGGTTTCCCGGTCTACCTGGTCGAGCGGGAGCCTTCTGTCGGCGGGCGCATGGCCCAACTGGACAAGACTTTCCCGACGTTGGACTGTTCCTCCTGTATCCTCACGCCCAAGATGGTGGACGTGGGTCGCCATCCCAACATCGAATTGATGACCTATTCTGAAGTGGTCTCAGTCACCCTCCCCACCCCCCCCCTGCAAGGGGGGGGAGAGAGAGGGAGCCCCCCCCCTGGAGGGGAGGGGGGGTCATTCCGTGTCAGTGTGCGCAGGAAGCCGCGCTACGTGGACGTCAACAAGTGCACTGGCTGCGGTTCGTGCGCGGCGGCGTGCCGGATGAAGGGAAGGATAGTCAGCCAGTTCGACGAAGGCATCGCCAAACGGTCGGCGATTTACGTGCCCTTTCCCCAGGCGGTGCCGCTCAAGTACACGGTTGACCCCGGGGTCTGCCTGTACCTGACGCGCGGCACGTGTGGCAAGACATTCCTGTGCAAGGACGCCTGTCCCGCTGGTGCGATTGACTTTGAGCAAAAAGAGGAGATCGTGGACCTGGAGGTAGGTACGATTGTCGTCGCCACCGGCTTCGACTTGCTGGATGCGCGGCTCAAGCCAGAGTTCGGCTACGGCGTTTACCCGCAGGTTATGACCGGGATCGAGTTCGAGCGGCTTTCGTCTGCCTCTGGCCCCACGATGGGCAAGATCATCGTCAACGGCAAGGAACCGCAGGACGTCGTGTTCATCAAGTGCGTGGGCTCCCGCGATCCACACACGGGTGTTCCGTACTGTTCCCGGGTCTGCTGTATGTACACGGCCAAGCACGCCCACCTGGTGCGGGACAAGTTGCCCGACGCTCGCATCACGATCTTTTACATGGACGTGCGGGCCTTTGGCAAGGGGTACGAGGAGTTCTACGATCGGGTGAAACACGAGCGTGTGTTGTACCGGCGCGGGGAGCCTGCGGAGGTGTACCGGCGGGGGGACAAGTTGGTCGTGCTGGCCGAAGACACCATGCTGGGGAAGCCCGTCGAGGTTGAGGCGGACCTGGTGGTGCTGGCGACGGCGATCACGCCGCGCACCGATATGCCACAGGTGTCGGCGCTGTTGGGGTTGCAGTGCTCGCCGGACGGTTTCTTCCAGGAGGCGCACCCCAAGCTCCGGCCGGTGGACAGCCTGGTGGACGGCATTTTCCTGGCGGGTTGTTGCCAGGGGCCGAAGGATATTCCCGATACGGTCGCGCAATCAAAGGCCGCCGCTTCTTCAGCGCTGAGGGTGCTCGTGCAGCGTGGGAAAGGTGTATCTGCATAGTGGGGCGAAAGAAGGTTTCTTCCGCGTTGAGGGTACTGGTACAACGTGGTATTGTGGAGGGAGACGAAGATGGCATTGAAGACAGAACCCATGGTTGAGCAATTGGAACTGATGGGCTGCATCCAGTGCGGCAAGTGCACCGGTGGCTGTCCAGTGGCGCGCAAGACGACGCTGAATATTCGTAGCCTGATCTACAATATGTTGGTGGAGCCGGAACTGGACGTGAGTGCGCATCCGGAATTGTGGGACTGCACGTGTTGTTTCACGTGTGTCGAGCGGTGTCCGAAGGACGTGCGGCCGGCCGAGTTGATCATCGGGCTGCGAGGCCAACTGGTGGAGAGCGGGCACATCCCGGATACGATTGGGACAGCGCTGACGGGCATCTTCCGCCAGGGGAACCCTACCGGCATTGCACGGGAAGATCGCTCCGCCTGGGCGAACGGGACGGAGATCAAAGCCGCGCAAGGTGGGTGTGAGGTGCTTTTGCACGTGTGCTGTACGGCGGCATACGACCCGCGCGTGCAGGTCGTCCCGCGTGCGCTCGTGAAGGCGTTCACGGCGGCAGGATTGGATTTCGGCACGCTGGGCACCGACGAAAGTTGCTGTGGCAACGAAGTGCGGCGCATGGGCGAGGTGGGGCTGTTCGAGATGCTGGTCGAGGAGAACGGCGAATTGATCCGCAGCGTGGGGGCGAGCCGCTTGGTGACCGTCTCGCCGCACTGCTTTAATACGTTCAAGAACGAGTACAGCCTGACCCCCCCCAGCCCCCCCCTCCAGGGGGGGGAGAGGCCCAGCCCCTCCCTCCAGGGGGGGAAGGGGGGGATGGAGGTGCTGCACTATACGCAACTCATGGCTGAACTGCTCGAGCAGGGCCGGTTGAAGCTCTCCAACGAGGTGAAAAAGACCGTCACGTACCACGATCCTTGCTTCCTGGGCAAGCAGAACCACGTCTTCGACGAGCCGCGTGCCGTTCTCAAGGCCATCCCCGGCCTCAAATTGGTGGAGATGGACCGCAGCCGGGAGCGCAGTCTGTGCTGCGAGGGCGGCGGCGGGCGCATGTGGGCCGAGGGGACCAACCTCGAAGAACGGTTGGCTTTCCAGCGCGTGCGGGAGGCAGCCGAAACGGGAGCCGAGGTCCTGGCCGTGGCCTGTCCCTTCTGTCTGCTGACGTTGGAGGACGCCGTCAAGGTGCAGGGATTGGACGATGCCGACCGCACTGGCGGTCGGACGTTGCGAGTGATGGACATTATGGAGCTGGTGAGCCTGGCGCTGTGAGTGTACCGGAGATAGCGATTATGGAAGCAGAACCTCGGATTGGCGTGTATATCTGTCATTGTGGTGTGAACATCGCCGCCAACGTGGACGTGAGCCGCGTGGCGGAGTTTGCGGCCACGCTGCCGGGTGTCGTGACGGCTCGTAACTACCTGTACATGTGCTCTGACCCTGGCCAGGCGTTGATCCAGCAAGACATCAAGGAGCAGGGACTGAACCGGGTGGTGGTGGCGTCTTGCTCGCCCCGCATGCACGAGCCTACTTTCCGTGGGGCGGCGCAACAAGCCGGCCTGAATCCGTACCTGGTGGAGATGGCCAACATCCGCGAGCAATGCTCGTGGGTGCACAGCGAGCGGGCCCTGGCGACGGAGAAAGCCAAGGCGCTGGTGGCCTCGACGGTAGCCAAAGCCTTCCGGTTGGAGCCATTGGAAGAGCGGGAAGTTGGAGTGGTACCCGGGGCGGTCGTCATCGGTGGAGGCGTGGCCGGCATGGTCGCCGCGCTCGATGTGGCCGACACCGGCTTCCCGGTCTACCTGGTGGAAAAGAGCGAAGCCCTGGGCGGGCGCGTGGCCGATCTCAACCGTACCTTCCCGACGCTGGAGCCGGTGGCGGAACTGTTGAAGCCGCTGATTGAGCGCGTAGAGAACCACCCCAATATTACCGTGCTGCTAGACGCACAGTTAGCGGGCGTGGAAGGGTACGTGGGCAATTTCAAGGTATCGGTGAGCAGGGATCAGGGATCAGAGAGCAGGATGCAGGATACAGGATGCAGGATGCAGACTGATCACCAGGTAGGGGCGATTATCGTCGCCACGGGCTACGACGTCTTCGACCCGCGACGCAAGCCGGAGTTGGGCTACGGCCAGTATCCCAACGTCATCACGTCGCTGGAACTGGAGCAGCGGTTGTTGGAAAAGAACCTGGCCGTGGATGGGCGCACACCGAAGAGCGTGGCCTTCATCCAGTGCGTGGGCTCGCGGGACGTGCAGGTGGGCAACGCATACTGCTCGCGGGTTTGCTGTATGTACACGGCCAAGCAGTCTCGCCTGGTGCGGGAGCTCCTGCCCGAGGCCAACGTGACGGTGTTCTTTATGGACGTGCGCACGTTTGGCAAGGGGGCCGAGGAGTTCTACGACGAGGCGCGGAAGAAGGGAGTGCTCTACCGGCGCGGGAACATCTCGGAGATCTACCGGAGGAGGTCCTTCGACGGGACTCAGGACAGGGTGGTGCTGGTGGGGGAGGATACACTGCAGGGCCGTCCCATCGAGCTCGAAGCCGACCTGGTGGTGTTGGCGGTGGGAATGGAGGCCCGCACCGACGTCGCCGACCTCTCTACGCTGCTCAAACTGCCGCGCTCGTCGGATGGCTTTTTCCTGGAGTTACACCCCAAGTTGCGACCGGTGGACACGGCGGTGAGTGGCGTCTTTCTGGCGGGCTGCTGCCAGGGCCCCAAGGATATCGCGGACACCGTTGCCCAGGCCAAGGCGGCCGCCGCATCGGCGCTCATTCCGCTCATCCGGGGCACGGTGCCGGCGGAGTCGGCGACGGCGGTGGTGGAGCCGGAGTTGTGCGCGGGGTGTGGGATGTGCGTGGAGGTGTGCCCCTTCGGCGCGCCCGCGCTTGATCCGCTGTGGGGCGTCTCGCGCATCAACTACGTGCTGTGCAAGGGATGCGGGACGTGTGCTGTGACGTGTCCTTCCAAGGCCATCCGCCTGCAGCACTTCACCGCCAGCCAGATCCTGGCGCAGATAGATGCACTAGTGGAATTATAAAATAAGGGGGCAATATGGCTGAAAATGGTTTCGAACCCAAGATCGTTGCCTTTTTGTGCAACTGGTGCACGTATACGGGGGCCGACCTGGCGGGCACGTCGCGCATCCAGTATCCGCCCAACGTGCGCATCATCCGGCTGATGTGCTCCGGCTCGGTGGACCCTACCTACGTGCTCAAGCCGCTGCTGGATGGTGCCGATGGCGTCCTGATCGGGGGCTGCCATCCTGGCGACTGCCACTATCAGTCGGGGAACTATAAGGCCCGGCGGCGGTACATAGCGCTCAGGGAGATCCTGAAGAATGCGGGCTGCGACGAAGATCGGGTCTGGCTGCGTTGGATTTCTGCTTCTGAAGGGCAGCGTTTTGCCGAGACCATTACCCAGATGACCGAGTTTCTCAAGCAAAAAGGGCCCAACCCGCTGCGCCGGGAGTGGGCAGTGTAGACAAGTAGGGTAGGCTTTCCAGCCTGCCGAAGAGGGGAGATGCAATGAGAACTGTGATACCTGTTGAGAACAACGACACGCTGGCCGCTGTGCGCGGTTTCCTCAAGCAGCTTTTGGAGGCTGGTGTGGTGGAGGCGCTCCTGGTGCCGATGGAGACCCATTCGGCAGCCTCAGGGCAGGCGCCTGGCGGCACGGTCACGCCTGCGTTGGTGACCGACCCCAGTCTGTTGGACGCGGCAAACCCGCTGGCCCCGGTGATGGGATTGAACGCAGCGCGCCTGGCGGGCCGTGTCTCCATCCGCGAGCCTCGGGGGCGTATTGGCGTCGTACTGCACCCGTGCGAGCTGCGGGCGCTGGTGGAACTGGTCAAGCTCCAGCAAGCCAGCCTGGAGGACCTGGTGACCATCGGCCTGGACTGCGTCGGCACGTATGACGTTCCAGACTATGTGAACAGGGATCAGGGGTCAGGCATCAAGACGTGGCACGAACTCTACGAGTCCCTGATCACTGCTCCCCAATCCCCGATCCCTGACTTGCGCGACGCGTGCCAGATGTGTGAGAAGCCCCACGTCGAAGGGGCCAACATCACGTTGGAGCTTTTCGGCGCGGACCTGGCGACCGGCATCCCGGTCAGCCTACCCGACGAGATGGGCGAGAAGCTAGGGCTGAGCGAGGCTTCCCCCTCCCCCAGCCCCTCCCCTAAGGGGAGAGGAGAGGTGGTAGACAAGGTAGTCGCAGCCCGTACGCAGGTACGTGATGCGCGCTTCGCCGAGATCCGCCAGCGGCTTGAGCAAGAGGGCATCGAGGGGGTTTTTGCCGCCTGTGTGCGCTGCCACAACTGTATGACCGTCTGCCCGATCTGCTATTGCAAGACCTGTCTCTTCAAGAGCGCGATCTTCGACCACGAGCCGATCCTGTACATGAACTGGGCGCGCCGCAAGGGGGCCTACCGGATGCCGGCCGATACGATGCTCTTCCACTTGACCCGGCTCAACCACATGGTGCTCTCTTGCATCGGCTGCGGCATGTGCACGAGCGACTGCCCGGCGGAGTTGCCCGTGGGCCAGGTCTTCCGCGCCATCGGACAGGAAGTGCAGAAGACGTTCGAGTACGTCCCCGGCCGCAGCGTCGAGGAGCCTCTGCCATTGGTCACCTTCCACGAGGATGAGTGGACAGGGGTAGGGGAGGAGTAGGATAGGAACTCGTGGGAACTCGTAGGAACTCAGGAGTAGACAAGGAAGGGGTAATGGGCGAACAAGAAGTGCCAGAAGCAGATTTGGTTCCCGTCTACATCATGGGCAAACGCTACATGGTGCCGCCAACGCTCACGATCATGAAGGCGATGGAGTGGGCGGGGTACAAGCTGATCCGGGGCGTGGGCTGCCGGGGGGGCTTCTGTGGGGCATGTGGCACGGCCTACCGTATCCTGTGTGACCCGAAACTCTACTTCGGGTTGGCCTGCCAGACGATGGTACAGCCGAACATGTACCTGGCACAGATTCCGTTCTTCCCGGCCCAACGTTCGACTTATGACATCACCCAACTGGAGCCGGTAGCGACCACGTTGTTCTCCACGTACCCGGAGGTGTTGCGCTGCCTGGGCTGTGGAACATGTACCAAGGCCTGTCCGCAGGAGATTGACGTGCGGGCCTACATGGCCGCCGGGATGAGGGGCGACATCGCCACGATGGCCGACCTGTCGTTCGACTGTATTATGTGCGGATTGTGTGCGGCTCGCTGTCCGGCCGAGGAGGCCCAGTACAACATCGCTATTCTGGCCCGCCGCCTCTACGGTCGCTATCTGGCGCCCCGCTCCGGGCATCTTGATGAGCGGCTGGAGGAGATCGAGGCCGGCGAGTTCGACACTGCGCTGGAAGAGTTAAAGGGCCTCGACGAGAAGGAACTGCAGGCGCGGTACAAGGCGCGGGACATCGAGCCGAGCTGAGGAGGATTGGACGCGGATGAACGCGGATGAACGTGGATGAAGAAGAGGGAAGGAAAGGGTGTCAACGGATAAAGAAACGGATAAACGGATAATGAGGGGGAAATGGGAATGAGTGGTTATCCACCCGAGATGCAGGAATCCATCCGTAAGGTCGAGGCCAGCCGCGCCCGGCGGATGAAAGAGACGTTTCCGGCGATGAGCATGGAGGAGCGGGAGGCCGTCCTCAAGGCTTTCCATCCTGACTACAAGGAGGAGACGTCCCGCGCTATCCGTGTAGGGACCAGCAAGGGGCAGCGCATGCCGCTCGAATTGGCCGACATCGTCGAAGGGCGTTCCCGGATCACGCCCGACTTTGACCTGAGTGCGCCCGTAGCCGAAACTGACGTGCTCATCATCGGCGGCGGCGGGGCAGGGGCTTCGGCGGCGCTCCTGGCACAGGAGAACGGAGCGAAGGTGATCCTGGTGACCAAGTTGCGCTTCGGCGACGCCAACACGATGATGGCGCAGGGTGGCATCCAGGCCGCCGACCGGCCGGAAGATAGCCCGGCCATTCACTACCTGGACGTCATCGGCGGTGGTCACTTCACCAACGTGCCTGAACTGGTCGAGGCGCTGGTGATCGACGCCCCCTTCGTCATCAAGTGGCTGGAAGATCTGGGGATGATGTTCGACAAACAGCCCGACGGGACGATGATGGAGGAGCACGGCGGTGGCACCAGCCGCAAGCGCATGCACTCGGCGCGGGACTATAGCGGGGCGGAGATCATGCGCACGCTGCGGGACGAGGTGCGCAACCGAGAGGGTGGTGGTTCGGCCGGGCTCACCACAGGTATCACGGTGATCGAGTTCTCCCCGGCGGTCGAACTGGTGCTGGATGACGAGGGCCGGGTCGCAGGTGCGGTAGTGATGAACCTGGAAACCGGGGCAAGGGGGTACATCAGGGCCAAAGCG
>Ga0172364_10003513_pt1 | contig 12527 bp, 10 predicted proteins | sample LakKivSesite10cm_FD_114545 | JGI IMG/M metagenome (GOLD analysis project Ga0172364, IMG submission 114545) | Sediment microbial communities from Lake Kivu, Rwanda - Sediment site 10cm | ecosystem: Environmental > Aquatic > Freshwater > Lake > Sediment | place: Rwanda: Western Province, Lake... | reverse complement strand
GCGCCCGGCTGGCGAGGCGCGAGGAGGAGGAATACTCGACGTATTGCGACGACGAGCAACGACGCCAGCCGGGATGGATCGGCCGTCCAAATTCGCACAGATATCTTCGAGCGGGTCCTAAGGTCGATGATCTTCATGCCGCGTCTCCTCGTGCCAGGGATGTCGGCGTTGACCTCGAGCAGTCCATCGACGTATACCTGAGCCGCTCAAGTACCCTGGCGATGAGGACAAGATGCCAGAACGGAACGCCGAGAGGAAGATCCACATCCGCATGGGCGAAGACCTCCACAAGCGGCTCAGGATTCGCTGCGCCGAGATCGACACGACGATCCAGGACTACGTGGCACTGCTGCTCGAGCGCGAGCTGTCCACGGACAAGCGACCTCGCCGAGCCACCGGGTCGGAAGCCGGCACGCGGAGGGAGCGATGACACGAAAGACCCGAAGCAAGATCGATTCGATCGAGCAGGAGATCGAGCTGGCTCTCAACCCGGGAGCCTTCATCCCCGACCGCGCCTGCTTCTCCTTCGTGAGCGACCTCGATGAGGTCGCGGCCAAGATCGCCAAGCTCATCGCCAGCGATCCCGCCCGGGCCGTCACCTTGTACGAGGCCTTCCTCGCAGCGTGCTACCTGAAGATCGAAGAACTCGACGACTCGAGCGGCTCCTTCGGTCAGTTCGTCGATGAACTCTACTGCGGCTGGGTCAAGGCGCGCCAGGCCGAGGACGCTGACCCCGCCGAAACCGCGGCGCGTCTGCTCGAGTGGATGGATGAGGACGAGTACGGCTTCTGCTACCACCTCGAGAAGGACCTGGTGAAGGTTCTCGACAAGGCCAACCTCGCCGCCTTCGTGAAAGAGATTCGGTCGAGGTTCGACGCGGCGGCCAAGACCACTCCGAAGTCGGATGGCTCCTTCAAGGACCGCCCCGACTACGTGCGTCGCCATTTCGGGGAGATCCTGCGCAGCCTGTACGCCGCCCAGAAGGACGTCGCTGCGTATGTCGCGCTCGCCGAGGAAACCGGCCTTCAGGCCCAGGACTGCCACGCGATCGCGACCCTGCTCGTCGCACGCCGCAAGCCAGAAGAGGCCCTCGCCTGGGTAGAGCGCGGGATCGGCATCGACAAGAAGACACCGCACGGGTCGATGGCCGGGCACGACCTCGCCAAGCTCAAGCGCGAGCTCCTCACCAAGCTCGGACGCGGCAACGAGGCTCTCGATGCCGCCTGGGCCGAGTACCGCGAGCACCCGAGCAAATACACCTACGACGATCTCATGAAGTTCGTGCCCAAGGCCGAGAGAGCCGCGTGGCAAGAAAAGGCCATCGCCGCAGCCAAGGGCGCCGACCTTCACTCTGCGATCGACCTCCTGGTGGCCACCAAGGAAATGGATCGCCTTGCCGACCTCGTTCACCAGGCCTCGGATCATGCGCTCGAGAACCTGAGCCACTACACCACCGAGCCTGTGGCCAAGAAGCTCGAGAAGAGCCGCCCCGACCTCGCGGCGCGTTTGTGGCGGGCGCAGGGGTTGCGGATCGTCAACGCCAAGAAGAGCAAGTACTACGACGCCGCGCTGTCCAACTTCGAGAGCGCCAAGCGTTGCTTCGAGCGCGCCGGGCTCCAGGGGGAGTGGCAGAAGACCGTCAGCCAGGTGCGCGCCGACCATCACCGGAAGAGCGGGTTCATGGATGGCTTCGAGAGCCTGGTTGAGGGCGTGGGCCCCAGCGACGAGCCGTCGTTCATGGAACAGGCCAAGGCCCGCTTCCGAGGGCGTCACCGGAGAACGCGATGAAGAAGGCGGACAGCGACAGCGGCAACGCCACGGCCGACCTGGAACACCTGGTCGCCGAGATCACGACGGATGCCCATGGCGACGATGAGCAGCTCTGGGCCTTTCATCAGGCGATCGTGGATGGCGTCGATCTCCCGTGCGACGCGTTCGTCATCGGCGAGCCGGTTTCCGTGGTCGCCTTCGACTACGACGGCAACCAACGGCGTGGCATCGTGGCCCGTTGCCGGCGCGAGGACGGCTCCGAGCATGTGGTCGCAGCATCGGAGGTCGTGCTCGCGCCGCGAGCGCAAGGAGGGCCAATCCTGGCGGCCTACCGCAAGTGGCTCGGCCTCGAGCCCTTGCCCGAGCCTGCCGCACCGCCTTCCCGCCGGAAGCGCCAACACAAGGTTGCCGCGGCCGACCTGGACCTAAGCCAGCCGATCGAGCTCGTCGTGCTGTCGATCAAGGAGCGGGCCGCGCGCTGCCGCCTTGCTGGCACCGACCGCGTCATCAGCCTCCGCGCGAGCAGACTGTGGGACATCGTGCCCGGCGAGATCGCGGTGGTGAAGCCGCGCAAGCAGTGGAGCTACGCCGGTCACCCGTACCTGTCGGGCGAGATCGAGTCCGCGCGGCTCGACGTGGCAGCGCTCGGCTTCACGCCGTTGGCCCTGAAGGACGAAGGCGAGTGGGACCCCAAGGACGAGTACTGGGGCGAGGAGGGCGAGCCCATCGACGAGTGGGCGAAGCCGATCATCGCTCGAGGTCCGAGAAAGGCCTACGAGATGGAGCAGGTCGTCCCGGGAAGGGCCCCCGACGACTTCGACTCCGACCCCATCTGCGAGTCGAACGACCTCAAGGACGCCGGCGATGGAGCAGCTGCGTACAAGATCCTCATGGAGCTCTGTCAGGCCGACCTGCGGTGCCTCGACGCTCACGCACACCTCGGCAACTTTGTCTTCGACCACAGGCCGAAGGACGCGATCCGGCACTACGAGGTCGGCGTCCGAATTGGCGAGCTATCCCTGCCTCCGGACTTCGACGGTCTTCTGCCATGGGGCCACATCGACAACCGCCCCTTCATGCGGTGCCTACACGGGTACGGCTTGTGCCTCTGGCGGCTCGAGCGGTTCGAGGAAGCCGAGCGCGTCTTCGACCGGATGCTCTGGCTCAACCCCTCGGACAACCAGGGCGTGCGGTTCCTGATTGACGAGGTGCGAGCACGGACGGTGTGGGAAGACCGCGAAGAGAGATGAAGCCATGAGCGAATACCAGTACTACGAGTTCCAGGCGATCGACCGGCCGCTTACGGCGAAGGAGATGAGCGAGCTGCGCTCGTACTCGACGCGGGCGCGCATCACGCCGACAAGCTTCGTCAACGAGTACTCCTTCGGCAGCTTCAAAGGTGACGAGGACGCGTGGATGGAGAAGTACTTCGACGCGTATCTCTACCTCGCCAACTGGGGCACCCACGTCCTGAAGATCCGTCTGCCGTCACGTCTGCTCGACGCCGCGACCGCCAAGACCTACTGCGACGGCGACAGCGCCTTCGTCCGCGAGAAGGCTGGCAAGGTAATCCTGTCGTTCGTGTCCCAAGACGAGGAAGGCGGCGACTGAGTCGAAGGCGAAGGCCACCTCTCGTCGATGATCTCGATGCGAGCCGAGTTGGCGCGTGGCGACCATCGGGCGCTCTACCTGGGTTGGCTCCTGCGAGCGCAGACCGGCGAGCTCGACGGTGACGACACGGAGCCACCGGTTCCACCCGGCCTCGGGCAGCTCAGCGCCTCCCTGGAGAGCCTCGCCGAGTTCTTGCGCATCGACGGCGACCTCCTACATGTGGCCGCCGAGGTCAGCCAGCCTATCGGCGATGCCGGCCTCGACCGAGACGACGTGCGTGCCTGGGTCGGCACGCTCCCGACCAAGGAGAAGGACGATCTCATCGCGAACCTCGTGGTCGACGCCGACCACGCCCAGATCGCGGAGCTGCTGCAGCGGTTCCTTAAGGAGCGGGCCGGGAACGATACCGCGGCGACCACTGGGAGGACCGTGGGGCAGCTTCTTCAGGCAACCGAGGCCTATGCGACGGAGCGCAAACGCATCGAGGCCGAGAAGCGAGCCAAGGAAAAGGCCCGACGTGAACGGGAGGCGGCCATCGCCCGGGAGAAGCATCTCGACAGCCTCGTCGGCCGCGAGGCCAAGCTGTGGACCGAGGTCGACGGCCTCGTGGCCACGAAGCAGCCCAAGAACTACGACCAGGCGGTGAAGATCCTTGTCGACCTGCGGGACCTCGCCGCTCGCGGCAAGAACGGCGACTTCGGTCTGCGCATCGAGGCGCTGCGCCAAGCCCAGGCGAAGAAGCCATCCTTAATCGAGCGGCTCCGGAAGGCGGGGCTGTAGCAGCGGCCCGGGGGGAATGGAGGCGTTCGTTTGCTCTCGCTCATCACCAAGACCACCCAGTTCCTCGTCTACCACCTGCTGATCGTCGTCGTGGACCGCGTGAGCCGCCTGCCACGCAGCGGCGTGCAGCCCGAGGTCGAGCGCCTCCTCCGCGAGAACCTCGCCCTCAAGGCCCAGGTCCGCGCGCTGGTCCTCGAGCTGAAGAGCGAGCGCGGCGCCCGACCGAAGGTGTCGCTGCGGACGAGGGCCGCGCAGGTCTTCGCATACCTCCTGACCCGAGGCGACAGCGCATTCCAGAACTACTACCTCTCCGCGTCAGAGACGACCATCGAGCGGTGGGCGGCGAAGCTCCGTCGTGGACCGTGGCTCTGGCGGGGGAAGAACCTGGGTGGCAGGCCACCACTGGCGCAGGACCTGAAGGACCTCATCATCCGGCTCAAAACTGAGAACCCACTCTGGGGCGCGCACCGGATCAAGGACGAGCTCGCCCGCATGGGCGTCAGGGTCAGCGAGCCCACGATCCAAAAGGTGCTCCGCGAGGCCGGCTTCCAACCCGCCGGCGGCCACCCGCTGAACCTCGACAAGTGGCGGGCCGCGGTCAAGGACGCTATCTGGGCGCTCGACTTCTTCTTCGTCCGTACGGCCAAGGGCGTCTGGCTCAACGTGCTCCTTGTCATCGACCTACACACCAAGGAGATCCTGGAGCTGCGCGCCTGCGACGCGTGGGGCCCGACGGCCGAGTGGACCATCCGTACCTTCGCCGGCGCGATCCATCGTGAGGGCCGCCAGCCCGCCGCGGTCGTCCACGACCACGGTACCAACTTCCTCGGGCAATTCGAGAGGCAGCTCCGCGTCCTGGAGATCGAGAGAAGGCGCACCCCGGTGGCGCTGCCCTTTGTGAACGGAACCGCCGAGCGGGCCATCAAGTCGGTGCGCCTGGAGATGCTGAACCACATCCGCGTGCGCGACGTCGAGGAGCTGCAGTGGTTCCTCGACGAGTACCGCGCCTTCTACAACGAGCACCGGGCCAACCAGGCCACTGAGGGACAGACACCGGCGGCCTTCGGACGGGGCTCACCGGGCGCGGAGGTGATCGATTTGGAGGAGGTGCGACGGCGAAAACTGGTGCGTCGACCCTTCGCCCACGGACTGCTGAATACCTACGAGTTGGCGAATGAGGAGTCGGCCGCCGCCTGACCCGCGCCGGCCGGGGACAATGAGGATGAGCATGGCGCCGGCGAGCGTCGCGGGTGTGGTGTACCTTGGCGTCGTCGGGGCGGATGTCGTTGGCCTGATTGTCGGCCCTGATCGCGGTCACCGCGGCACGATCGGCGGCGACGTGGACCTGCTCCGCGCATCGATCACCGGTTTCTTGGGAGCAACGCCAAAGGCCGCGCGGGCACGCACCAGACCGCGTCCCCCTTGTGTCCATCTCTGGCTGTCAACCTGACGACCAGCAATCCGTGAACGCGAAATCCCGCGTCCATCCGTAGACCGCCGCCGCACCGAATCCTGCAACCCCCTGTCGCTGCTCAGCTTCCTCGTTGTGAAATGGGTCGAAGTTCAGGTCGCTCGCGAGAGACTGGCGCGTCCGTCGAGGTTTCTTGGGGAGCCGAAGCCCGCGCTGTGCTTCATACCTGCGCCCGGATGAGCGAGCGTACCCCCACCACCACGTCGAGCTTGCCGATGGCGGCCACCGCCTTCTGGAAATCGGCCTCGGCCACCTCATGGGTGAAGATGACCAGTTCGACCGATTCGCCGGTGGCTTCCTTCTGGGTCACCGCGCTGATGCTGACCCCGCAGTCACCGAAGATCTTGGCGATGGCGGCGAGCACGCCGGGGCGGTCCTTGACGTCGAGGCGCAGGTAGAACTGGGTCTTGACCTCGCCCATGGGAACAACCCCTTTGGCGAGTGCCCCGAAGTTCATGCGCGGGCTGGTGCCGCCGCTCTTCTGGTGCATGGCCAGGTCGATGATGTCGCCCACGATGGCCGAGGCCGTGGGCAACTGTCCGGCGCCCCGGCCGTAGAACATGAAGTCGCCCACGTAATTGCCGCGCGCGAACACGGCGTTGAAGGAATCGTTCACGGCGGCCAAGGGGTGGCGCTTGGGGATCATCACGGGGTGGACGCGCAGCTCGACCCGGTCGCTTGCGTGGGGTACGCCGATGGCGAGCAGCTTGATGACGTAGCCGTAGCTCTTGGCGATGGCGATGTCGCGCGCCGAGATCTGGCGGATCCCCTCGGTGTGGATGTCGCGGTAGTCGAAGTGGCTGTCGAAGGCCATGGAGGCCAGAATGGCCAGCTTGTAGGCGGCATCGTGTCCGTCCACGTCGGCGGTGGGGTCGGCCTCGGCGTAGCCGAGGCGCTGCGCCTCGGCCAGGACGGCGGCGAACTCGGCACCTTCGCGGTGCATCTTGGTCAGGATGAAGTTGGTGGTGCCGTTGACGATGCCGAGCAGCATCTGGAAGTGGTTGGCGGCCAGCGATTGGCCCAGAGCGTGAATGACCGGAATGCCGCCGCACGAGCTGGCCTCGAAATGCAGGGTGACCCCGTGCTTGCGCGCCAGCGCGAGCAGATCCGGCCCCCTCTTGGCGATCAGCTCCTTGTTGGCGGTGACCACGTGCTTGCCTGAAGCCAAAGCAGTTTCGATGAATGATTGCGCCGGGTTGACGCCGCCGATGAGCTCCACCACCACGCCGATCTCGGGGTCCGAGAGGATGCTTTTCGCATCATCGGCCAGAAGTTCCGCAGGCAGTCCGGTCGCGGCCCGCTTGGCCGGGTCGATGTCGACGGCCTTGTGGAGACCGATGGCTACGCCGGTCTTGCGCAGGAGGTGGTCCTTTTCTGCGGTGAGCAATCTGACAACGCCGCTCCCGACGGTGCCGCAACCGATGACTCCGACCCCAAGCTTCGCGATCGACATGTTGGTTCTCCTCGTGTCGCCCGCCCTGGCGGGCTTGTTCTCTCATGAAACCGGGCCGGGATGCCGCCTTGGGCGTCCGAGCCGGCCAACAACTATCGCCCTTTGGCCCCAAGTTCAACCGTCGCGATGCCCCGGGGACGATTGCGCGGGAAACGCAGCCGTGGTATGCATAACAGACATCATAAGGCACACCCGAACGAAGGGCGGGCCCCGAAGCCCGCCTTTTTTTTGTCCATAGCATTCTCACCCAGCACGGAAGGTCACCCGGACACAAGACAAATGCGCAAGGAAATCGACGAACTCTGGAGGCTCTGCGAGCCCCCCATCCAGGGGGCAGGCCTGGAGATTGTCGAGCTGCAATGGAATCGGGAGCCCGAGGGCTGGGTGTTGCGGGTGTTCATCGACCGGCCGGAGGGGCCAAGGTTGCCCGGCGGCGGTGGTGAAGGCGACGCGCCTCTGTTCGGCCCGATGTACGTGAGTCACGAGGACTGCGAGCGGGTCAGCCGGGATCTCTCCGCCACGCTCGACGTGGCCAACTGCATTCACCACGCGTACCGGCTGGAGGTCAGCTCGCCGGGGATCGACCGGCCCATGCGTCGCGAGAACGATTTCAACCGCTTCGCGGGGCGAGACGCGAAGATCCGAATGACCGAATCGGTGGAAGGACGGCGGAATTTCTCTGGCGTTCTCGCCGGCGCCAAGGACGGACAGGTGCAGATTGTCTGCGAGGGCAAGCCGTATGCGTTGCCCATCGCGGGCATCGTGCGTGCCAACCTGATTCCCGACTGGGACGCCGAGTTTCACCGCGGGGCAGGGGCGGGCAAGGCGGGCAGCAAAGGCCGCCTCCATACGACACCGAGGAGCACGTCATGAGCGATGCCACGAGCTTGAGCCTAGTCCTCGATCAGGTATCCAAGGACAAGAATATCGACCGCAAGGTGCTGGTCGAAGCCCTCGAGCAGGCCATTCTGACCGCGGCCAAGAAGGCCTTCGGCGAGGAGCGCGAGATGGAAGCGGCCTTCAACGAAGCCACGGGCCGGGTGGACCTGTCGCAAATCATCGTGGTCTCGGACCCGGTCACCCAGCCGGCCAAAGAGATCTCCCCCGAGGACGCGGCCCGCTTCAACCTCCAGGCCGACGTCGGCGACGAGCTGCTCTTCCAGATCTTCTACGACGACAAGGATCAGGCCAAGGCCGAGGAGCAAGAGGCCAAGTACGGAGAGCTGCTCAAGCTCAACCGCGCCTGGAAGACCTTCGGCCGTTTCGCCGCCCAGACCGCCAAGCAGGTCATCCTGCAGCGGGTGCGCGAAGCCGAGCGCGAGAACGTCTTCAACCAGTACCGAGACAAGAAGGGCGAGCTCATCTCGGGCATCGTGCGTCGTTTCGAGCGCGGCAACATCGTGGTCGACCTGGGCGGCCCCGAGGCCATTCTGCCCGTGCGCGAGCAGGTGCAGCGCGAGTCCTATCGGGCCGGCGACCGCATCGTCGCCTACGTGGTCGACATCGACAAATCGGCGCGCGGCCCTCAGATCATCATTTCCCGCGCCCGCAAGGGCCTGCTCGAGAAGCTCTTCGAGATGGAGGTGCCGGAGATCTACGACAAGATCGTGCGCGTCGAGGCGGTGGCGCGGGAGGCGGGAGCGCGTTCGAAGATCGCCGTGCATTCGCGCGATCGCGACGTGGACCCGGTCGGCGCCTGCGTGGGCATGAAGGGCTCGCGTGTGCAGGCGGTGGTACAGGAGCTGCGCGGCGAGAAGATCGACATCGTGCCCTACGACACCGACCCGGCGCGCTTCGTCTGCAACGCCATCGCGCCCGCCGAGGTGTCGCGCGTGCTCATCGACGCCGCCAACCACACCATGCAGCTCGTGGTTCCCGACGACAAGCTGTCCTTGGCCATCGGCAAGAAGGGGCAGAACGTGCGCCTGGCCTCGCAGCTCACCGGCTGGCGTATCGACATCCACGCGGAGAGCAAGGTACGGGAGATGGAGGATCGGGCGCACGCCTCTTTGGCCGCCATCCCCGGCATCTCCCCCGAGGTCGCCGAGGCGCTCTTCCGCGCCGACTGGCGTTCCGCGGCCGAGGTGGCCAAGTCCACCCAGGCCGAGCTGGCTGCGGTCCCCGGCATCGGCACGCCCGAGGCGGCCCTCCAGGTCATGGAGGCCGCGGCGCGGGCCGCGGAAATCGAGCGCGCCCGCGTCCGGGCGGAGCGCGAGGCGGCCGAGGCCTTGGCGGCCGAGGAGGCGGGCGACGGCGAAGTGGTCGAGGACGCAATCGAGGAGCACGCATGAGCGAAGGCGAGGCGCACAGGCATGCGGTCGTACACGCCCGAGCGCACCTGCATCGGCTGCCGCAGGGTTTGTCCTGCATCCGAGCTGGTTCGCTTGATCGCGCCGGAGGGTCGGGTATGTGTGGCCGGTCGCGGACCTGGGCGGGTCGCAGGCCGGCGGGGGCGCGGGGCCTGGCTGCATCCGGACTGCCTGGCGCTGGCGCTCAAGAGCGGCGTGATGGAGCGGGCCTTCCGCCGGCGAGTCGACATCGAGGGAGGCGCGGCCCTCTTGGCCCAGATGCATTCCGCATCCGGGAGATCGAGCAACCGGCAAGGTAGTCCATGATGATTGGAAGCGGCTACGATCGTAGGGATTCCGGCAGCGAGCAGCCGATGTCGGGCGGCAAGATCCGCGTGTATGAGCTGGCCAGGGAGTTCGGCCTGGTCCCCAAAGATCTGGTCACCAAGCTGCGCGGCCTGGGCATCGACGTGGCCAACCACATGTCCAACGTCGACGCCAGCGACGCCGATCGCCTGCGGCGTGCCGTCGAGCGCGAGCGACAGGAGTCCTTGGTCGAGACCCGCTTGAACGATACCGTCATCCGCCGGCGTTCCCGTCTGGCCGGCGCGGCTTCTGCGCGGCCACGGCCCGCGGTCGAATCCGCCAAGCCGGCGGTCTCTCCTGCCGAGGCCCCGAGCAAGCCGGCAGAGACCGAAACACGCGTGGTCTTTGCCGTGCCCGAGCCGACCCCGCCCCCGGTCGTGGTCGAGGTGCCGCCGCCTTCGCCGGCCGGTCCGGTCGCCGAGGCGGCAGAGAGCACACCCGCGCCGCCGGTGGTGGACGCGGCCCTCGCCCCGGTCGTCGTGGCGGAGCCCGTGCGCCCGGAGGTTGGCGAAGTAGCGCGCGAGCCCGTGCCGCTTACCCCGCCCCCTGGGCAAGAGACGAAGCCTGTCGCGTCGCCGTCGCCGCCGGTCATCAAGATCCCGCAGCCGGTGGTCACCGGCTCCGCCGCCACCGGCCAGTTCATCCAGCTTCCGGGCATGCCCGGCCGTGACGGCGCCGTGCCCAAGATCGAGATCAAGGACCGCGATGAAGAGCTGCGCCGGCTCGGCCGCGGCGGCTTGGTGTCGCGCGGACCAGGCGGACGCGACTGGCGCCAACCCGGGGCTGCGCCGGGGCAGCGCCATGGCGGTCCTCCGCGCAAGAAGGTCGCGGCCGCAGGCAAGAAGGTCAAGCAGACCCAGATCACGACCCCGGCCGAGCACAAGCGCGTCATTCGCATGGGCGAGAACATCGGCGTGTCCGACCTCGCCCAGAAGATGGGTGTGAAGGGCAACGAGGTCATCAAGAAGCTGTGGGCTTTGGGCATGATGGGTGTGAACATCAACCAGAGCGTGGACCAGGACACCGCCATCCTCATCGCCAACGAGTTCGGCTACCAGATCGAATCCACCACGTTCCGCGAAGACGAGATCATCTTCGAGGGACAGACCGACAATCCCGAGGATCTGGTACCGCGCGCTCCGGTGATCACGGTCATGGGGCACGTCGACCACGGCAAGACCTCGCTCCTTGATGCCATCCGCAAGGCCAACGTGGCGGCGGGCGAGGCGGGCGGCATCACCCAGCACATCGGCGCCTACAAGGTGCACACCGGGACCGGCGACGTCGTGTTCCTCGATACCCCCGGCCACGAGGCTTTCACCGCCATGCGCGCCCGCGGCGCCCAGATGACCGACATCGTGGTCGTCGTGGTGGCGGCCGAGGAAGGCCCCATGCCCCAGACCGTCGAGGCCATCAAGCACGCGCAAGCCGCCGAGGTGCCTATCCTGGTGGCCATCAACAAGATCGACAAGCCCGGGTCCAATCCCGCCTCGGTCCGCACCAAGCTGATGGAGCACGGCCTCGTGGCCGAGGAGCTGGGGGGCGACACGATCTACGTCGAGGTTTCGGCCAAGACCAAGCAGGGCATCGACAAGCTGCTCGAGATGCTGGCCTTGCAGGCGGAAGTGCTCGAGCTCAAGGCCAACCCCAACAGACCGGCGCGCGGCAACGTGGTCGAGGCGCGCCTGGATCGCGCGCGCGGGGCCATCGCCACGATCCTGGTCAAGGAAGGTACCTTGCGCGCCGGCGACCTAGTGGTCGCGGGCGAGATGTACGGGAAGATCCGCGCCATGCTCGGCGACAAAGGCCAGTCCGTCACCGAGGCCGGGCCGTCCACGCCGGTCGAGATCCTCGGCCTGGACGGGGTTCCCGACGCGGGCGAGCTGTTCAACGTGGTGGCCGACGAACGTTCGGCCAAGGCCCTGGTCGAGCACCGGCGTGAGCAGCGCAAGCGCAAGGAGGCCGGCTCGGCCACGCGCGTGTCGCTCGAGAACATCCTCGATCGCATCAAGGAGGGCGCCGTCAAGGAGGTCCGCATCGTGCTCAAGGCCGACGTGCAGGGCTCGGTCGAGGCCATCGCCAACGCGCTTCGCAACCTGTCCACCCCGACCGTCGGGGTGAGCGTGATTTCGTCGGGCGTGGGCGGCATCACCGAATCCGACGTGACCTTGGCCAAGGCCTCGTCGGCCATCATCATCGGCTTCAATGTGCGCCCGGCGGGCAAGTCGCGCGCCATGGCGGATCAGGAAGGCGTCGACATCAAGCTCTACCAGATCATCTACGACGCCATCGACGACGTGAAGCAGGCCATGGTGGGCATGCTGGCCCCGGTCACGCGCGAAAAGGCGCTCGGCAAGGCCGAGGTGCGCCAGGTCTTCCACATCGCGAAGGTCGGCACGGTGGCGGGTTGCACGGTCATAGAGGGGAAGATCACCCGCAAGGCCCAGGTGCGCCTGGTGCGCGATTCCGTGGTCGTGTTCACCGGCCGCATCGCTTCGCTGCGCCGATTCAAGGACGACGCGAGCGAGGTCCTGCATGGCTACGAGTGCGGCATCAGCATCGAAGGCTACGGCGATGTGAAGGAAAAGGACATCATCGAGGCTTTCGAGATCGAAACCGTCGCCGCCACGCTGGACGCGGCCATCACCGACAAGTCGGCGCGGCGCTAGCCCGCATTGTTCATGACAACGCTTTCAGTACATAGCATCGTGCGGGCTATTCGCGTTGGCGCAGCCGGGCTTTGCCCGGCGGAGCCAGAGCGCGGGAAGGTTTGGAAACCCTCCCAGGG
>Ga0172364_10003512_pt1 | contig 12529 bp, 15 predicted proteins | sample LakKivSesite10cm_FD_114545 | JGI IMG/M metagenome (GOLD analysis project Ga0172364, IMG submission 114545) | Sediment microbial communities from Lake Kivu, Rwanda - Sediment site 10cm | ecosystem: Environmental > Aquatic > Freshwater > Lake > Sediment | place: Rwanda: Western Province, Lake... | reverse complement strand
GAAACGTACATCGTGCTAATCTAGAAATGTGCCCATTTTTGCGCGACATCATGCTGTATCTGCCAGATTGTCAGGAGGGAGAAAGTTGGAGAGGGTGCTTATAGAGTTTTTTTCTAGTCGGCGCCTGCTGAGCGATATACAGACCTATTATTGTGCCTAATGGAGCGAGCGAACAACTGTTTCAACCTGACTCGCTCTTCGTTGGCATTTCGCGCCGCCACTCAGCTCGCGCGTTATCTCATCTCGGAAGGAACGCTGTCGATATAGTTGCACCATATTCAGGATCGTCATCGATAGAAACCGGAAGGTTTACCATCAGCTCCGTCAATTCTTCCGACGGGCTGTTTCCCCGTAGCTTCAGGGGTATAAATCATAGTGGTACTCACGTGTTGATGGCCCTGAGTAAAGAGGGATACCTAAAATTACATCTTGTACGAAACTTACATTTGGCGCACACGTTCAAGAGACGCCGATAGCCATACCGTTCTACAGTTAATTCTTTAGCTCTTTTCTGGGCGTCCACGTACTCGAAGGCCTCGTCTGGTGGTAGATCCCTTCGCGAAGGTGTTGAAGTGAAGACGAGCGAACGTACCGCCCGTACGAGAGCGCGAACATGCCAGCGACGCCGAGCGGGGCTGATGAGCTTCAGCTCGTTTCGGGCATAATAGAGATCTTTTTGTCCTTTATCTTGTCGTAAAGCGCTTCATGCACGGGGATTTTAACCTCATCCGCAGTAATAAGCAGTTTTGCGGTTACCTCTTCAACTAATTCAACTTCTACTTCTCCACCCTTTACCTCCACCCATTCACCTTCAGGTAACCGCTCAAAATCGTCCAACGACGCTATCCGTGCTTTTTTCATCAATAATCACTTTGCTTTCCGTCTATATAATTCTTTCTCCGCTTTGGTCGCATCACGCGCGGTTATCAATACAAAGTGCTCCCCCACTTTGTCTAAGAAGAGCGCCAAAGAGCGCGCATCTCTTGTCTTCCCTATTACCGTGTACCGTTTGCCGTCCCTCTTCACGAAATAATCCCGCTGAAAAACAGAAATAATCTCCTCAGCGTTAACGCCGTGCTTGATGATGTGTCGCTTAGCTCGTTCCGTTAGCTCTACACTTATCCGCCTTCTCATCAGATTTTTCTTCAAAAACGGTTACTGAAGGTCTTTCTTACTCAACCCTTCACACCTCGTACCGCCCGTACGAGAGCGCGAACATGCCTGCGACGCCGTAGCGTGCAAGCAACCCCAGGTCCACCTTCTCCAGCTTGCGCTCGGTAACGGGCGGTATCGGCTTGATTTTCCGGCAGATGATGCGGCCACCCCGCATGCGGGCGCCGACATACCCCTTCACGCTGCCCTTGACGAAGGCCGCGCCGCGCCGCATCTCCACCCCGAGGAATTCCGCCGCGTTGCCCAGCACCACCACGGTGCCGCCGTTGAGCAGTGCCGCGGCATTCATACCCGCATTCCCTTCGATGACGAGCAGGCCCGCGCGCATCAGGATCCCCGCGCTCAAGCCCGTGTCCCCCCGGACGCAGACCGCGACCTCTTTCCGGCACCGCGCGGCGACGGTGTTGCGCAGCAGACGGTCGGCGAGTACGAGTTCATCCTCCTTGAAGTGATTGGGCGCGCACAGGAGCGTTGAGGCACGCTCTTCCGGGTGATGCAGGAGCCAGGTAATCGAGACGAATTTCTTATAGCCCGCACGCTCAGAGTTCACCCGGAGGACGTTGCCCAGCGGCTCGGCCACTTCGCCCCTCACATAGATCGCGCCGGCCAGCATGCTCAGGCCGAGATTCGAGCCCGCATTCCCGTCCACGACGATCGAGCCGACCTCAGGCAGCTCCTGACCGCGCCCGCCAAAATAAACGAGATCAACACCTAAGCTCGAGCCCACACGCTTCCCCACATCGCCCTGGATATGCACCTCCTCGCCGCGTTTCAGCGCCTCCACGACCGCTTCGTAGGAGTAGCTCGTGCCGATCTGAGCGGGAAGAGGGTCAGAAGGCTCGAGCTCCGCGCCTTTGTGCTCCCAGATGAAATTATAGGTGAAGTCACCAATGCAATCCTGCGGTGAGCCCAATTTCAACTCCATAGTCATTAGTAGCACGTCGTCACAAGTATAAGTAGTGCCCGCGCCACCCCAGGTTCATTTCATGCCCGGTGCGGAGACGAGAAGGAGGGGTAGCTGTGGAGATCGCTTTGACAAATCATGCGCGATTCAAGTTGAAGGTGTTGGAAGAACATGGATATTCGTTCACCGAGGACGAGATCAAAGAGACCGTCAAGCACCCCGCCTTCACGAAGCACGAGCGATTTGGCAGAGTATCGGCCCATAAAAACCTGAATGACCTCGCAGTAAGAATTATATACCAGAAGAATAATAGTATTATTATCATTACCGTTATGGTGGTACGGAGAGGGAAATATGAAGGTTAGATATGATAAGGACGTTGACGCGATGCTGATCATCTTATCTACTAAGAAGTTAGCCTACGAGAGCGAGGCTGAAAATGTCATCATAGGATTTTCAGAGGATAACGAACCGATTTGGGTAGAGATTTTGGATTTCGCGAAAGAGTTGCTGCCCAAGTTACCCAGCATCGTGAAGTGAGATAAGCGCTTTTACAGCGATGATGCGTTGACGCAAAACAGGTCCAAGGGTGGGTTCTCCGGGAGGTACGTGTAACTTTTTAAAACGATGAAGCATGGCCTGCAAACTCGTCAAGCAGGGATTCGAACAGGGCAAGTGTCGGGTATTCGACTTCTCCGTCGGTGCGTCGCGACCCGCCTGTGAGGTCACGCTCCGCCGTGACGTGACCGAGGGGTAACTCAGCGGTTGATCTACGGGTGCTGCCTTTCACGACCCGAGCATTACCTCTCGGTTTACCAATCGGGCTGTAACCTCAGCTGTAAGAAGTGCCACTCCTGGCGGTTCTCACGGTATGCGGCGGGCACGTGAAAGTACGACGCTTTAGCCGCGATCGTGGGGCGCCGGAGTCTGTGATGCCCGGGAACCGGTTTATAAGTTCCCCCTCTTTATCTCCTATACCCACGCAATGTCACCCGGGGAATTGGATGAGGGCCTCAAACGGAAGGCGGATGCGGAGTATATCGCCTGGTTACAGCTGGTGGCGAAGGAGATCGCCGCAACGCTCAAGCGGCTCGCACCTGATCGAATAACGATAATCCTCTCCGCTTATGAGACGTTCCTGAAGCGTCCCGCATCGTTGCATGCGCCTCTTGACCGCGAGGAGCGCGCGATGATCGAGCAGCTCGTGGGCAAAGAGCGACTCCAGCAGATCATCATCGTAAAAAGCAGGGCGATGATCTTCGCACCTTCTATTCTGGCGCCGCAAGCTGGTCTCCTGGACTATGGCACGGCGATGTATCGGCGGTTCTTTTTGCACGGGCTATGGGTTTCCATCATCGCCGTGAACGAGTCGTATCTGAGACTCGCCACCAAACCGATGCTGCGGTACATGCTCGAGCACGAACTCGCGCAGGGGGAGATCTATGCGGACCTGGCACGACAGCGGATCGATGCCCTCAGCTTGGAGCAGAAAGGGCTCATTCACGAAGATGCTCGGCTCACGGCGATCCAATGGTCCTGCATCTCGTCTGAAGAGGTAGAGCAGGAGCGGCAGTTGATCTTCGAGCTCGCCACGCACTCGCCGCTCGTTCCTATCCATTTCGCATCGGCCTCGCTCTTCCGCTACCTCGCGGCGAACTGGACGCGGTACAAGGACGTGGGGATAATCAGCCAGACGGAAGCGGAAGGGGAACTGGAGCTCAGCCTGGATAAGCTTGCCGCATGGGCTGAGTTCGCCATTCAGACTTTTCGCATCTTCTTCAGGGAGCTGAAGCAGGAGCTCACCATGACCGGGATGGAGTATGGCGCCGGTATCCTGTGAGTGCTCCTGGATTTTAATCCGCCTCCGAGCCGCGAGTATTTCTTCTGCTAGCGTCCTTAAGGACAATGAGGCTCTGCCATGCTGCGCATCACCTTTTTAGGAACCGGCGGCTCAACCCCGACCCCGAACAGGAATCCCTCAGCAATCGCGGTGAACCGTGAGGGCGAGTTGCTGCTCTTTGATTGTGGTGAAGGCGCGCAGCAGCAGATGATGCGGGCGAAGACGGGTATGAAGATCGCGGCTATCTTTGTAACCCACTTCCATGCAGATCACGTCCTCGGCATCCCCGGCCTGCTCCAGACGATGGCGCTCCAGGGCAGGGATGAGCCGCTGGAGATCTACGGGCCGCGCTACGTGGATAAGTTCCTCGCCCACCTGCTCGCGCTGGGGTACACGGGCAAAGGGTTTGACGTGAAGGCGATCGAGCTGCGCCCCGGCGATGTGGTGCGCCGGCAGGGCTACGTGGTACGGACAATGAAGACGGTGCACAACGTCGTGAGCATCGGGTACGTGCTTGAGGAAGATATACGCCCGGGTCGATTCAACCGTGAACGCGCGATAGAGCTCGGCATCAAGCCGGGGCCCTTATTCGCACGGTTGCAGTCGGGCCATTCGGTCTTCGTCGATGATCGCGAGGTCAAGCCTGAGGAGGTCCTGGGGCCGCCGCGACCGGGGCGCAAGATGGTATATACCGGCGATACGCGACCGTGCGAGAGCGTAATCGAAGCGAGCAGAGACGCAGATCTGTTAATCCACGACGGCACCCTCTCCGAGGAGACCAAGGAATACGCGATCGATTACCTGCATTCAACCGCGTTGGAGGCCGCGGAGGTGGCGAAGGAAGCAGCGGTACGGCACTTGATCCTCACGCATCTCAGCGCACGCTATTCCGATGCAGAGGGTGCGCGGAAGCTGAAGGATGAAGCGAGCCAGGTCTTCGCGAATACCGAGATAGCCAGTGATCTACTCACGGTCGAGATCAGCTACCGGGATAAAGAATGACCCTGCCTGCCGGGAACCACAAACCAACCGACTCCAAGGTCAAGATACCGGGGAGTGAGGAGAGTAAGCCCCCTTCTGTTTCGGCAGCATCTATCTCAGCGCCTTCTCCAGGCTTGCACCCACGAGGCTGGTCGTTCCATCCGCGGCCATACGACTTCATCCTTGCGGACTCATCACCTGGGTATGGCGCGGTACCGTTTCTATACCAGAGCCAAGACTCTCGCCTTACGCCCTCGCGGCGTTCGTGTTCTAGTACGGTGGGGGGACTTTCCTCAGCCGCCCTCCCGAAGGAGGGAGGGAGACCGGCAGCCGCCCTTCCTCTCTCCCCTTGGTTACTACTAGATTCCCGCGCGATATATTTTTTCGGGTTCCGTTAGTTAGTGCCGGATGATCGGAATGATGTCGCCGATCCCGCCTGCGGTTCGCTGCCCGATGCCCGTTTTGCGCTCATCATAGAGCCCGCCGAAGGTCCATTTCGGCTCCACGCCGGTCATGATCGCGGTGACCTTCGCCTTGCCATTGAAATCATCGTTCACCCGGGCACCCCAGATCACGTTCGCATCTGCATCCAGCTCATAGGTGAGTAACTCGACGATGTCTTGCGTCTCCTTCATCGTCAGATCGCTGCCACCCGTAATGTGGATCAGTGCCCCGGAGGCTCCTCGATAGTCCGCCTCCAACAGGGGATGACAGAGCGCATCCTCGACAACCGCCTCGGGCTTGTTCTCCGATTTCGTCGTCTCGCCCACGAGCATCACGGCGACGCCGCCCTCCGCTATCACCGCTTTGAGATCCGCGAAATCGAGGTTCACGAGCGAGGGCATCGTGATCGTCTCGGCAATACCCTGGATGGTATCGGCGATCAACATGTCCATCGTCCGGAACGCGTCATTCACGGGGAGATTGCCCGCGTATTTGATCAGCTTATCGTTCTCCAGGACGACAACGGTATCCGTGCTCTCCCTCAACTGCTTGATCCCTTCCAGCGCCTTCTTCCGCCTTATTCGCTCCGCTTCAAACGGGAACGAGACAATGGCGGCGACAATCGCCCCCTCATCCCGCGCGAGTTCAGCGACCACTGGCGCTGCACCAGTACCGGTACCGCCGCCCATGCCCGCGGTAATGAAGACGAAGTTCTTACCCACCAGTAGTCTCCTCAGCTCCTCTTTATCCAGTTCCGCGGCCTTCCGCCCAATGTCAGGAACACCGCCTGCCCCCAATCCACGGGTGAGTGACTTTCCGATCAGCACCTTCTTCTCGCACTTGATCGAATCCAAGTGCAGCTTATCCGTGTTTATGGCGATTCTGCTCACCCCGCTCAAGCCACCCATGTACTCCAACCGATTCATCGAATTGTTGCCAGCGCCGCCGACGCCGACAATTGCCAACTGCGGCACACCGAACCAGTCATCTTCCGCTTTTATTGGTTCGCTTACTATTTCCCCCATCTTTCTCACCTTCACTGCCTGCGCATTGTAATGCGCAGTGCATTCATCTTCTTAAGAAGGAGGGGTTATTTAAACTTTTCGGTGCCGGGGGCGCGGGCGGTGCGGCTCCTAGAGAAGTGATGAATGGCTCATTGCGGCATGGATACGCGTTATCAGTGGCGCGCACACCCCCGTTCGGGCCCGACCTCCGCTTCCACTGGAGACTGGCTGCGTGTGGGTGGACTACGCAATCACCTGCAGCGCCGCGATGAGCAGCGAGGGGGAAACGACGGTATAAATCTGGCGCGTATCGTCCCCTACCAGCGCGATGCGGCGGATGATCTCCTGTGAGTTGCCGGCGATCATCGCGTGCTTCACGGGGAAGAGCTCACCCTGGTGTATGCCAAAGGCGTTCTGGGCGACGACGGAGAAATCGCCCGATGCGCGCGAAGCGGTATGGGCACCGATCAGGTCCGTGATGAAGAGCCCGTCGCGGATCTCATGGATAAGCGCCTCGGTGGACATACTGCTCTTTCGATCTGCCGAAATGATAAAATTGGTGGCGCCGGGTACCGGGAGACTGTCGAAGCTGCGCACGGCATTGCCCGTGTTCTCCACCCGGTCTTTCTGCGCGGTGTACGAATCATAGAAAAAGTTCTGGAGCACGCCGCGATCAAGGATGGTGGTGTGCTGCGAGGGCATGCCCTCACCATCCATCCGCCGGCTGTTCACACCCAACGGCATGGTGCCATCATCCACGATGGTCAGCGACTCAGCAGCGATGAGCTCGCCCCTTTTGCCCACGTATGGCGACTGCTTCCGCTGCACGCTTTCGGCGCTCAGCTGCGGTATGAGCGTGTAAGCGAAGAGACTCTGGACCGCTTTGGGCGAGAGCACGACGGGCAGCACCTTCGTCTGGAATTTCGCCCCACCCAGGCCTTCCGCAGCGAGTCTGACCGCTTCACGGCCAATCCAGCGGACGTCGAGATCCTGGAGCATCCGGGTCGCCTTACCTTCGTAGCCCGAAATCTCCTCCCCGCTCGCGTCGCTGGCGACCACCGAGAGCCCCGCGGAAACGTACGTGCCCGTATCATAGATCTCAAGCCCTTCGGAGTTCACAATAAAGGTTTCGTCACGCCCCGCGGCAAAACTGCCCTCGGTGGGCGCGCATGAGACACTCGGTTTCACCGCCTGCTCCGCCATGCCCGCGAGGAGCTCGCGGCAGTACGCGATCGCCTTCTCACTGCCGTCGGCGTGCTCGAGGAGCTCGAGGATACGCCGATCATACGTCTGCTCGGGTTCGGGATAACCGCGCTGTACCCTCTCGGAGTTCGAGCCGGGCAGGCGGGTGAAGTCAGTATCGCGCTCTGACACTCGCGCCTGCTTGAGCGCCTGAGATACGCATGCCGCGAGCTTCTCCAGGTCAACGGCGGTGGTATGCGCAAACCCGATCTTCTGGCCGATGACGACGCGCACGCCGATCCCCGTGCCGCGGACGTGCTTCATCTTCTTCACCTCGTCGCGCTCCAGATCGATGCTGAGGACATCGCTCCGTTCGGCGTACAGCTCGGCCTGATCGCAGCTCTGAACCGCCAGCTCCAGTCCCTGCCGCAAGAGCTCGAACATCACGTGGACTCCCTACGTTTAACCCGCCAATCAATCGCCTTACCGGTGTGCAAATCGCCTCGAGACGGCTCTAAGGGCTTGCCACCGGTTACCAAACCTATTAGTGCTGGACGTATATTAAGAAAAAGCATGGTGATCCCGCTCAGCGACGGTGAGCTCGTGCAGCTGATTGACCGAAAAGAGCGTCGGTATCAGCTGGTCTTGCGGGCCGGTTCGACCTTCAATTTCCGCTACGGCGCGGTCGCGCATGATACGATTCTGGGCAAGGAGGAGGGGAGCATCGTACACTCGACGTATGGTGAGAAGCTCCTGGTGATCAGGCCGACGCTCGCGGAATACATCGATAAGATGCGAAAAGGCTCGCAGATCATTTACCCCAAGGATATCGGGCCTATTTTGCTGCTCGCCGATCTCTTCCCCGGTGCTATGGTCGTGGAAGCGGGGATAGGCTCGGGCGCATTGACCATCGCGCTCCTGCGTGCCGTGGGTACAGGTGGCAGGGTGGTCTCATACGAGCGGCGGCCGGAATTTCTGGAGGTCGCGCGCGGGAACATCGAGACGTTCTTTGGCTCCGTGACCACCGCTGGCCGCGCCGGTATGGGTGAGCTGCAGATCAAGGAGAAGGACGTGTACGAGGGCATTGACGAGAGGGACGTGGACAGGATCTTACTGGACCTCACGGAGCCCTGGCGCGCGTTGAAACATGTTGAGATTTCACTCCGAGCCGGCGGGATCCTGCTCTGTTACAACCCGACCGTGCTCCAGATCTACAAACTGACGAGGCGGCTGGAATTGAAGTACGGGGAGACGTTCCGGGTAATGGGGATTTACGAGATTGGGCTGCGCAGGTGGGAGATCAAGGGTCGCAGCGTCCGGCCAGAGCTCCGGATGATCGCTCATACCGGGTTTATGGTCGTCGTGCGGAGAACGGTTCGAACATCGTGAAAGCACTCTTTTACACGCGCTTCGAGCTCCGCTCGTTCGGGTGCGAAGAACAAATGCGTGGTACATGAGCAGTCACTGCAGCCGAAGTGCGGCACCGGGCTGAACTGCTGAGCGAGCTGGGTAGCGATCTTGCACTCCCATCGCTCCTCAGTCTCCGCAGCGATCACGGCTCGTGGCTGCACCGCAGGGTGTGCGAGGAAGTAATCGATATGCCAGTGCAGCTTCTTACCCGCGCCGGGGTGGCGCAGGTGCCGCTGTATCCGCTGGTCCAGGCCGGACATTGCTGACCCGACATAGGCATACGAGCCCTGCTCGAACGAGATAGCGCCCAGTTTGCCGATGCTCACGCTACTATCAGCCAGGAGCTCGAGAATGAGCACGTAGGTTCCTTTCATAGTACTGCCATAGCTCCCCGTTTCATAGCTGCCCGCCATCGCGACCCTTTTCATAGCTGCCTGCCAGTGCCTCTTCGCGTAGCTACGCGGAGATACAAGAGTCGAGTACTTAAACGCTTACCAGCGGTCAGGATCTTTCTCGTTCACGGGCAGGGTAATCGGAGCCCGGTCAATCTTTAAGAGGTAGCAGCCGAAAAGGGGAAGTATGGACGTGGCATTGGTCGAGCGGATCGAGCACTTGCGACGAGCAAAGAATGCGGTCATTTTAGCGCATAACTACCAGCGACCGGAGGTGCAGGATATCGCAGACTTCATCGGCGACTCGCTCGAGCTCGCACGGCAGGCTACGAGGACGACCGCGGCGATCCTTATCTTCTGCGGTGTTGATTTCATGGCGGAGACCGCGGCGATCCTCAATCCGGCGAAGAAAGTGGTGATTCCAGATCTCTGTGCGATCTGCCCGATGGCGCAGCAGTTGACCCCCGCGATCCTGCGTGCGGCACAGCAGGAGCGCCCGGATGCAGAAACGGTCCTCTACGTGAACACTACTGCGGAATGCAAGGTACTCGCGGACTGTATCTGCACCTCGGCGAACGCACGGCAGATTGTGCGCGCCATGGACGCGGACGAGATCTTATTTGGGCCGGACTGCAACCTGGCGTACTATGCGCAACAGGGCACGTCGAAATCGGTTATCACCGTGCCCGCGTACGGTACGTGCCCTTCCCACCATCAAATCGCGCTTGACGATCTGCTGCGGGCTAAGGAAAGGCATCCAGATGCTCCGGTGATCGTGCATCCCGAATGCATCCCGGAGGTTCAGGACCGCGCGGATTATCTCGCGTCAACGAGCGGGATGGTGAAGCTGGTGAAGGACCTGCCGGCGGAGGAGTTTCTGATCGGCACGGAGCTCGGGCTGCTGCATCGCCTGGAGCAGGAAGCGCCGGGTAAACGGTTCTATCCGGTATCAACCACTGCAGTCTGCCCGCAGATGAAGATGATCACCCTGGCGAAGATCGAAGCAGCGCTCGAGGCCGAAGCACCAGAAGTCGTGCTTCCTCACGCCGTGTTGGAAAAGGCGCGTAAGCCAATTGAACGGATGCTCGCTCTTTCTCCGTAAGGGGCAATGCCCCACGTGTTCGACCGAGCAGGCGGGTTTTATAACTTGATAACATACACATACAGGTACACGGGGATGGGGACGAAAACGATAACCATTACGGATGAAGCGTATAGGAAACTCGCAGGCGAGAAACTCGCAGGCGAGAGTTTCAGTGAGGTGATCAAACGGCTTACCGATAAGCGGAGAAGAGATTTACGGGAATTCGCAGGTGCCTGGCAAGCGTTTGATGTTGAGCCCATCTTGCGAGCAGGGAGGAAGAAATTCACGGAAGATGCAGAGCTATTGCCTTGAGACAACCTTTATCGTTGACTTTCTACGTGGGGAGAAGGCCGCACTCGAGAAATATGACTCGATAAAGGCCCTGCGGCTTATGACCACCTCAGTTGTTGCCTGGGAGATCTTGCGAGGGCCCAAGCTGTGCGGACGTGCTAAGGAATACGATGCGGCACTACGATTTCTGGAGCAGTTGGATATTCTGCCTTTTACGCTGACCGCTGCACGGATTGCCGCTGAAATCGAGCGGGATTTGGAAGAGAAAGGCCAGAAGATAAATTTAGTAGACGTTTTAATCGCTGCCACCTCGCTCGAGGCCAACGCACACCTGGTGACACGGGATGAAAACTATCGCGCTATACCCGGTTTGAATGTCACGCTGTATTAGGAAGGGGCAGACCAACCCGGTTCTTACAAAGAAAAGGGGTAACAAGAGAAGCGTTCGATCGGGATGGGAATCCGAGCATGGTGTGCTTCACGTTCTGAGGGCCGAGGGACCATCTACTCTAAAAGGCTCCTTAACGCCTCAACCACCCGCTCGTTCTGCTCCGGCGTGCCCACGCTGATCCGGATGAGCGAATCACCGGCGCCCCGGAACGAAGAGCAATCGCGCACAGTTATCCCCTGCTGCTCCAGCGCGGCGCATACTGCCGCGGACGTCCGGGGCAAGACGTCGAGGAGCACGAAGTTCGCCTGCGATGGATAGACGGTGAAGAGTACGCCCAGCTGCGCGATCAAATACGGCCGGCCGGCCTTCACCAGCTCGATACTCCGGCGCAAGTGCTCCCGGTCCTGTAAGGCGGCACGTGCGGCGATGAGCGCGACGTTATTCACGGTGAAGGGCAGTGCTACCTTTTTATACGCGCTCACCACCCACTCGGGGACGACCGCATAGCCGACGCGCAGCCCGGCGAGCCCGAAGGCCTTCGAGAAGGTGCGTAACACGAGCACGTTTTCGTACTCCTGCACCAGTTGCACGAGTGAGCGATCGGCGAACTCGACATAGGCCTCGTCAAGCACGACCATCGCCTTCGGCACCGATTCGGCGATCGCACGAACCTTCTCCTCCCTGGCAGAGTTCCCGGTGGGATTGTTCGGCGAGGCGAGGAAGATCATTCGCGTGCGCTCATTACAGGCGCCCTCAATGACCTCGCGGGGGATCGCAAATTCCATAGCCGGGTTCCGGGGCACAAAACGCGGCGTCGCACAGGCGATCCTCACCAGTGACTCGTAGAGCGAAAAGGTCGGGATTGGAATGATCGCATCATCACCATAGCCCACAAAGATCTTGACGAGGGTGTCCAGGACGCCATCGATGCCTGCGCCGATCACGATCTGAGCGGCGTCAACGGTAAGATACTCCGCGATCGCAGCTCGAAGCGCTTGCTCGTTCCGCTCCCACGGATAGATGCTCAGATTTAACTCGCCCGATTCTAACGCTTCACGAACCGCGTGAATAGCCAGCGGACTGGGGCCCAGCGGGTTCTCATTGGAGCTCAGCTTGATCGCGCCCTTCAGCAGCTTCCCGGGCTTGTATTCCGCGAGCTCCATGACCGAGGGTCGAACGGGGACACGCATAGTGGTATTCCGTTAGTGGTTCGAGTACATATAGCCTGTATCGGCAAATAGTGAGGCTGAGGCTGATGGCCAAGCCATGAGTGGGGGACGAGAGAGGTCGCAGTAGCTCGCGCCGTGGAGAGTATATCACGTGGAACTGCTCTTTAAAGAGCGTGTAAATAAACCCGCGCGATGCCCTTTTTTGATGCCTTACTCAGCTGGACGACCGAGCTGGACATGCTCCTCTGGGGACCGGGCATGCTG
>Ga0172364_10003508_pt1 | contig 12534 bp, 7 predicted proteins | sample LakKivSesite10cm_FD_114545 | JGI IMG/M metagenome (GOLD analysis project Ga0172364, IMG submission 114545) | Sediment microbial communities from Lake Kivu, Rwanda - Sediment site 10cm | ecosystem: Environmental > Aquatic > Freshwater > Lake > Sediment | place: Rwanda: Western Province, Lake Kivu... | reverse complement strand
TAACACCAAACTGCAATGTACTAGGCGGTGCCTTTGCTATAGTAATCCCAGCGCTAGTGGCTATCGCTCTTTCCCGGCAAAGAACCTGGCTTAGGTGGGGCAGCAGCATTCTAGCTGTAGTTTTCGGGGGGATACTAGTATTAAGCGCCAGCGGTAGCGGCTGGATAGCCACCGCTATAGGCATCCTCATCGTGTTGCTTCTTTACAGTGTTAAGATAACCGGGTATGCATCACTGGTTGCAGGAGCAACCATCGGGGCTACATTTCCTCTCTGGCACAACGCCAACTGGAAAGGAGTAGTCTTTCCAGTTGAATCACTTCTATACAGAGTGGAGATGTGGAAGGCGACTATCGCCGCGCTAAGAGACTCCCCTCTGACTGGTTTCGGGTTAGGTGGCTGGGGGTACAAATTGCCTATGTATAGCCCCCTAGGAGGCTCGCATAATGCCTATCTACAGCTTTACTCCGATACCGGAGCTCTCGGTTTCATCGGCTCTATCATAGGCGCTATCGTAATTATTAAGCTCTTTCTCCAAATTCTGCATTCGGACAAAGGCAGCCCTTATTATGGTATTGCCTGGGGTATTGCCGCTGGTATCATCGCCGGTGGTATTTATGCTATCGTTGAGGTAAACACCAATCTTTTGATTGACACTGGTAGCACCTACGTCTATTTCGCTGTGCCACTATTATGGCTGTGGGTAGCCTTGCTTGTCGTGTCTTGTCAACGTCTCACGCAGAATAAAGCAAAGGATAACAAACCGCCTCTTGAGCCGGTTACTGGATAGGCAAACAAGATGGGTAAAGAGAAGTCCTGGCCAGAACAAGACCTCCATACCAAAAAGATTACAATACAGCAATTGAGGCGAGGCTACCATGGTCCACCTCGATTTCTATCGGGACTATGGCGATTAATAGACAAGATAATCTCTAAATGGCTAGGCATAGAGCCACTTAGGCAGGATAAATTATGTATAATAAGCACTGAACTTAAGCAGCATCGAGGTCAACCAGTACCGCTTAATGATGGCACCGTAATAACCCCCGGGGACCGAATTATAGAGCTCCATATGAATAATGCCTGGTTCCTTAATATGAAGGCAAAGTTAGTAAATTCTGCCGGTGAAATACGCTGGAGGGTTCCCTCAGCCTTCGCCGAAGACTTGAGATATCTGGCGAAAAAGCTAGCCAGAGAAAGCTACGCTGCTGAGGTCAAGGCTTTATATGGCACAACCCTACTTTATTCACCAGCTCAACGTCTTGGTTTTACCGTTAAGGACTTTCCTAAGGGGTTACGGAACCGGCTGACTACGTTTTATCTCTGCGGACTAAGGCAAACATACCATCTCGGGAAAAATAAAGCACAGGCTAAGATGAGGAGGCCGCCAGTTCTAAAGGAAGTCTGGATATCCAAATCAAGGCTTATTGATATGTATTACCCTAACCAGCTTCCCACTAATGGGATGTAATAATGAGCATGACAGAGAAACTTCCCTTCATTTCCATCGTGGTTCCAGCCCGGAATGAGCAAAAGTTTCTGAGCCAGTGCTTAAGCTCCCTGAAGGAACAGGACTACGCCGGCAATTACGAAATCATCGTAGTGGACAATGCCAGCACCGACCAGACTCACGAAATCGCCTCGCGCTCTGGGGCAAAGGTAATCTACGAAGCTAATATAGGCACTGGGTGGGCGCGCCAGCGTGGTCTGCTTGAAGCCAGCGGCGAGATTGTCGCCTTCACCGATGCTGACACTATGGTCCCTCGACAATGGCTTAGTACTCTAGCCCACCGCTTCGGAGATAGTCACAAGACAATAGCCGTGACCGGCCCTTACGCTTTTTTTGATGTCGGGGCTATAGGGCAGGCTATTTCGTATGCCATGAATTTCATCTTTATTATTTTGGATAATGCCTTCCGCTACACTACCAAGAAAGGCGGTACCATATGGGGTTCTAATTTCGCCGGTATAAAACAAATATTGCTCGATGCTGGTGGTTTTGACACCAAGATAAAGTATTTAGGAGAGGATTACGAGTTATCTCTACGGCTCAGAGGGAAAGGGAAGGTAAGCCTTATCCCCAACCTGTTTGTATTGACTTCTGCCCGACGCCTGCGTGAAAAGGGACTGATATGTACCTATTGGAACTACATCGCCAACTACTTTAGCGTGCTATTCTATAACAAACCACTTCCGCAGACACTGGAGGATATGCCCCGCAAGCTAGTTAAAGCTATCCTAAACAAACTACTCCCCGGCTACAGCTATGGCAGGTTGATTTCCAACGGGAATCATCACCGCAACCAGATTGCCCTGACATTTGATGACGGGCCTAACGAACCTTTTACTTCTCGCATCCTAGATATTCTTGCAGAACACAGCATCAAAGCTACCTTTTTCATGTTGGGAGAGAATGCCGAGCGTTTTGCCGATGTGTGCCAAAGAATCCAGAGGGAAGGGCATGTTATTGGCAACCACTCCTATTCTCACTCCAAGTGGCTGGCTCTAAGAAAAGGAAAGGATATAGCTCAGGAACTGAAAAACGCTCAGGAGGCCATCTACCGGGCTAGCGGAGTGAAACCTTGCCTCTTTAGGCCACCCTACGGCTTTTGGACGCCTTGGCTGTTGCGGACAGCGAGGAAACTGGGTTTCACTACCATCAGGTGGGACAACATGACGAATGACTGGGAATCGACGAAAGAAGCCAGCGAAATCGCCGCCGCCATTCTAAAAAAAGCCAGACCCGGTGGCATAATCGTTCTTCACGACGGGCGGGACACAAGACAGAGGTATGACCGGACTCCCTTGCTTCAGGCTCTTCCCGTTATCATAGCTAGCCTTAAACGACAGGGCTATCAGTTCGTTACCGTGCCGCAGCTAATGGATGATTGAGTCTGCGGCAATTCCTCCTCTATAGATTCCCCCCACATCCCACCTTGCCTAACTTCCACCAGCTTTACTGGCAGTAGTCTATTGGTTAAGTCGTTATTGCTTTTGGCATACACCCTTATATAGTTATCGGTGTGTCCTGACCAGATGCCATCAATCTGCTTTTCCCATAATACAGGCATAGTCTTGCCTAAAAATCGCTGGCTGAAGTCTTGAGCACTTTCCCTAGCCAGAGCCAGCATCTTCTGGCTTCGCTGCCTTTTAACCCTGCCTTCCACCTGATTTGGCATCTGGCTAGCTTGTGTTCCCTTGCGTGGTGAGTAGGGAAAGACATGAATCCGGGCAAACCCAAGCCTTTGGCAAAGCTCGTAGCTCTGTTCAAACTCTGACGAAGTCTCACCTGGGAAGCCGACAATAATATCGGTGGTGATAGCTGCCTCAGGCACCAGAGCCCGAATGAGGGATACTGACTGTAGATAGTCACTAACGGAGTAGCACCGTCTCATCCGCTTGAGCACGCCATTACTACCGCTCTGTAAGGACAAGTGAAAATGGCGGCATAACCTCTCATTACTCCACAATCCGATAAGCTCAAGGGAGATTTCCTGAGGCTGGAGAGAGGAAAGCCTCAACCTGGTTATATCGGTCTCAGCCAAGATATGTTCCAATAGCCCCTTGAGATTAAACCCGTTGTAGCTATACGAGCCAATCTTGACCCCGGTTAATACCACCTCTTTATAATCATTAGCAATACAGCGTCTAACCTCACCAATAATATAGTCAACGGGCAGGCTCTCTTCCCTCCCCCGCACCGAAGGCACAATGCAATAGGAGCAGTGGTTATTGCAACCGTCCTGAATCTTAATCAAAGCGCGAGTCCTGAAACCAGAGTGATGGCTGCTTATTGAATTCCCCTGGGCACAAACCGGCCGGCTTATGTACCCAGACTCCTCCAATAATTGCAGCAGGTGTGTTTTCTGTTTATTACCCAATACAAGGTCAATTCCTTCAAGCTGAGCTAGCTCCTGGGGCGCTCGCTCAGCATAGCAGCCAGTAGCCACCAAGAAAGCGTCAGGATTTTGGCGGTGAGCCAATCTGAGCCAGTGGCGAGATTTACAGTCGGCAGTATGGGTAACCGTGCAGGTATTCAAAATATAAATATCAGCCCCATCAGCCAGGGATACCACCTCATATCCAGCGTCAGTAAATTGTTTAGCTAGAAGCTCAATCTCGGCTTGATTAAGCTTACAGCCCAAGCTATCTAAAGCAACTCTCATACTCTTTACTTACTATCATATTGACTAAGCAATTTGAAATACATTATACTAAGGACATTCTTAAGCGAGCAAACGGGGGTGGAGTAAAGTTGACAACTAATCATGATAATAGAGTTATGGTTACCGGTATAGGTATTCTGTGCCCCCTTGGTCTAAATGTCTCCACTACCTGGGAAAATCTTATCGCCGGTAAATCTGGTATTGGCTACATTACCCTATTTGACCCTGAGTCCTTTGAGACCAAGATTGCCGGCGAAGTAAAGGGATTTGAACCCACTAACTACATTAACCGCAAGGATGCCCGCCGTATGGACCGCTTTGCTCAACTGGCAGTTGCCGCCAGCCAACAAGCGGTGGAACAGGCCGGACTAAAAATTGACTCCACCAACGATGATAGCATTGGTGTCATAATTGGCAGCGGGATTGGTGGCTTAACTACTCTGCTAGAACAGATTAAAGTGCTATTTGACCAAGGGCCAAACAGAATAAACCCTTTCCTCGTCCCGATGATGATAACCGACATGGCCGCTGCCCAAGTGTCAATTACCCTAGGACTGAAAGGGCCAAACCTATGTGTTACCTCGGCCTGCTCCAGCGGTTCAGACGCAATTGGCGCTGCCTACGAGCTTATTAAGCATGGTGATACCCAGGCGATGATAGCCGGTGGTAGTGAGGCAGCTATTAATTCCATTGGTATTGCCTCTTTTAATGCCCTTAAAGCTCTCTCTACCAGAAACAGTGAGCCACAACTGGCATCCCGCCCTTTTGATGCTGAGCGGGATGGCTTTGTTATGGGCGAAGGGGCTGGCATCCTCGTTCTAGAAAGTGCCACTCACGCTCGGAAACGTGGAGCTAATATTCTAGCTGAACTTGTAGCCTATGGAGCCAGTGCTGATGCTTACCACATCACACAACCGATTGAAAATGGAGAGGGAGCGGTGAGAGCGATGCAAATAGCTCTTAATAAAGCCGGAGTAGCTCCTACTGACATTGACTATATCAACGCCCATGGCACATCTACACCACTAAACGATAAGACTGAGACCGTAGCGATAAAGACCGTCTTTGGTGAGCACGCTTACAAGATTCCGATAAGTTCCACCAAGTCAATGACAGGGCATCTCATCGGAGCGGCGGCGGCTGTTGAGGCAGCGATATGCATTCTAGCTATTCAGTACGGACTCGTTCCGCCAACGATAAACCTTACTCACCCTGACCCTGAATGCGATTTAGATTATGTGCCTAATGTAGCTCGCCGGGCAGAGGTTACCACTGCTCTGTCTAATTCATTTGGCTTTGGTGGTCATAATTCAGTTCTGATATTTCGGCGATACCGCGAGGCATAAGCTTGAACCACCGTCGCTGGAATCTGCTGCCATCAGTTCCAAGACATCTGGTTAACACCTCTGGCTTTCCTCCACTAATAACTCAACTCCTGTATAATCGTGGTCTTAGTGAACCGTCTCAACTGGAAACGTTTATAGCTGCTAATGAACGTTTATCAGGTAATCCCTTTCTGCTGCCGGATATGCCGGTGGCTGTAGCCAGGATTTACCGGGCTTTGCTTTCTGGCGAAAACATCGCTATTTACGGAGACTTTGACGTTGATGGCATCACGGCTACTGCTCTGCTTGTCCAAGGGTTATCAACCCTTGGTGGCAAAGTCTTTCCATATATACCCCACCGCCTGACAGAGGGTTTTGGACTTAAGACCGTTGCTCTAAAAAATCTCCACCGACAAGGCATTAGCCTAGTCATTACCGTTGATTGCGGAATTACTGCCCTGCCTGAGGTTAAGAAGGCAAAAAGAATAGGGCTTGATATAATCATTACCGACCATCATACCCCCCTACCCGAAGTTCCCGAAGCCCTAGCTATTGTTAATCCTAAGCTGCCCAAATCAAACTATCCCTACTCACAGCTAACTGCTGCCGGTGTAGCCTTTAAACTCCTTCAAGCTTTGTTTCAGGGTGTAGGTAAAGAGAAGCAACCAGATGAATTAATAGACCTAGTAGCCCTGGGAACCATAGCTGATATGGCGCCTCTATTGGGGGAAAACCGATATCTGGTTAAGCAAGGGCTGAAGCTAATTAATGCTACCCCTCGCCTGGGCATCAGGGAAATGACAACCCAAGCTGGATTGAATATCGGGAAACTTGACGTAGAAAGCATCTCTTGGGTTCTAGCCCCGCGGCTCAATGCTGCTGGCAGATTAGCCCATGCCATGACCAGCTATAGATTATTGATGACAGACTCGCCACAAGAGGCACATCAGCTAGCTATATGGCTAGAAGACAAAAATATGGAACGGCAAAAACTAACCACCAAGGTCTTAACCGAGGCTAGGGAGCAGATATTAGCCCGAGGAATTTCGCCACTGCTAATAGCCAGCGCTAAGGATTATCCGGTTGGCATCATTGGGCTGGTAGCTAGCAGACTATCAGAAGAATTCTACCGCCCAACCATTGTCATCAAAACCGGCGAGTCGACAAGCAGCGGTAGTTGTCGCAGTATCCCTGAGTTTAACGTTATCCTTGCCCTGAGCCAATATAGTAGCCTTCTATCACACTTTGGTGGACACTCACAAGCCGCCGGTTTTACTCTACCTACTAAAAATCTGCCTCACCTTATGCAGTGCCTTTCTCAGCTCGCCACTACTCAACTGGCCCAAATTGACCTCCGGCCTCAATTGGATATTGATGCTGAGGTTACATTGCCTGACCTCGGTGGGGATACTTTCCAAATCACCCGCCAACTAGCCCCTTTTGGCCGTGGCAATCCAGCCCCCACCTTCATCAGCCGCCGGGTAAAGGTTGTTGACTGTCGCGCCATGGGTAACAACAGTGAACACCTGAGAATAAAATTAAAGCAAGGCGGTAGTATCTGGGACGGAGTAGGCTTCAAATTAGGCAACTACCTGGCTGAGGTATCCTCACCCCTTGACATTGTGTATAACCTAGAAGTCGACCGCTGGGGTGGGGAGGAAAGGCTACGACTCAATATCCTCGACTTTGCTCCAAGTGTTTCCAACTAATACGCCGGTTGGGCTTGAAAGTGACACAATCCGCTTCGAAGCTTTCCCCTTCTGCGAAGCCAAAGGGGAAGAAGCTGTATCTAAAAACTATGGGATGTTTTAAGGAGACTCTCCTACCCAAAATGAGTACGTTCCTGATCCCACAGCAAAGGTGACATATTCGCCATCTCGTTTCCCGCCAGTGATTCCTGGGGCATCTTGAATATAGGAGCCACCTTTATATATTACTCTCCCGCTTTCTTTAACAACGGGACTTTTTAATCCTAGCAACGGAATGTTTACTTCTCCTTCACTGTTTACCGGTAAAGTGACCTCCACAACCAGTGCATCCCCTTCCCTTCTCCAGCTTGAGGATACTAATCCTCGGATAGTGTTAACTGACGCACTAACATAGCTGAGGTCACCAAGTATATGCGGCTTCATTATGACCCTCTTGAAACCGGGTGCGGATGGGTCCATATTTATGCCGGCTAAAATCTTGTAAAACCAAGCGTCAACACTGGCAAAAGCGGGGTGATTCTGAGAAGAACCAGTCACGTATTCCCACCTTTCCCACACTGTGGTAGCGCCTTCACGTATCATGTAGCCCCAGCTGGGATACGTGGACTGAGTTACTACCTTATAGGCAACATCGGCATGCCCGAATTTAGTTAGAGTGTCAAACAGGTATGCAGTTCCTACTATTCCGGTGCCTACATGGTAATCACGTACACCTTCTATATTTTTCACTAACCAGCTTAAAACGGCCTCCTTCTTATCATCCGGGACCATATCCAGGTAGAGTGGCAATAGGTTAGATGTCTGACTGTTAAGAGCATAATGGTCACCCTTTAGGAATTCCTGGTTAAAGGCTTCCCTTATCTTTTCTGATAGACTGGCATACTGCTCTGCCTCAGCAAACTTCCCTAATATTCCAGCAATCTTGGATAATAGCAGAGCATCCCGATAATACATCGATGTGGAAACCAGTTCCCCCGGGGTGCTCAGCGGGCTACCCCAGTACCTCCCAGTAGTTTCCTTAAAACCAAGCTCACCAGGGGTTAGCCAGTCACCGTATTTATAAAACTTCAAAAATCTACTTCCTCCCCTGAACACGATTTGGTAGTCAGCCCCCGGATCAATAGTGGTGGGGGTTACACTATTAAGGAAATCAACCCACCCTTTCATAACCTGATAATTTTCCCCAAGAATCCTTTTATCATCGTAGTATAGGTAAAGGCACCAGGGGATAACGGTGCACGCTGTCCCCCAAGCCGGGTCTGCCGGATAACGCAGCAAGTAAGGAGGTGCCAAATCAGGGACACTGCCATCTTCCCTCTGTGCCTCTCTAATATCGCGAAGCCACTTGGTATAAAAACCAGCCATGCTAAAATTGTATATTGCTTCTTCAGTGGCCAGTTGAGCATCACCCAGCCAGCCCATTCTTTCCACTCTTTGCGGACAATCAGTTGGGACGCTCATTAAATTGCTTAGCTGTGTCCAGAGAACATTCCTGTGGATACTGTTAATCAATGGATTTGAACACAGGAATCCTCCTACCGCTTCAACCGCAGAATGAACAACAACCCCCTGAAGGATATCGAAGTTGGGCGTCCCAGGGTATCCAGTGACCTCTACATAGCGGAAACCATGATAAGTGAACCGCGGTTCGTAGACTTCAACCCCCTCTCCCTTCAAAATGTAGGTATCTGTGGCTTTAGCGGGTGTAATTGATCCCATATTTATCATGCCATCAGGGTACAACAACTCGGCGTGCCTTAACCTTATTTCAGTGCCACGTGGCCCGCTGACCGTCAATCGAACCCACCCCGCAAAGTTTTGCCCAAAATCATAAACATAGACGCCCAGCTTAGGGTTGCTCAGTGCTACTGGCTGGATAATCTTGATATTTTTAATCGGAGGGAGGGTAGCCTGTGAGACCAGTCGCCCACCCGGCGGTTCGACTATCTTGGCCCTTTCCCATTCTGAATCATCGTACCCAAGACTATCCCACCCCGGCTTTTCCAATCGGGCATCATAGGTCTCCCCATTATAGATGTCGTTCTCTACTATTGGGCCCTGCGAAACCTTCCAAGCTTCATCAGTACTTACCTTCCGGCAGCTTCCGTCACCAAACTGCGTCTCCAATTGCAGGATGACCCTCGGCGAGGCGTTTTTATATGACTTAAGACGGTCTAGAATATGTGGTGGAGCAGCAGACCAATCCTGGGCATACCTTCCTTTACCAAGCATAACGCCTATGACGTTTTCACCTTCTACAAGTAAATCGGTAACATTATAGGTAGAGTATAATATCAGCTTCTCATAGTCGGTTTGCCCTGGGTCAAGTTGACGGTCCCCTACCTTCTTACCATTTATTCTCAATTCATACCAGCCCAGACCACAGATATAAGCTCTAGCCTGCTTTACTTTACCTTCGATTACAAACTGTTTGCGGAGGAGGTCTCCACCCCCTATCCACACAGCATCCCAATCACTTTCAGCCAATAGCCCCATCTCAAAGGTGGCAACTTCACTAAAGGGGCTGACTCGTCCCTTATCATCCCACCACCTGACCTTCCAGTAGTAAGCCACTTTACTCTCCAGTGACCTGCCCTCATACTCCACATTTACGGACTTGTCAGATTTAACCTTTTTGCTATCCCAGGCATCACCTACATCACTGAGCAAATTCTCTTTGGTAGTGGCTACGAGTATCTGATAGGCTGATTGGATACGGCCACGTTCGGAATGCCGCAAAACCCAGGAAAACCTGGGGCGAGGTACGTCGACCCCAACAGGACTAGTTGTATATTCACAAAGCAAATCTGTCGGCTTTTGTATTCCTTGCCAGTCTTTTTCTTGGTGAACAGTCATAGCTCTACCTCACACTCAATTTTAAGAGTGATAGCATCGTGCCAGTATTATACCTGCACCAGCTTCTTTTGAAAATATTCCTCAGCAGGTACTAAACACGATTACAGTCATTTTGCCTCACGGGATAGGGGGTGAGCTTGATGAATATATGGGAGCACTAAGGTTTCTGTAAATTAATTAGTCATAAGTTTGCGGTTCTTGCGGCTTAGTTTTCAGTCTCTAAGTTTAATTCCACGGACTATCCCACCATTTATGATACACGCCCCAGTGATCATACGTCAAACGTATACTGTTTAAAGCTATATAGCTGTATATATAGTCAGCGAAAACGGGATAGCTTGGATTAATGGACACTTTAGAGACCACTGCCCTGCTCCTTGGCGGTTCTATTAGTTCGCTCAGCATCTCGCAGGCAAGGTTCGTCTCTCCTTCGATAGTACAGTGGTATCTCTCTATCTTGCCAAATGAAGATAATCACTTGATTTAATTCTGGAATTGAATCTAAAATACTGATGATTACAAATATATATAGCTCAAGATTCAATAGGAGCGATGAGACATGAACATTAAAAGGCAGAGAGAGCTCAAGGTAGTGGCCGCTGAAGAGACTGGTTTTTCGAACGATAGATTGAATCGTATTAGTAGCGTAATGCAAAAATATATTGATCGCGGCGATATACCCGGCAGCGTTACCTTAGTGATGCGAAAGGGCAAAATAGTTCACTGCGAAGCACTCGGTCTCATGGATATCGCCTCTAGAAAGCCTATGTCAAAGGACTGCATCTTTCGTATGTACTCAATGACGAAACCAATCACCGCAGTTGTCATACTTATGCTCTATGAGGAAGGCAGCTTGATGCTGGATGACCCAGTGTCTAAATACATACCAGCTTTCGCCAATCCTACCGTGATAGTCGCGCAACCTCCAAAGGGCAAGGCTAAATACTCGCCTCTTGGGCACATCTACACTGAGCCAGCAAGAAGGGAGATTACGATTAGAGATTTACTCGTTCATACCGCCGGTTTGGCATCACCCAGACTAACGCCCATTGCTTTTATCAGCGACCTTTCAGATGCCATCAAGGGCTCTTTATTTTTCCCTCATGAAGATGGAACGGCAAGGCCCCGCATAACAATCCGAGAGACAGTAGAAAAACTGGCAAGGATGCCGCTTAGCTTTCACCCAGGAACATGCTGGCAATATGGGCATGAGTATGATGTATTAGGTATGCTTATCGAGACCGTTTCCCAGAAATCACTTGAAGAATACTTCCAAGAAAGAATAATTACTCCGCTTAATATGAATGACACCTCCTTTCTGCTTCCAAAAGCAAAGGTCAATCGTCTGGTAACAGCGTATACTTGGGACGAGTCATGGAATCTTAAAGTTTATGATCATCCACGAGATAGCATAAAAGTGGTAGGGCCAAAAGATATATTTTCGGGACTGGGAGATTATGGGGGCATTGTTTCGACAGCCTCTGACTACCTAATATTTACTCAGATGCTACTAAATAGAGGAGAATTCAACGGTGTCCGTCTACTAAGTCCAAAGACGGTAGACTTAATGACCTCAAGTCATACTGGTGACTTGTTTATTTATGCCCGAGGGTATGGTTGGGGTTATGGGTTTGGTGTAGGAGTCCGCACCGATTTAATTGAATCTGCTTCAATCGGTTCAGTAGGCGCTTATGGCTGGGGTGGTGCCGCCTGCACTCGGTTCTTTGTTGATCCTAAGGAAGAATTAATTGCGCTTGCATTCTCTCAGGTGTTTGGGTATGGATTTAAACCTGGATTTTGCTTGGACCAAGAGTTTGAGAAGGCCGTTTATCAGGCAATGACCAATTAAAGCGTAGCTCACTATACAAGATTTCAAATATTGTCTAGGCCCCTTATAAACAAAGAGGTGTGAAGAGTGCAAGGGGCAATTGTATTGACCAAGAGGATATTCTGCACTACCATTGATGAAGTAGTTACTTAAGGAGAGTGAATCCATGCCAGTTCTGGAAGAACCAATCAAAGAGGTACTCAAGCTCAAGAACTACATCAGTGGGAGATGGGTTGATTCCAAATCAGAGAAAGTGGTTGACGTCAGAAACCCAGCGACACAGGAGGTTATCGCTAAGGTGCCTATGTCAACAGGTGATGAGGTTGCTGCCACCATCAGAGCGGCGAGGGAAGCGTTTCCAGAGTGGCGGCGGACACCACCCCTAGCTCGTGCGCGGTGTCTTTTTCGCTTGAAAGAGCTTCTTGAAGAGAACTTTGAGCTGATAAGCCGGATACAGACCATGGAGCACGGCAAGACCATTGATGAATCCAGGGGTGAGACAAGACGCGGGATTGAGATGGTTGAGGTAGCGACTGGCATCCCCTCCCTTATGATGGGCTATAATCTTGAAGACATTGCCTCAGGCATTGATGAGTATGTCATCTATCAGCCGTTGGGTGTCTTTGCTCACATTGCCCCCTTTAACTTCCCT
>Ga0172364_10003505_pt1 | contig 12538 bp, 15 predicted proteins | sample LakKivSesite10cm_FD_114545 | JGI IMG/M metagenome (GOLD analysis project Ga0172364, IMG submission 114545) | Sediment microbial communities from Lake Kivu, Rwanda - Sediment site 10cm | ecosystem: Environmental > Aquatic > Freshwater > Lake > Sediment | place: Rwanda: Western Province, Lake... | reverse complement strand
TTTTTGTGAATGCCCTAAAGCCAGAGTGCACATCAGAAAGGTTTGTTTTAAAAAATCTGTTTAGTATGAATGATAGGAAAGGGTTTCCTATATACCTATGAGCCCATGGCATGGCACCTTTGTTTATCTTGCCCTTAAACCTTGTGCCAATAACAAAATCATATCCTTTTTTAAGGGGTTTTATTAATTCAGGAATCTCTAAGAAATTATATGTAGCATCAGAATCACCCATAACAACGAATTTTCCCCTTGCTGTATAAATTCCCTTAATGCATGCAGCCCCATAACCACTCAATTTTTGGTGTATTACTCTTACATTCAGTGATTTAGCAATCATAACAGAATTGTCTATTGAACCATTATCAGAAACAATTATCTCTCCATTTATCTTTTCTTTTTCAAACACACTTTTAATGTTTTTGATGCATGCTCCTATAGTGGACTCTTCATTTAAGCATGGCAGAACAACTGAAACCTCTGGATTATCTTCCATTTTAATATGAATTTTTTTGTATTATTTAAATATTTAGATTCATTTTTTATAATATTAATAGGAAATTTTATATATAAAAGAGATTTAAGTGAAACTATGGTAGTTCAACAAGACCTAGAAAACATGTCTCCTGAGCAGCTGCAGGAATTGCAGAAGCAGAACTGCATATTCTGCCATATTATTTCTGGAAGGGTTGCCTCAAAAAAGATCTATGAGGATGATAAGGTTCTGGCAATCCTTGATATAAACCCTGCTAACCCAGGGCATATACTTCTATTGACAAAAGAGCATTATCAGGTAATGCCCCAGATTCCTGATGATGAGATTAGCCATATATTTATGGTTGCAAAGGCAATTTCGCATGCGTGCCTAAAGGCATTAAAAGCACATGGCACAAACATATTCATTGCAAACGGCTCGGTTGCAGGCCAGAAAGCCCCCCACTTCATGCTGCACATAATACCTAGGTTAAATGTTGATGAAATAAAGATTTTTGACCTGCCTGAAAAAAACATTCCAGATGATGTATTAGAGCAAATCAAAGAAAAATTAAATAGTAAAATCAATGAGCTTTCTGGTGTTAAAGCAGATGAGCCTGTTGTCTTGGATAAAAAGCCTGAAAAAATTGGAACTAAAGCTGAAAAAACATCTGAAGATAGAATGTTACAGAAAAGGGAAGGAGTAACAAAAGAAAAAAATCAAAGAAAACTAGAGAATAAAAAAGGCAAACAAGAAAAAAAGCCCGAGATTAGTCTTGACGAAATATCAAAATTTATGATAGAAAATGAGCCAAAAAAATAACTGCGAGTTTTGTCAGATTACAGGTAAGAAAACAGATGCAAAGAGGATTTTTGAGGATGAAAAAGCCTTGGCTATTCTAAGCCCTAACCCATGCTGTGTAGGCCATATTCTTGTAATGCCAAAAGAGCACTTCTCAATAATAGAGCAGGTTCCGGACTACCTGCTTGCAGATTTATCAAAACTTGTTAACAAGATATCAATTGCTGTTTTTGAGGTTTTGCAAGCCAAGGGAACAAACATTCTTATACAGAATGGCGTTGCAGCTGGCCAGAAGACAAACCACTTTATGATTCACATAATCCCGAGAAAAGAGAATGATGGTCTTGATTTCCAGTGGCAGCCAAAACAGCTGAATGAAGAGCAGATGTCAACCATTGAGCTAAAGCTTAATGAAGAAACAAAGGGAATTGGCGATTTTGAAAAACAGGAAAAAAAGCCGGTCATGCTTGACAGGGAAATAGAAAAAATTGATAAAGAGGAAAATTATCTTATTAAACAGCTTGATAGAATACCATAAAAAGAGGTTTTGAAATGAAAAAGCTAGTCATAATGTTAGTGATATGCCTGGCTCTTGCCCCTTTTGCCAATGCAATTACTCCTTTTGTTGCAAAATGTGATGATTCTGGCTCTGTAACAATACAATCTAATCAAAATATTGACGGCAAGGTATACGGCACCAAGGACCGCAAAACATGGTTTGATGTTCCAGGAGAGTGGAATGATGACCTAACTGTCTTTAGGTCAGAAGATATGATTCTCATTGATAACTTTAATTATAGGCTTAAAATAGATTCTCCAGGGGTTTATATAGTAGACGTATACTGCCCTGGATATAAGTTCAGCTGTAAGGAATTGAATATATCAATTAACAGCTGTTACAAAAGAAGCGGAGTTTTTTCTGTTGATTTTAACTCGGTCAACCATAATGGGATTTATGATTTAAAATATTTATTTGAAACTGATAAAGGCCGCTTGCTTGTCCATAGTCCCTCGATACACAGCAAAGAAACCGAGAATATTAGTATAATCTATTTAGGGGGCAATCGCTATTTGCTCAATATGAAAACAGATGCTGAAATAAAAAAATTTTCAATTACACATGATAAATGCAGCGGAAAAAATGACAAATATTATAGGTATGTTGAGATGTACTGCAATAAAACCTCTTGCATTGCAAACAAAGACTGCAAAATTAGTGAATACTGCGATAACAGGGATTTTCTTTGCAAACCCCTCGAATGCGATGTTTGTGAAAAAATCTCAGAGCATGAATGCATTCCAAAATGCGATGACAACAATCCATGCACTGATGATGAATGTTTTGAGGGCAAATGTAAATTTATAGGAAGAGATGGCTGCGGGCTTAATGATTCATGCATCCCTCAGGGGCAGGTAAGAACTGTTAATAATGTTTCATCTTTTTGCAGTAGTTTTAATGAGTGGGTTCCACAGAAAAAAGACAATGAAAGCTGTAGCTATGACTATGAATGTTTAAATGGCTGTGTTGATAATGTTTGCGCTAAGCAAATGGAGAAAAGAGGGATTATCCAGATAATAATGGATTTTTTTGCAAACCTGTTTGGTTTTTAAAAGGGAAAACTATTTAAATAAAAATAAAACAGAAGTATTAGAGGTGAAAAATATGGACAAAAAAATAATTGTTTTGCTCCTGATTCTGGGAATAATGTTAAGCGGATGTAAAATTAGTGAAGAGCAGACAGAAGAGCCTGTCGAAACAGGAGAGCAAGAGGAACCTATTGTTGAACCAGAACAAGAGGAGATTGAAGAACCCGAAGAGCCAATTGAAGAAGAACCAGCTGAAACAATAGAGCCAGGGGAAGAAAAAGAAGAGGCAAATGCCACAGAGCCTGAAAAAAATATCTTTAAAATTGAGATTGACAATCTTACACTAAGCCAGAAGGATGTAACTATTGAAAGGGGCACAACTGTTGTCTGGGAAAACAAGGGGGGAAATGTGCATAAGCTTACTATTTACAAACAGGTCCATGGACTGGCCCAAAGCCCAAGATTGTATAAGGGTGATTCCTTTGAGTACACTTTTGATGAGGAAGGAAAATATCCGTATGTCTGCGCAATATTCCCTGAGAACATAATGGGGACAATAACTGTTGAGTGAATTAGACAAGCCTTCCCATAAAGATATTGTGCTTGGTTCTTGTTATTTTTATTTTTACAATTCCCTTTTTAAAGCAGTTTGGGACAGAAATAACCCTGTTTGAGGCCGCAGCAAGCATCTCATTTTTTAGTCTTCCTGGGCAGAGAATCTCTGCTTTAACAACCTGTCCTTTTTTAAATGGCTTTGGAAGCTTTTTTGTTTTTTGAATGTTGAAATCTTCAGGGCCAAGAATTAGTCTTGTGCTGGTTTTTTTCTCTAAATCTTTCATTACACTATAAAAATTATCCCAGGGCAGCTGCCTGCATGGATTTCTCCCAAACCTGTAGTTAAGAAAATTCTGTATCCCAATAAAGTATCCATTTCTGTTAGTTTTCAGTTCTTTTGCAAATTCTATCAGCTTTTTCATTTCATTGTCATTAAATCCAGGCACAAGAACAGGGGCGATTGCAAGTTCTATCTTTTCTGCAGCATAAGAGGCGATTCTTTTTATTTTCTCCACATCATAATCACACCCCGCAAGCTTTCTTGCAAGGTTTTTGTCCATGGCATTTAAAGACAGGTTTATTCTTGTTAGGCCTGCCTCTGCTAGCTTATCAACAAGCCCTTCTGTTAGCAATGTTCCGTTTGTGTCCATTGATATTGTTTTAACTCTTTTAATTGATGAAATGTCCTTAATTAATTCAACAATTTCTGCATACAACAATGGTTCGCCCTGTGTTCCAAGATGCACTTCAACATCACATGCCTTAAAATCAACCAATTTCTTAAGCTCTTCAACTAAATAATCCTTTTCAACAACAAAATCAGCCTGGTTCCTGCTTGATATGCCGGAGTCAATTGAGCAGAAGATGCAGTTTAAGTTACAGCTTGTGATTGGCCTAAGATCAATAATTGAGGTGTTTCTGTCAACCAGGCCAAAGCTGTTAGAGCCTATTAATGGAATTCCAGAGCTCTTATGCACATATACTGTCTTCTTGCCAGATATAGTGTTTTTAAGCTCACTGAATCCTTTAGCTAATAGGCTGTTAAACCTTTTCTCAGCCCTTTTTTTGGATATGCCCCTGAATATAATGGAATTGCCCTCTGCCCTGAATTCCCCTATTTTATTCAACAGCTTATTGTCTAGATAAAAGTAGAAGATTTTAAGGAAATTAACCCTTATTTTATTGCCCTCTTGCTTGAATGAGAGGGTTTTAAAGCTCAGCTCTGCCATTTTTACTTTAGTATGGTTTTTCCAAAACTTTAAATACTTTTAGCTCTTATATTGATTAAAGGGGGCAATATGGCAGAAAAGGATATCAATATAACATATGAAACTCTTTTTGACCTATTGAGAAGAGAGAAAAGCAGGGCAGAGCTGCAAAAGCTAGATAGCTCTTTTTTTGAGGATGTAAACAGCTATATAAAAGAAAAACATGCTATTCTTAAAGACCAGCAGATAAAGATAGGCATGTCTGCAATAGCTGAAAAAGAAAAAACAGAAAAACAGATTGAAAACATAAAGAGTATGTTAAAAGGCCTTTTTGAAAAAAGGCAGCAGAAGATAGTTGAGATGGCAATCATTAAATCAAGAACATCATCTGACACAACTGATTATTCTGCATTGCTTAAAGAAGAGAGGGAAATGTTTGATGAACTTTTTGAGCTGTTGCACAATTTCAAGAAAAAAGTTTTAGTCAGATTATTAACAGAGCCAGATTTCATGCAGCCAAAACAGGAAAAGAAAGAACCAGCTAAACCAGAAAAGCTGGAAACTGCAGAAGAAACAGAAGATATAACCAAAATAGAAAAAAGAGAAGCTGAGGTTAGAGAAGCAGAAGAGCCAGAAAAAACAAAATTAATTAGATTTATTTATTCTGTACCAAAATTTCTTGGCCATCAGTTAGAGATTTACGGCCCATTTGAAGAGGATGACACAGCAAATCTGCCAGAGGAAATAGCTGATATTCTTATAAAAAAAGGCAGGGCAGAGGAAATAAAAAAATAAAGATTTAAATATAACCTGCTTTTCCTACGACTATAAAGAAGGTATTTTAAATGAAAATTCCAAAAACAGTCAAAAGGTACTGCCCATACTGCAGAAAGCACACTGAGCACAAGGTTAGCCAGACAAAGAAGAAAAACCCAAGCTCTCTTAAAAAGGGCTCTAAGTACAGGGCAAGAAAGAGAGGCCTTGCCAGGGGCACGGGCAACCTGGGAAGGTATTCAAAACCAGCTATCTCAAAGTTTAAGATGGCTGGCAAGAAAACAACAAAGAAAACTGATTTTAGGTATCAGTGCAGTGTATGCAAGAAAACCCACACCCAAAAAAAAGGCATTAGGGCAAAAAGGGTTGAGTTTGTATAAATTCTTTTTTTAACAAGATTTATATATTATCAGCAATTTCTTTTAGTAAATTGTTAAGGGTGATGTTTTATGTTAGAACTTAAAGAGCCAGAATCAAAGTTTATCAAGGTGAGATGCCCAAAGTGCAAGAATGAGCAGATAATATTTGGGAAATCGTCCTCAAAAGTCAAATGCCTTGTCTGCGGCAAGGTATTGGCAGAGCCAGCAGGAGGAAAAGCAAAAATAAAATCAAGGATATTAGAGGTTCTTGAATAAACTAAAATGCTATTAAAGAAGCAAGGGTTTCCAGAAGAATCAGAGATTGTTTTATGCACTGTAACTAGTGTAAGGTATAATTCTGTATTTGTTAATTTAAATGAGTATAATCATAGCGGAATGATACATATATCAGAAGTCTCTCCTGGAAGGATAAGAAACATAAGGGATTATGTAAAAGAGGGTAAGGTTATTGTCTGTAAAGTTTTGAGAATAAACAAGGAAAGGGGTTATATTGACTTATCATTGAGAAGGGTTAATGAAGGGCAGAGAAGATCAAAGGTAGATGAGATTAAGAAAGAGCAGAAAGCAGAAAAGATTATTGAACTTGTTGCGAAAAAGCTCAAGATAGATATAAAGGATGTCTATAAAGAGGTTAGTGACAAGGTCTTTAAAAAATATGATTTATTATGCCTTTTTTTTGAGGATGTAGCTGAAAAAAAGATCAGCTTGGAAGATATGGGTATTCCTAAGAAATTATCAAAAGAACTAAAAGAGGTTATTGACCAGAAAATAAGGCCTGCTGAGGTCAGTATTAAAGGCAACATTAAACTAGTAAGCTATGCTCCCAATGGTGTTGAAATTATAAAAAAGGCTCTGGAAAAAGGAATGAGCAAAAACATTAAGATATCATATATTGGCGGCGGGAAATATAGCATAAAAGTAAAGGCATCAGATTATAAGGAAGCTGAAAAGGCGCTTAAGGAGTCTACTGAAGCAATAGTCATGTATGCCAAAAATAACAATGCAGTGGCCTCTTTTGAAAGAGAGGAAAAATGAGGCACATCCTGAAGTGCGGTTCCTGCGGCAATTACACATTAAATGAAGAATGTAGATGCGGTGGCAGGGCTGTAACGCCCAAGCCGGCAAAATACACTCCAGAAGACAAGTACGGCAGTTACAGACGAGAAGCCAAAAAAGACAGCCTTGTTAGAAGAGGGTTATTGTAATTAAAATGAGCTGGAAAATAACAAAATCAGTTAGAAAAATGCCAAAGCTTAGAAAGCCGATATTAATAGAGGGCCTGCCAGGAATAGGAAATGTCGGGAAGGTTGCTGTTGATTTTATGATTGATGAGCTAAAGGCAAAAAAGATTTATGATGTATTTTCTTATACATTTCCGCATTCTGTTTTTGTAAATGAAGAAAACCTTGTAAGCCTGCCTCAGATAAGCCTTTATTACAAGCAGTTTAAAGGCAGGAGAAATGATATTCTGCTGCTTGCAGGCGATATTCAGCCAATAGATGAGGTTGCATCCTATGAATTTACAGAAAAAATACTGGATATTTTTGAAAAATTCAATGGAAAAGAGATAATAACTCTTGGAGGGATAGGATTATCAAATGTTCCAAAAAAACCAAAAATATACTGCACTGGCAACTCAAAGGAAATAATAAAAAAATACAAGAATGGGACAAAGATAAATACCAAGCTTTATGGTGTTGTTGGTCCAATAATAGGTGTTTCAGGCATTTTACTGGGAATGGCAGAAAAAAGAAACATAAAAGCAGTATCCTTCTTGGCTGAAACATTTGGCCATCCCCTCTACTTAGGAATAAATGGGGCAAAGGAGATAGTTAAAGTATTGGACAAGAAATTATGGTTAAAGATGGATATTAAAAAGCTTGAAAAAGAGATAGATGAGGTAGAGTCAGAAATGATGAAGATAACAAAAGGGCTTACAGATGTTTCAAAGCAGACTGCATTGAAAAAAATAAAGGATAAATTTGACCTTAGCTACATAGGATAAATTATTTATACTACCAAGTATAATTCTTTAGAAAAGGGGTTTATAATGGTAAAAAATGCCTGCATAAGAGCAAGAGAGGTTCTTGATTCAAGGGGCAACCCAACAGTTGAGGCTGAAATAGTTCTGAATAACCATACTATAAGGGCAATTTCCCCTTCTGGAGCATCGACAGGAAAATATGAAGCGCTTGAATTAAGAGATAAACAAAAAAGGTATAATGGCAAAGGGGTTCTTAAAGCTGTTAAGAATGTAAGCAGGATTTCTGATGCATTAAAAGGGATTAGTTTTACAAACCAGAGAGAGATTGATGAAAAAATAATCAGGTTGGATTCAACAAAAAACAAAACAAGGCTTGGTGCTAATGCAACACTTGCTGCAAGCATGGCCTGCTTAAGGGCAGGAGCATTCTTAAAGAAAAAGCCCCTCTATCAATATATAGCTGAAATCTCAGGCAGAAATCCATCAGTGCCTATTCCGTTCTGCAATGTGATTAATGGCGGCAAGCATGCTGATAACAAGCTCAAGATGCAGGAGTTTATGATTGCTCCTGTTGGCTTGAAAAGCTTTTCAGAAGCAGCAATGATTATCTCAGAAACATATCACACATTAAAAGCATTGGTTTCAAAAAAATACGGCATGAGTTGTGTCGGTGATGAGGGAGGCTTTGCTCCAAACATGAGAAATGCATTTGAGGCATTAGACTTAATAACGATGGCTATTGAAAAGTCAGGCCATGAGAAATATGTAAAGATGGCTCTTGACCCTGCTGCAAGCGAATTTTATAAAAATAACAAATATGTAATTGAAAAAAAGCTTACTGGCATGGAAATGGTGGATTATTACATAAATCTTGTAAAAAAATACCCAATAATCTCAATAGAGGACCCATTTGACCAGGATGACTTTAACTCATATGCTGAATTAACAAGAAAAATAGGCTCAAAAATCCAGATTGTTGGAGATGATTTATTAGTAACAGATGCTGAAAGAATAAGAAAGGCAGTTGAGCTTGAATTATGCAATGCCCTTCTGTTAAAGCCAAACCAGACTGGCACTGTGACAGAGGCAATAGGTGCAGCAAATCTTGCATTCAAAAGCAACTGGAATGCAATGGTCTCCCACCGCTCTGGAGAAACAGAGGATGCATTTATTGCAGACCTTGCTGTTGGCCTTGGCTGCGGACAGATAAAGCTCGGAGCTCCGTGCAGGGGTGAGAGAACATGCAAGTACAACCAATTACTAAGGATTGAAGAACAGCTTGGAAAAAATGCTTATGCAAGATGGAAAAACCACTAGTTCTTATTATTATGGATGGATGGGGAATAAGGAAAGAGAAAAAAGGCAATGCTATATTAAATGCAAAAACACCAAACTATAGTCTTTTAATGAAAAATTATCCACATTCAGCACTTTTTGCTTCTGGCGAACATGTTGGATTGCCCCATGGCTTTATAGGCAACAGTGAAGTGGGTCATCTTAACATGGGCGCTGGCAGAATTGTGCATCAGGATTTGACTAGGATTAGCAATGCAATAAAAGACAAGTCATTCTTTAGGAACAAAGTTTTGCTTGATGAGCTGAAAAAAGTAAGGAAAAACAAATCAAACCTCCATATCATTGGGCTTTTGAGCGATGCAGGTGTCCATTCACACACAAGCCATTTGTTTGCATTGCTAAAAATGGCAAGGGAAAATGGCGTAAATAGTGTTTATATCCATGTGATAACTGACGGAAGGGACTGCCTGCCCGGAACTGCAAAAAAATATATTGAATCAGTTGAAAAACAGATATTAAGGCTGAAAGTTGGAAAAGTAGCAACTGTAATAGGAAGATATTACATAATGGACAGGGACAAAAGGTGGAACAGGGTAAAAAAAGCCTATGATGCAATAGTTAATGGCCATGGTTTTGGCTCAATTTCTGCACTAAACGCATTTAGCAATGCCCTTAGGAAAGGAGAAACAGACGAGTTCATAAGCCCAACTGTTATAATGGACTACAAAGGCATGAACAAGAAAGACTCAATAATAATATTTAATTTCAGGTCAGACAGGGCAAGAGAGATAAGTTATGCCCTTACTGATAAAAATTTTAAGTATTTCAGGACAGGCTCAAAATTCAGGCTTGTGTGCATGAGCGAGTATGATAACAAGATAAAGGCCCCTGTCTGTTTTCCCTCTCCAAGAATAAAGAATAATCTTGGGAATGTCCTCTCAAAAAAGATGTTAAGTCAGTTGAGGATTGCAGAAACAGAAAAATATGCACATGTAACTTTTTTCTTTAACAGCGGGGTTGAAAAGCCAAACAGAAAAGAAGACAGGATAATAATCCCAAGCCCAAAAATAGCAACATATGACCTAAAGCCGGAGATGAGCGCTTATAAAGTAAGGGATGAGGTTATTAGGAAAATTAAATCAAAGGAATATGATATGATTATAATTAACTTTGCAAACCCTGATATGGTTGGCCATACAGGAATCCTTGATGCCGCAATAAAGGCTGTAGAGACAACTGACGAGTGTGTTGGCGATGTTGTAAAAGAGGTTCAGAAGCTGAAGGGAACTGTATTGATAACAGCAGACCATGGCAATTGCGAGGAGATGGTTGGAAAGAGAAAAACATCCCACACAACAAATAAAGTGCCTTTTATTCTTGTTTCAGGGCAAAAGAAAAAAATCAGGTTAAGAAATGGGATTCTTGCTGACATAGCCCCAACAATTCTTGATATTTTAAACATAAAAGAGCCGAAAGAAATGACTGGCAAGAGCCTGATTAAACACTAATCGGAAATATATTCTTTTTATTAAACAAATATTTAAATAATTGTTAGTTGTTCTGTTTCATATGCCAACATATTCATATTCAAAGGTAAGCTGTTTTGAGCAGTGCCCTCTTAAGTTCAAGTTCCAGTATATTGACAAGATAAAAACAGAGATAGAGCAGACTGTTGAGGCATTTCTCGGCAGCTTAGTGCATGAGACCCTTGAAAAGCTTTACACTGACTTGAAGTTCCAAAAAGTTATGAAGCTCAATGAGGTTCTTGATTTCTATAATGACTTATGGAAAAAAAACTGGAATGATGCAATAGTTATTGTCAGAAAAGAGTATGATCAGGAAAACTACAAAAAGATGGGGGAAAAGTTCCTGACAGATTACTATAATCATTATAAGCCGTTTAATCAGGGAAAGGTTCTTGATTTAGAAACAACAGAATTTGTCGATCTCAATGATAACTATAAGTTTCATATTAGGATAGACAGGCTTAATGAAGCAGAGAATGGTGTTTACGAGGTTCATGATTACAAAACAGGCAACTATCTGCCAGAACAGGCAAGACTTGATGAGGACAGGCAGCTTGCTCTTTACTCATTATGGATACTGAAAAATTTTGATAATATAAAAAAGATAAAGCTTGTATGGCATTATCTTGCATTTGACAAGGAGCTTGTTTCTGAAAGAACCCAGGACCAGCTTATGAAACTGAGAAAAGAAACAATAAAGGTAATTAATAAAATAGAGTCTGCAAGGGATTTTCCTGCTGTTATAACAAAATTATGCGACTGGTGCAAGTTCAGGCCAATCTGCCCGCATTTCAAGCATCTTTACAAAATAGAAGCTCTTGAGCCAGAGGAATACCTTAAAGATAAGGGTGTTGGTTTAGTTAACAAGTATTCTGAGGTTTATGGAAAAATACAAGACCTAGATGAAGAGCTTCAAAAAATAAGAAATGCCTTGATTGATTTTGCAAAAAAAGAGAATGTTGATGTTGTTTTTGGCTCTGATGTTAAGGCCTCTGTAAGCTCTTATGAATCCTTCAAATTTCCGCATAAGGATGAAAGAAGCAAATTTAACAAAATAATAAAAAAACTTGGCTTGTGGGATGAACTTGCAATAGTTGACACTTACGAGCTTGCAAAGAGGATAAAGAACAAAGAGCTGCACGAGGATTTCATAAAACTTCTTGACAAATTTATAAAAAAGGAAAGAACTGATGTGGTAAGGTTATCAAAAAACAATAATAGCAATTCTTGATTTATTATTATGAAGATCTTTAAAATAAAACCAAAGATTCCGGAAAGGGTTTATAATATTATCAAAAAGGATGTTAAGGAGCTTAGGCCATGCCAGTATAAAGCAGTTAAGAAAGGCCTTTTGGATGGAAAAAATCTTTTGATATGCACGCCAACTGCAAGCGGAAAAACCTTGTGCGCTGAGCTGGCCTTTACAAAAACTATTCTTGAGAAAAAAGGCAAGACTGTTTATGTTGTTCCATTAAAGGCACTTGCTTCTGAGAAATTCAAGGATTTCAAGCAGAAGTATCCCTTTATAAAAACAGCACTATCAATAGGCGATATTGACTCATCAGACCCTTACCTTGCTGACTATGACTTAATAATAGCCACAAGCGAGAAGTTTGACTCATTGATAAGGCACAGGGCTGTTTGGCTGAATGATATTGCCTTAGTTGTTATTGATGAGATTCATTTATTGAATGACTCTAGAAGAGGCCCAACCCTTGAAATAGTCATAACAATCCTGAGAAAGCTTCTAAAAAACATACAGCTTTTAGGCCTTTCAGCAACAATAGGAAACCCTAAGCAGTTAGCAGAATGGCTTGATGCTGGTTTGGTTGAGGATGACTGGAGGCCTGTCAAGCTGTATAAGGGGATTTATCTCAATGGCCAGATAGAATTTGAATAAAAAAGAAAAAATTAAATAAAATTGCTTATTTAATCTCTGAATACACTTCTCCAAA
>Ga0172364_10003502_pt1 | contig 12543 bp, 10 predicted proteins | sample LakKivSesite10cm_FD_114545 | JGI IMG/M metagenome (GOLD analysis project Ga0172364, IMG submission 114545) | Sediment microbial communities from Lake Kivu, Rwanda - Sediment site 10cm | ecosystem: Environmental > Aquatic > Freshwater > Lake > Sediment | place: Rwanda: Western Province, Lake... | reverse complement strand
GAGCTTGCCGATTACCTTATCTTCTTTAATACGAAGAGGGTACATAAATCTTTAGGTAAAAAGACTCCTATTGATTATCTTATTGAGCAGGGGGTATTGTCGCAAATGTGTTTGACTTATACATTGTGTTGACTTTTCTAATTTAATACTATAAGTTTTACTCACTATAATTCAGAGTATAAAGTGATGGGGGGTAAAAGATGTCAAGTTTGAATAAAGCAATTATTATTGGAAGGCTCGGAGCAGACCCGGAGCTGAGGTATACTGCTGATGGAGTGGCTGTTGCCACTTTTAATGTTGCTACAACAGAAAAAAGGAAAGATAAAAACGGCGTCAAGCAAGACAAAACAGAATGGCACAGGGTAGTGGCATGGAGAAGGCTTGGAGAAATCGCGGGAGAGTACCTGAAAAAAGGCAGGCTTGTTTACATTGAAGGGAGAATCCAGTCCCGTGAGTTTGAAGGCAGAGATGGCGTGAAAAGGAGAAGCTTTGAAATTGTCGCAACGGATATGAAGATGCTTGGAGCTGGCGCACAAACGGGAAGGGATGAGGGGAAAGCCCAGGGAGCCAAACAGGGAGAGATTGAGGATGATTTTGTACCGGAAACTGAGGCAGAAGATGATGTACCGCTGTGAATATAGCTCATAGTTCGTAGTTTATAGCTGATAGTTAATAGTTTATAGGAGCAGCTCCTACCGACTTTTTATTTTTCTTGTTCAAAACTCCTTACATCTATAAACGGCACAGCGCCGGATGTTACCTTTGGAAGATGGCCATCCCATTTTTCTATCGCTTTCATTGATGCCTCAATCTGTCTCAACTTTACAAGTTCGGGGGTTATATTTGCTTTCTGCAGTCTTAATGCCTCAGCTTCTGCTTTGGCCTGGGCTATCTTCTGTTCTGCTTCGATCTGTATCCGCACAAGATCTTGCTTTGCTTTTAAGGCAAACTGTTCAGCAGTCTGTTTTGATTCTATTGCCTGGGTAAACTGCTGGGAGAATTTAAAATTTACTATGGAGAAATCATCAATAACAATATTATATCCCACGAGTCTTTGCCTCAGGAGTTCCTTAATTTCAGTCCTTACCTTTTCCCTCTGTGTTATAAGCTCCACCGCAGTATATTTGGCCGTTATTGCCTTTACAACCTCCTGCACAGCAGGGTCGATGATCCTATCTTTATATTCCCTGCCAAGGTTTTGATAAACCCAATTGGCTTTCTCTGGAAGGACATGATAATTCACGGCTATCGTTGAATGGGTGTCCTGTAAATCCTTAGATACTGACTCTGCCCCTGTCTGAGATTTCTGAACCCTCACATCCAGTTTCACAACCTTTTGGACTCCCGGGATTCTTAAATGAAGCCCCTCACTGAAAACATCCGACTGTACAGCCCCAAAATTAAGCACTACGCCCCTCTCACCAGGACCAACCATAACAAAAGGATTAACAATGAAAAATACAATCAATACAACAACAATCGCAGCAATCAACCCTTTCATGCTTTTTACCTGCTTACCCTTTTCTTTCATAATTTGTATGACATCGGGTTCCATATTTCTCCCTTCTTAAAGTTAATTTTTTTAAATTCTTTGCTATTCACTAATCCTGTCAATGGTAGGACTATTCACTGTCTTTAACATAGGGTAACCACCGGCCCTCCTTCAAAATGAGGCGGGTAGCATTATCTGATGGACCCGAAGGCCTCCCATGATCCATAAGACTATCAAGCTCACCTGTTTTAAATTTCTCGTACTCAGGATCCCAGGGAAAAACAAGGAATGCTTCACCAGATATGTGGGTCAGAACAGGAAGTATTGCCGGGTTTTCTTTTTCCCTTAAAGAGGCGAACAGATGGTCGGTCGTCCTGAAACTGGCAAGATCTTCAAGGGTTTTCAGTGTGGGTGGACTTAAAACAAGAGCCCCTTTTAGATTCTCATTAAGCGCCCTCTCTGGAGTTATCCAGATCCCTTCCGTTATCTCTCTCCTGTCAGGGCTTGCTTCCTGCTGACCAGGGGTACGAGCAAGAAAAAAATACGCATCAAATCGAATAGACCTGGCCTCAGGCGTAATCCAGTGAGCGTAGTAGTGGAGTTGGTCCAGAGCAAATGAAAGATTCTCTTCCCTCGCCATCTGGCCAAGGCTTACTTTCCCATCGTGGAGTAAATTCCTGTAATTGAGGAACCGTTGCTGTATTGCTACATCATTCATGGAAAAAAGGTTACCTGTTTTATCATAGGCAAAAAGCACCCCTACCTCTTCAAACAATTCCCTGATACCTGCAACCCAGCAGGCAAGGCTTTTCTCTTTTGAGGACATGCATCCCAGAGCCTGCCAGGCATCATCGAGTGACACACCTTTGCAAAGAGAGAAGATTTCTGAACTACTATCTCCTTCATCAACCCTTCCACCTGGATACACAAAATTTCCCCCAAAGAAGGCGTTCTTCTCATGTCGTTTGACGAGAAACACTTCAAACCCTTCAGAGGCTTGCTCCCTGAGAAGTATCACAGTTGTTGCTGTTTTCGGAATGACAGCCATATTCTTTTTTAACATGTAATGGCTTCCTAATCAAATAAAACATAATTTTTTTGAAACATATGATAATCTGTTGTATATTTTCAGCAATTCTAAATAGAAACTCCTGTTTGCTACAGGCAGGGATGGACCATTTAAGGGGTGTATTGTGGATTATGGCGATTATGAAGGTGTAATGGGGCTTGAGGTTCATGCCCATCTGTTGACAGACAGCAAGATCTTCTGTGGGTGCTCAACAAAATTCGGCGCAGAGCCAAATAGCCACACATGCCCTACCTGCATGGGGCTACCTGGCGCCCTGCCTGTCCTTAATAAGAAGGTTGTAGATTTTGCCATTAAACTCGGCCTGGCACTTAACTGTACTATCAATCAAAAAAGTATCTTTGCACGAAAAAACTATTACTATCCTGACCTTCCAAAGGGGTATCAGATTTCGCAGTACGAAGAACCTTTATGTACCGATGGCTATCTTGATATCTTTATCAATGGCGGAAAAAAGAGGATCAGGATAAAAAGGGTGCACATGGAAGAAGACGCCGGGAAGCTTGTTCATGAAAGAACGATTGAAGCAAGCTCATATAGCCTTGTAGATTACAACAGGTCGAGCGTTCCACTGCTTGAGATTGTGAGTGAGCCTGATATCGGGACACCAGAAGAGGCAACACTCTATCTAAAGATGCTAAGGGATGTGCTTTTATATCTTGAAATCTGCGATGGCAATATGGAAGAAGGGAGCTTCAGATGCGATGCAAACGTATCTGTGAGAAAGAAGGGGGCAGGCGAGCTTGGCACGAGGACAGAGCTTAAGAATCTGAACTCTTTCAGATATATTGAAAAATCGCTTGATTATGAGATAAAAAGGCAGATAGAGGTTATTAATAAAGGCGGTGAAATAGTTCAGGAAACAAGGCTTTTTAACGTTGATGAAGGGATTACATATTCCATGAGGAGTAAGGAAGAGGCACATGATTACAGGTATTTCCCGGAACCTGACCTGCTTCCCCTCACAGTTGATGAAAAATGGATAAAAGAGATCAGGGAAAACCTGCCTGAATTACCAATGAAAAAGATGGAAAGATTTATCGATAAGTATAACCTCCCAAGGTATGATGTGGAGATATTGGTATCAGATAAGGAACTTGCCAGTTATTTTGAAGAGGCGGTAGGGCTATTTCCTGAGCCAAAGACTGTGAGCAACTGGATTATGACCGAACTCTTAAGGGAATTAAAGGATGGGAATGTATCACCAAATGATTCGCCCTTGCCTCCAGCCCACCTTGCAGAGTTATTATCACTTATAAAGGATGGAACGATCAGTATAAAGATAGGAAAGGAGATCTTTTCGGAGCTATATAAAAGCGGAATTTCCCCAAAACGTCTGGTTCAAGAAAAAGGGTTAATCCAGATTTCAGATGAGTCTGAGATAATCTCGACTATAGATAGAGTAATCTCTCGCTTCCCTAAAGAGGTTGAAGAATTTAAAGGGGGCAAGGAAAAGCTTTTAGGATTCTTTGTAGGACAGGTTATGAAAGAGACAAAAGGCAAGGCAAATCCAAAGCTGCTTAACGAGCTTCTCATAAAAAGACTGAAGGGATAATGTTGTTTTCTTTTTTGTTTACGGTTCACTGCCGTTCACGATTCATAGTTTTAGCTATCAGCTATCAGCTATCAGCTATCAGCCTAAACCATCCATTAATCAGCATTGTGTCATTTCAAGGCTCACAATTCACGGAAAAGCTGTGCAGCAGGAAAAACCAATGATTGACCATATCTACTGGAAAGATAGCTCGCTTTTCCTTCTCGACCAGAGGGCACTGCCCTTTAAAAAGACATATGTGAGGTGTAAGGGTTTGCAGGATGTTATTCATGCGATAAAGAGCATGATTATCAGGGGCGCACCCTTAATAGGCATTGTCGCTGCCTATGGAGTAGTGTTGGGTATACAGGAGACCCTGTCATACAATGGTAGCTTGAAAGATCAAGACATAAACAGGATTTGTGAAAAGCTGGGAAAGACGAGGCCTACGGCAATAAACCTTTTTTGGGCATTAAGCAGGATGAAGGATGTATTTCACCGGTATAAGAAAAGTTCTGAAATACTTGACCTTATGCTGGATGAGGCAATCTCCATTCACGTCGAAGACATAGAGAACAACAGGATGCTTTCCCTATACGGTGCTGAATTGATAGATGACGGAGACACAATACTCACCCATTGCAATGCAGGTGCCCTTGCAACAGGGGGATATGGAACAGCCCTCGGTGTGATAAGGGCAGCTCATGAATCCGGCAAGAAGATAAAGGTTATCGCAACAGAGACAAGACCTTATATGCAGGGGGCAAGACTCACTGCCTTTGAACTGCACGAGGAGGGGATAGAGGTTGAACTTGTGCCTGACAACCATGTGGGACTCCTCTGCTACAATAAGGTTGTAGATAAGGTCATTGTGGGTGCTGACAGGATTGCGCTCAACGGTGATGCGGCAAATAAAATAGGTACATATATGATATCCCTCACTGCTTATCAACACCGCATACCTTTTTATGTGGCAGCCCCTCTCTCAACATTTGATAAAAACATAAAGAACGGGGCATCCATCGAGATAGAAGAGAGGGATGGCAGGGAGGTAAAATACTTACGCGGGAATCTTTTAACCCTCAAAGATATCAAGGCACGGTATTATTCCTTTGATATTACACCGGCTAAATACATATCCTCCATTATTACAGAGAGAGGTATTGTGGCTAAACCGTTTAGAAAATTTATAAAAATGCTTTTTTCTCAAGAACATTGAAAATCATCACACTTCTCACAGACTTTGGTTTGAAAGACCCCTATGCAGGCATTATGAAAGGGGTTATCCTTTCCATCAACCCTGATGTTACCATAGTGGATATTTCTCATGAGGTAGAAGCACAGGATATAAGAGAGGGTGCTTTTCTCATAAAAGAGTACCACACATACTTCGAAAAAGGTACCATTCACGTCGCTATCGTTGATCCTACTGTGGGGAGTGAAAGAAGGCCGATAGTCTTCAGCAAAGACGGGCACTTTTTTATCGGACCTGATAATGGCATCTTCACCCTGGTTATTGACGAGGATACAGAGATATATTTAATAGAGAATAAAAAATTTATGATGAGAACTATAAGCACTACATTCCATGGTAGGGATGTATTTGCACCGGTAGCTGCACACCTCTCATTGGGGTTTCACCTTTCGGCCTTTGGGAAAGTAGTTACAGACCCGGTGTGTCTCACGGATATTTTTCCAAAAATAGAAACTGATGTGATTTACGGCGAGGTAGTGAGGTTTGATCGGTTCGGGAATGCCATTACAAATATCCATGCGAGTACACTCAACACATTCATAAAAGGAAAAAAATTCAGGATAACCATAGGGAAGACATCTTTTGAATCTATCGATAAGAGCTACTACGAAAAAGAAGTGACCTGCCTTATCGGCAGCGCCGGTTATCTCGAATTTGCATATTACAGGGGGAGCTTCAGGGAAGAAAAGAAGGTATGGAAAGGGGATGAAGTTACGGTAAGGGTTGAGTAAACTTGTTACAAAACCGTATATCGTATCTCGCATATCGTATATCGTCTATTCAGTCTTTCTTGTCGAGACCAAAAAGACCAGATAGACGAGATAGACCAAAAAGACAAAAGCTTTTACACAAAGTCTCTTCCGGCTTAACGGGTTGTCCCGTGTCGACAGGCTGTTGCCCAAACCCTTTTCCCCAAAAACACATTTCCTTCGCTGCCGGGTACCCTCTGGGTGTGCGCGCTTTACCCACTAAATGTCCTGCCTTCTCTCAGGTCAAAAACTCAGCTTCGCCCACCCGTTTCAGAACTCAGATATCAGATCTTGGGTCCGGCCTCTACCACCTCTGCAGGAACTTTACCGGCATATTCCTTGAAGTTTTCGATGAACATATTGGCAAGCTTGCTCGCCTGGGCATCATACTCCGCAGGATTGCTCCAGGTACTGCGCTGGTTCAAGACCTCCTTCGGGATGTTGGGACAGGAAACCGGCACAGTTACCCCGAAAATCGGATCATTCACTGTCGGCAATTTGTCTAAATCTCCGTTCAGCACCGCATTGACCATGGCACGGGTATAGGCAATCTTGATCCTCTCTCCCACACCGTATGGCCCACCGCTCCAGCCGGTATTCACCAGCCAGACATTCACCTTGTGTTTGGCGATCTTTTCCCCGAGCAGATCGGCATAGACTGTGGGGGACAGAGCCATGAAGGGGGCGCCGAAACATGTACTGAATGTTGCCTGGGGCTCTGTAACGCCTTTTTCTGTACCTGCTACCTTTGCTGTGTACCCGGAAAGAAAATAGTACATGGCCTGCTCCGGTGTGAGCTTGGCCAGAGGCGGCAGTACGCCAAAAGCATCCGCGGTAAGCATGATGATGTTTTTGGGGTGATCACCCAGACCATCCCTAGTGGCGTTGGGTATATGGGAGATAGGATAGGCTGCCCGGGTGTTTTCCGTAAGTGACTCATCATCAAGATCGAGTCTGCCTGTCACAGGATTATACGCCACATTCTCAAGCACTGTTCCAAAGCGGCGTGTGCATTCATAAATTTCCGGCTCTTCCTGTGCAGAGAGTTTGATCATCTTGGCATAACATCCACCCTCAAAATTGAATATCCCCCGGTCGCTCCAGCCGTGTTCGTCGTCACCAATGAGGGTGCGCGTTGCGTCTGCCGAAAGCGCTGTCTTCCCCGTCCCTGAAAGCCCGAAAAAGATGGCCACATCGCCTGCTTTGCCGATATTTGCCGAGCAGTGCATGGAAAGCACATGTTGCTGGGGCAGCAGGTAATTGAGCACGGTAAAGATAGACTTTTTGATCTCTCCGGCATACTGGGTACCACCCACAAGCACTAACTTCTTTCCGAAATGAATAACTATGAACACTTCTGAATTGGTACCATCAAGTTCCGGAACGGCATTGAAATTGGGTACATTGATCAGGGTAAATTCCGGTACGTGTTTGACAAGCTGTTCAGGTGGTGCCTGAATGAAGATGTTACGGGCAAAAAGACTATGCCAGGCGGTTTCGGTGATAATCCGGATCGGTAGACGGTATAACGGATCAGCGCCGGCAAAGCAGTCCTGGATGAAAATGTCTTTGCCCTGAAGGTAAGCCAGCAGCCGGTGATAAAGGTTGGCATAATGATCCGGATCGAGAGGCCTGTTTACCTTGCCCCACCAGACCTTGTCTGCCGAAGACGGTTCATTGACGATAAGCTTATCGTTGGGCGATCTGCCGGTATGCGAACCTGTGCGCACTACCAGAGGTCCGAGATGGGCCAGCCTGCCCTCCCGGCGCCGGATAGCCTGCTCATAAAGAAGTGGTGTGGTAAGGTTCCAGTATTTCATATTTGTATTCTGAATACCATGATTTTCCAAACCATAAGAGCTTTGATATATACCTACAGATTGCATATGACCTCCTTTTTTGTTATCTTAATCTATTCTGATATTATGTAAAAAAATTGTCAATAGCTTTGTCTATGATTACGGTTTCATTGCGAACAGGGGTGAGCAACAAAATTCTTCCGGCAACAGTATTTATTAAGGAAGTGTTTTAGCAAATGGCCGTTTATTCCAGGCCCATCAGTACCTTAAGCCGCTTCACCGCAGGCGGCAATACATCCCCTATCTTTTCAAAAAACCTTATTTGAGCGTATTGATCGAAGGGCGTTTTCCCCTGATTGATAATCACGAGCTTTGCGCCAGTATTGATAGCCTCTTCAGGCATCAACGCTGCAGGGGTCACAACGAGGGATGAACCGACTACCACAAAGAGATTGCTTTTTCTTGAGTGATCAAAGGCCAGTCTCAAATCCCTCTCTGGCAGGGGCTGGCCGAAATTGACAGTGCTACCGGTCAGCCTTCCGCCGCAGTAACAGGTTATCCTCCCCGAGGACCTGTCTATTGTTTCGCCGCATTGTACGCACCGGAGCCTGGTCATATTTCCGTGTAGTTCTGCGATGAGCTCCGGTCTGATCCCGGACCTTAAGTGAAGGTTATCCACGTTTTGCGAGATGAGGAACTTGAGTTTCCCCATTTTCTGTAATTCCACAATGGCGAGATGCCCGCTGTTCGGTTCGAAGGCACTCCAGGGCCTGTCTGTCTGTTTCGAGGGAAGCCCCTTCTCCTGGCGCGTCCAGAGCCCATCCGGCCCCCTGAAATCGGGTAATCCCGACTCCGTGCTTATCCCTGCACCCGTGAAGAATACCGGGTAACGGGACTTGAATATAAATTTTGCAAGATTCTCTATTCTTTCTTTCAGGTCTTTGTTCATTGATCGGTTTCCTTTTTAAAGAACGTTCTAATAATAATATATGCACGGCAGGGAGTAGGAGGCAATAGTCAGTCTTTCTTGTCTGTTTAGTCTATTCAGTCTTTTTTCTCTTGTTGTGACCAAAAAACCAGAGAGACGAGATAGACCAAAAAGACAAAAAAGCGTTCCACAAAATCTCTTCCGGCTCAATAATTTGCCTAATGATTATGTAACAGTTTATCGCTAAAGAAATAAAACTTATATTTCAAGACCTGACCCTATAGACGAATTTAAAAGCCTAGCGGGGAACCCGCTAGGCTTTTACGGTCATCCAGAACTGCACGACGTCCTTTTTGGCGTCGCCCGCTGAGGTGAGCTTCGCTTCTTTTGCCTTCTCCTTCCATGTAGTTTCGGGTCTTGTCTGGACAAAGAAGATGCTGTCAGGTAAGGACAGGTCCTTGTCAATCACCCATTCTATGTCCTGGGGTTCGCCATAGTGCTGTTCTATCTTTTTGCCCCCCTTTGCCAGCCCAAGCACCTCCTGGTCAGTCAGGCACGGAACGTTTTGCCGGTCGGGGGGGATGTTAGCCACGATGACTTTTCCCGATAAATCGACGATGTACTCGATGTCTTTCGGGGATATGGTCCGTTTGATGATCTCAAGTACGACCTTGTCGAGCATCCATTCATCGGGGGTCACCGAGCCGCTGACAACACTTTCACCCAGGCCCCAGTTACCTCCTATCATGATCTTGGCCCTGTCCCCGGTAGCCGGGTTCAGCGTAAATATGACGCCGGCCGCTTTGGCGTTTACCATCTGCAGTACAGCAACGCCGATGGGATCGTACTCAACAGCATAGTTGCCTCTGGCGCGGGCCACTAAAGAGCGCTGGTTGAACGTGCTTCCCCAGACTCTGATAATATTTTGTAGAACGTCCTCCCCGCCCCTGACATGGAGAAATGTCTCGTACTGGCCTGGGTGGCTGGCCGCCCCGGCAGATCTGGTGGCGACCGGGCAATCCTTGATACCCGTTCTGCGAGAGACCTCGGCGTAGTAAGGGAGTATCGCATCAGCCATTTCAGCGGGCATCGGTTTTGATTCCACGATACCACGGATCACGTCTGAAGCCTGCTGCCACTTGGGGAGCTCTGCAGGATCATGCGGATCCGCCTTGAATGAGAGCAGGTAGGTCTTGACTTCTTCGAGGGCGCCTGTCTGCCTCATAAACTTGTCATAGGCGTCGAGGCTTAACGCAAACCCCTGGGGAACGTGAAAGCCGGCCCGTGTCATCTCACCGAGATTTGCACACTTTTTGCCGACGATGTCATAATGGTCTTTCGTCACTTCCGCTAGCCAGTAAATCAACTTATCTGTACTACTCTTCATTGCCAATCCTCCAAGCTTATTACTAAACTATGTGCTGGTGCGTTTTCACTTTTTACGGCAAGCAACACAGGGCGGACCCTTACGGGGTCGCACCCTGTGTGTTGTGACCCTTCCTATTTTGCTCTTTCCAGTATAGTTACCACACCGGTATCGCCATCAACTTTCAGCTTGTCACCCGTTTTGATGATCACAGTGCCGTTACCGACGCCTACAACAGCCGGCATCTTGTACTCACGGGACACGATGGCCGCATGACAGAACGTGCCGCCGATATCTGTCACACAACCGGCTATGACGTTAAATGCAGGTGCCCAGCTGGCGGCCGTCATTCTGCCGACAAGGACCTCTCCTGCCTTAAGCTTGGCGATATCCTCAAGCTCCATGCATACATGGGCAATTCCTTCAACGATCCCTGAGGATCCGGCAAAGCCTCTCAGCTCAGTGACATCCTCGGGTTTGATATCCGCAGCCTGCAACCACATATCGATCTTCTCTGTGGTAACACCCCACAGGACGATCGAGTTCGGTTCGGTGACCACATCCGGTGCGGGCCCAAGGGCCGGCGGCGGGCTCCATTCTTTGAACTTGTTATAGATCTCCTTCCGCCGGGCAATCTTCGGCGGGATCTCGTAGGACGCGATTGCTGGCACGCCCGTGCACCATGATGCGAGCGTGTCGTAAAGGATAGGGTATATCTCGAACCGATTGAGATAGAAGATGTCCTCTTTATCCTTCAGGACACCCCTGGAGACAAACATCTGCCCTAGTTCCTTAGCTCTCCTGTAAAAGAGGGCGTGGAACCAGTTCTCGATATAGAACTGGTGGCTTTCTGGGAAGATAGAGACCATCTTTGCCAGCCCCAGCCGCTGATCGAAGATCTCCCTGTCTTTGTCGTTCATGATCAGGCTGCGGTATTCGGCAGCCACCCGCTTGCTTTCCTTTTCTACCTCCTGAACGGGACGGTCGATGCGTTCCCCTTTCGCGAGCATCTTGGTGTAGTTCTTGATGTGAGCGAGCGGCACATCCAGGTTGTCGTTCCAGGCAACATCCATGTGGTGCCAGCCGCCGCCGATGCTCATTTCGAACCAGGGCTCACGAACCGCCTCGACCTCGTCCAGCCATTTTTTGCCAAGCGGGGTCTGCTGTAACTTCGCGGCCATGTCCGTCCATTTGTCATAGGTCTGGATAACCGGCGCCAAGCCCAGATCTACCGCTGACTTTGCCAACTTCTGCAGCTCTGCAGGCGGCCTGAACATCTCGCCGCTGAAGCCTGTCAGCATCTGACCTATCGCCTTGTCCGTGATGCCGGGGAAGAGATCGCGCATGGTATAAATGAAATTGACGTAGCCTCCGTATGCCAGGCCGTCCATCTCCATGTGGAGCTGCCATGCCCGCTGGCTGAGCTGAATCACCCGGTCGTAGTTCCGCAGGATCTCATCGCCTTCGAAATAGCCCTTGTGGTCAAATACGTAGGAGTCGTCCGACACCCACGGGAGGGTAGCAGGAAAATGGATCGCCTTCATCTCGTCGATGACCGCCATCATCTTGGTCATCCAGAGTTTGTAGAGTTCCTCGTACCGTTCATAGTAATGGCCCGTTCTCGCCATGACGTAGGGGACCCTTTTTTCTTCCTCTTCTTTGGGCGGAAAGGTCCCGGCCAGGTAAATGTAGCCGTTCAGGATCTTGTGATCGATACCGTTCGAATTGGGTATGACGAACACCTTGCTGACAAACCCGGAGAGTGTCAGGTGCCACATATCATCCCAGATGAGGTCAAGGGGATGCATCGGGAACGGGTAGTGTACACCATCGTAGAACCAGAATTGGTTACTCTCGTATTTCTCCCGTTTGGTCTTACCCTTGCCAAACACATAGTAGTAGGGGTACATCTCCTCCCACCCTTCTGTGCCGGGAATGGTCGGCACTTTGTGGGGATCCATAAACCGTCTTTCTTTTGCCATAGTACACCTCCTTTTCGGCCTTTTTTTCGGCCTTTATTGATTCTGATATTTTTACTTTACTGCTTACTTTTCGTAATGTCAATGCATGTTCAGTTTGAATTGACACACTACTATTGAAAAGCCTAGATATATGTGTTATGTTTAGGCATTCGGGGCGTGGCGCAGCATGGCTTAGCGCGCTTGCCTTGGGAGCAAGAGGTCGCTGGTTCAAATCCAGTCGCCCCGATTTTAAGAACAGTAATATAGTGAATAGTGATTAGTGGTAAGTGAAAGATCATTCAATCCATTTCACAAAGCTATCAAGATTATCCCTCGCTGATTTGAAGCGGTTGATGGGGCTATCGGGGTCGG
>Ga0172364_10003501_pt1 | contig 12544 bp, 10 predicted proteins | sample LakKivSesite10cm_FD_114545 | JGI IMG/M metagenome (GOLD analysis project Ga0172364, IMG submission 114545) | Sediment microbial communities from Lake Kivu, Rwanda - Sediment site 10cm | ecosystem: Environmental > Aquatic > Freshwater > Lake > Sediment | place: Rwanda: Western Province, Lake... | reverse complement strand
CGTGGCAAGGTCGCAGTCAAAAACGGCAAAGGGGTATTCCCTGTTCCCCGCGTTCGCCTTTGCAATGTCCAGAAGAGCTTTCCCGTAGCCGCTGCGGTTGTCAGTTTTTTCGTCTGTTTTATAAACGACCGGCGCGCCTTTTTCCAGTTTGGGCGCAAAATGGAACTTTCTCTCTTTATAGCCCCTTTTCTCTCCCCTGAGTTTCCTGTATTTCTCAAGAGCGGGCGGCAGGCCAACTTCAGCCATAGCCTTGACATATGCCTGTTCGTCAAGCGTCTTCCCGTGGTAGCGGTAGTCGTTTTCCATGAAAGATACGCCTTTGCCGATAACGGTGTTCGCTATGATGCAGACCGGCTTATCCATGCTGACGGACTTGCGCAGGGTATCATACAGTTCCGTGAAGTTATGACCGTCCACTTCCAGCGTCTCCCAGCCGTCGGCCCGGTAATTGCCGGATATGCTGCACGGCATGATATCGCAGGTTTTTCCGCTTATCTGTATATTGTTATTGTCAATCACAACCGTTATGTTTTTCAAGCCGTACTTCGCCGCAAACCTCCTGGCTTCCGCCACCTGTCCCTTGGTGCTCTCCCCGTCGCTCATCAGCACAAAAACATGCGTGTCCCTTTTATGCAGCCTGTCGCCAAGCGCAAAGCCGCAGCCGGCAGAAAGGCCCTGTCCCAGATTGCCGCTGCTCCATTCCACGCCCGGAACGCTCCTGACAACATGGCCCTCAAAGATACTGCCGGAATAGCGGAAGGTCGCAACCGCCTCGTCCACGTTGAAAAAACCCAGCCTGCCCAGCACGGAAAAGACGCCGGGGGACGTATGTCCGTGGCTTACAACAATCTTGTCCCTTGACGGGTCGTCAACCCTGTCCGGAGCAACACTGGCATAAGAATAGACCGTCAGGAAAATGTCCAGGGAGGACATTGACCCGCCGGGGTGCCCTGAATTGGCAAGGGTTGTCATCGTCAGTATGTCGCCCTTGCATAATTTGCTCAGTTCCTTCAGTTTCGCAATATCAGTATCACTCAACCGTTCCTTTTCAAATCTCCCCATTCTTCCTCCTCCCGTTGTTCCGCAAAATTGCTGATTGTAGTTTTCTATTATAGCACAAAAGAGGTTCAGTATATCGTCAGGATGTTTTGAGGGTGTGGATCTTGCGGAGGCCTTCTGCTATGACAAATCCGGCGAGAGCCACGAGAATGATGGCGATATTACCCAGGAGGAAGTTCTTGCTCCGGTAGAAACCCTGCGCCTGGTAGAGCAAGGCGGTGATTGTCGTGAGGAACATGAACAGAGCCGGCAGGAACGTTGCGAGTGAAACTTTCTTCCGCCACCTCAGGAGAAACATCCCTGCCACAAAAAGCGCTATGGCGGCCACCAGCTGGTTTGCGGCGCCGAAGACAGGCCATATCTTCTGCCAGTTGCCGAAGGCAAGCCAGCCGGCTATAAGAACGATGAAGAAGGTGGAAAAGTACCTGTTCCTGAATATCTTAACGTTCCAGCTCTCTCCAAATAACTCCTGTGAAATATACCGGGTAATCCTTGCGGAGGTATCAAGCGTGGTCAGGACAAACGCGTTTATCATGACAATCGCCAGCATCTTGCCCACATCAGGGTTAAGTATCCTTGAGATTACCTGTCCGTAGCCGGTTGCGAACGTGCCAATCCAGTTGCCCGTGGCCATCAATTCCGGGTAGTTGAACGACGAGCCGTCTTTCTTCCAGTAAAGCCCGGCGCACACGCACAACAGGGCCAGCACTGAAAGCACCCCCTCAGTCAGCATGCTGCCGTACCCTATCTTTTTCGCATCCTTCTCGCTCGTTATCTGTTTTGAGGTGGTCCCGCTGGCAACAAGGCTGTGAAAACCGCTTATTGCGCCGCAGGCGATGATAACAAACATCATGGGCCACAGAGTCCCCTTCTGCCCGGCAGCAGTAAAAGATATGTATGCCGGAGTGTTGATGGCAGGTCTTGAGGTGAAAAGCCCGGCATACCCCAGAACAAGTCCTGCAATCAATAGAAAAGAGGAGAGGTAATCCCTCGGCTGAAGGAGAAGGTTGACCGGCATGATGCTTGCGACAAACGAATATGCCACCAGTATGATAATCCAGAGTTTCAGGGGCTCCGCCACGGAAAAGGAAACAGGGTATCTGTTGCCGACCACAAAAAGGGAGGAAAGCAGTACAAGCGCCCCGATTGTGGCGTATATGTAATGGCAGTTGAACCGGTAAACAAGCAGCCCGAAGAGCATCGCTATCAGGATAAGCCCGAAGGTCGGGATGACAATCTCGGGCGCCTGAACGAAAGTATTTGCGGTAACGGAAACAAAGACCGCCACCACGAGTATGAGCGCAAGCCATATGAAAAGAGAGAAGAGTATCCTGCTCCTGCGCCCCATGACCGATTCGGTAATCTCCCCTATTGACCTGCCTTTATGTCGCATGCTTAAAACGAGGGCGGAGAAGTCGTGCATTCCACCCAGAAGGATGGAACCGAGGATTACCCAGAGAGCAGCAGGCAGCCATCCCCACAGCATGCAGGCGATGACAGGACCCAGTATGGGGCCGGCTCCGGCGATTGAGGCAAAGTGATGGCCGAACAGTATCGTCCAGTGGCGGGCAGGAACATAATCCACGCCGTCCTGCTTCTCCATCACCGGGGTCTTCCTGCCGGCGGAGATATCCCACATTCTTTCCATAAAACGACCGTAAAAACGGTATGCCACAATGAAAAGAACCAGTGAAAACACCACGATCAGCAGGGAATTCATCTCTTACCCCCTCTCTTGTACCAGTTTCAATTCATACACAGAGTGCGGCGGCAAGGAAGAGGCAACGAGGCGTATTTTAAAATACGTCGAGGCAGCCAATGACGCAGCCAACAAAACTATGTGTGTGAAGTCAAACTGGTATCACATTTTTTGAGAAGTATCTCCCATCTCCTGTCAACCTCCTGCTGGATGTTTTCAAGCAGTGCCTGGTTCTCGGGCTTGAAGAGATGGGCGAACCTTCTCTGCATCTTGAACCACTCTGCAACCGGCTTCTTCTCCTTCGGTTTGTAGGTCAATTTATACTTTCCTTCCACGACCTCGTAAAGGGGCCAGATGCATGTATCCGCAGCAACCCGGGAAATCTCCATCGTGAGTTCCGGCTCATGGGGCCAGCCCAGGCGGCACGGCGTAAGCACATCAATGAAGGTGAACCCGTCAAAAGAAATTGCCTTTTCCACCTTGTTCACAAGGTCATTCCACCTGCCTGGAATTGAGGTTGCAACGTAAGGGATGTTGTGCGCAACCATTATTGAAGCAACATCCTTGGGAAACTGTACCTTGCCGGGTATGACTTTGCCCAGGGGCGAGGTTGTGGTATGCGCCGCTTTGGGAGTTGCGGAAGAGCGCTGAATACCGGTGTTATGGACTACTATTCCATCAGCAATAAAGTTATGTTCATCCTCAACTCTTAAGTCAAGAGTAGGCTCCTCTCCCACCAATTTTAGACTTTTTACTTTTTCTACATCAAAATATTTATTTTCTATTAGGAAATTTTGGTACCTGTATTGATTCCTGTACTTTTCCAGATTCCATTTACCTCTTTTACTAAAACACACATATCCATATTTAACATCTTTCAGAAGTTCTCTATCTACGCATTTTGTTCCTTTTTCTTTACTCTGCCAGTGGATATCTCCAACTCTATAGTTTGTAATCTGCAGTAATAACTTAAGAGTTCTCAAAAGTTCAGAGCTCGCTGATACATAACGGCAACTATTTCCTGTCTTATATCCGTCAGACAGCATCAATCCGTCAATAAAACTCTCTCTTTCTTCTATTGGCAAAGTGAAGAGCCATCGTGGAATAGTCTTATTTTTTGCTCCTTTGCCAAAACCTAAAGAGTCAATAAATCTTGCCACATTTACAGAATTTATATAGATATAAACTTCATCTGTTCTGAAATTTCCGCCAAAAATTTTGTTATGAATGTCTATCAGGACTTCCCGCCCCTCGCTGTTTTCGGGTAAAGCAAAACCCACTTCTCCTTTCTCGTTCCTTACCCAGCCGTCTCCGACATACAAACCCAGATATTTCATTAAGTCAGGACTGGAATGCCCGGGTATATTAGTATCATTGAGTTTATTTACCTTATAGTCATCTGTGGTAACTCTTGTAAAACTGAACTCAGCAGTTCTCCCCGGATTTATGTTTTTTAAAACTACAACCTCATCTCCTGTCTTAACTTCGGATAGTGTTTTCCAGATAAAGTTATTTTTTCTTCCTCTTCCGTTTCTTTTCAAAATTAGAAAAGGATGGTTATCTGTGGCTTTTATTGAATGATGTAGAGTCTTAAGTTCATAAACAGGTTTTATTCCATTATCAAAAACACCGGTGCATTTTTTCAAAACTGGCTGATAGGTTTTTTGGTCAAAAGCATAAATCAGTTCTCCTTCCTTTATATCTGTTATTTTCTTAAGCCCTTCTTTGGTCATTATAAGAGATGACGTACTTAAGCAATTCATATAAGCCTGATTGTTGCAGCAGACGTAAAGCATCCTGTGTCCCCGCTCTGCCGCGCCTGAAAGTGACTGGAGCCCTATGTCGTACGTCCCGCCGTCGCCTCCAAATGCCACAAAAACCGCATCCTTGTCTATCTTCCCCTGCTTCTTCAATGCCCGGTAAGCCGCTTCCACGCCGCTCACTGTCGCCGCAACATTCTCAAAGGCTGAGTGTATCCACGGAACGTTCCATGCCGAATACGGGAAGATAGTGCTTGCCACCTCCAGGCAGCCAGTCGCATTCCCCACGATAACCGGTCTGTCTATGGCAAGCATGACAAGCCTCGCAACAATGCCCTCTCCGCAGCCGGCACACAGACGGTGGCCCGACAAGAATCCTTCTTCTCTTTTTGCAAGTTGTTTTATACTCGGCATTTGTAATACCTCCCGTTTAAAACCGTGCGATAAATCGCACCGCTACATTTATCCGACAAAAAACGCCGCTATTCCCTGACACCCACGTACTTCAAGGTATATTCTTTTTTGCCTGCTGCTGCGGATTTCAGAACTTCCTCAAACATACACCTTATGTCTTCAATCGTAACATCCCTGCCGCCAAGACCGTAGATATAGTTCTGGACAACCGGTTTTTTCCCTGGCAGGTCATAGAGGGCCGCGCATACCTCAGGATATAGCGGACCTGATACCGCACTCATGCCCTCAGCCCTGTCCATGACACCAAGCGCTTTTACGCCCGACAGTGCTTGCGCAAGCATCTCCGCAGGGAAGGGCCTGTAAACCCGCAGTTTCAAAAGCCCCACCTTCTTGCCTTCCGCGCGCATCATGTCAACGATATCTTTTGCGGTTCCCGCCGTGGAACCCATAACCACAATTGCAGCATCAGCATCCGCAAGTTTATATTCTTCAAAAAAGCCGTATTCCCTGCCGAATCTCTTACCGAACTCCGTGCCGATTTCCGGGATAACCCTCATCGCGTTGAACATCCCTTCCGCGGACTGCCTCTTGTGTTCAAAATAGTAGTCCTGGAGGTCAAGAGCGCCCAGGGTTATGGGCTTCCCTTCTTTCAGGCTCTTTGCAAGAGTTGCCCTGTCAGGAACTTCACCCACGAAACCCTGGACTTCTGCGTCGGAGAGCATCTCAAGCGTTTCAAGGCAGTGGCTGAGTATGAATCCGTCTGTTGTCGCCATGACGGGAAGTTTCACATCGGGATGTTCCGCTATTCTCACCGCTTGGATGATGTTGTCGTACGCCTCCTGCACGTTTTCCGAAAAAATCTGTATCCATCCGGAGTCCCTCGCTCCAAGGGTGTCCGAATGGTCGCAGTGTATGTTTATGGGGGACGAAAGCGTCCTGTTTACAACCGCCATGACGATGGGAAGCCGCAATCCCCCGGCGATATAAAGCATCTCCCACATCAGCGCGAGCCCCTGGGAAGAGGTGCCGGTCATCGCCCGCGCCCCGGCTGCGCTGGCGCCGATGCAGGCGCTCATGGCGCTGTGCTCGCTCTCCACCGCCACGAATTCCGTCTTCACAAGGCCGTCCGCAACGAACTGAGAAAATATCTGGACTATCTCGGTGGCAGGCGTTATGGGATAGGCGGCAACAACGTCAGGATTTATCTGTCGCATCGCTTCTGCAAATGCCTCGTTACCTGTTCTGGCTGCTTTCATTTTCCGCTCCCTTTACCCCGAACCGACGTTGTTTGTCGTTGCGAGCCGTATTGTGGCGTGGCAATCTCATGAGATTGCTTCGTCATTACATTCCTCGCAATGACAATCAAGGTGAGGGGTTTTGATTTTGCTCCTCAATCTGTTGCTTTCCAATCTTGTTTTTCAGTTTTCCAAGGTTGGCTTTCAGGTTTTCAAGATTGCCTATGATACTGTCTATCTTTTCCGCGCTTTCCTCAACATCCTTGACAAGGAACCGGTAGGAATCAAGCTCCGATTTCAACTCCGAGATTTCTATATCCTTCTGCGCCCTGTTCTTCTCGGAAACAGCGTAAAGTATTCCGAATGCAACCCACCCCGAGAGGACAAGGATAAGCACCGCCAATTTCACAATGGATTTTTTCATTTTTCTGCCTCCTGTTCATTGACCATCTTTATCGCATCCTTCGGGCATTCGTAAGCGCAGATTCCGCAGCCCTTGCAATAGTCATAGTCAAACGCCTCAAATTTCCCGGTTTCGGCATTTACCTTCACGGCGCTGTCAGGACAGGAAACCCAGCAAAAGAAGCAGTGGATGCATTTCTCCGGGATATGAACAGGCCTGTCGGTACGCCAGTTGCCTGTTTTGAACTTGAGAGAGGACCCGCCTTCAAGGACATCGCCTTCGGGAAGTTCCTTCCATGTCGCTTTTTTCTCTTCCATTGTTACACTCCTTTACCCCGAACTCTTTCTTGCTACGCCCTCAAAGTGAGGGGTTTTGTTTTTCAAGTTTTTCAAACACCCTTAACTTCTTGATAGGCCCGCTTGATAGCCGCAAGATTGCCCTCCACTATCTCGGGCCTGTTCCTGAACTTCTTTTCAAGTTTCGTTTTTGTATCTTCCAGCAGGTCGTCAATTCCCAGTATTCTTGTTACCTTAACAAGCGCTCCTATCATCGGAGTATTGGGTATGTTCTTGCCTATTGTCTCCGTGGCTATGGCAGAGGCATCAACCGTGCAGACCCTCCCCCTGTAATTCAACTGTTTCTTTATCTCCTCTGAGGCAAGCGGCGTATTGACGATCAGGACTCCCTTTTCCGGGTCAAGCCCCTTTGTAACATCCACCTGCCCGACGAGCGTAACGTCAAGAACCAGGACAACGTCGGGATTTTCAATGCCGGAATGCAGCCGTATGGGGTCGGAACTTATCCTGTTAAAGGACTGCACCGGCGCGCCCATCCTCTCGGGTCCGTATTCGGGAAATGCCTGTATGTACTTGCCGGTGGACAGCGCCGCATCTCCGAAAAGAAGGGCAGCTGTCTTTGCGCCCTGCCCGCCCCTTCCATGCCATCTTATCTCAAAAATCCTGTTAGCCATTATTTCTCCTTTTGGATTTATAGAAAAGCATAAAAAGTCTGATTGTCACAATCTCCAGGACCGCAAAGAAGCAGAAGATTGCGGATAGAACAAAAAAATCCTTCTTATTATACACCTTCATAAGAAAAAGGGCAAAAAACCACAAGGGGATTACCAGAAGCCCCAGCCTGACGATATCAGCAAGGTTTCCCCTGGCGAAAGCCATGCTCTTCCTGACCGCGGGCAACAGGGGGCTGTCCTCAACGATAATAACGAGCGGGGTGAAAAGCGTCAGCATGATAAGGTATATGGGAAAAGATATCCACAGAACGGTGAATCCCGTGATGAACCCTGCCGCGGCAAGGGAGGAGTCTTTGACAATTTCAATCATGCTCAAACAGAAGGCGGCTATGAACAGGCCGGCTGCGGTGACAAGCAACTTGTAATACAGCGTCCTGCCAAAAAAATATCCTCCCTTTGCAAACATGTCCTTCATGTCAAGTTTCCCGTCAAAAAGGGATTGTTTGATACCGTAGTACACGGCCACGGTTATGTAGTTTTCAAGAATTATGAAGAACAACTGCAGAACGAGCATATAACCCTGGGAAAGTTGCAGGGAGAGCATGATATAAGAAACTGCCAGGTAAACAAGGACGAAAAGAGAGAGAAGAAACTCCCTGCGCCTGAAGACAACCCCCTCTTTTATGACTGCTTTCAGTAACGTGTTCATCATTCTTCCCTAACCCCGAATCCTGACCCCGGGCCTAATTTCTTTATATAATCCACGACCCATTGCACCGCTTTCTCAGCATCCACCTCAACGAACCTGTTTTCTTTCCTTATCTTGACCTCCACATTCCTTTTTTCCACAAATTTCTTGCCGACGACAACCCACAGGGGGATACCCACAAGGTCCGCATCCGAGAACTTGAACCCGACGCTACCCTCCCTGTCGTCAAGAAGCGCCTCAACGTTCTCTCTCACCAGTCCGTCATGAATCTTCTCCGCGGTTGATCGCAGGACATCATCCCCTGCATTGACGGGTATGACAAGTGTGCTGAAAGGCGCTATGGAAAGCGGCCATATAATCCCTTTTTCGTCATTGTTTCCTTCAACTGCCGCAGCGACTATCCTGCTCACGCCTATCCCGTAACAGCCCATAACCGCAGGTTTTTCCCTGCCGTCCCTGTCAACAAAGAAAGCCTTCATCGCCTCGCTGTACTGGGTGCCCAGTTTAAAAAGGTGTCCGACCTCCAGTTCCGGGCACTCCCCCTTCGCGACAAACTCTTCTGAAAATTTCCCGCCTATAATCCCGGAGTCCGCCTGCCGGATGGAAAAGACAAGGCCGCTCCTGTTAAATATGTTCTCATAGGCCTGTTTCATCCTGAGGTACATTTCATCAAGTCCCTTCTCGTCAAGGTCAAAACTGTACGCGTCCTTCATCAGAAACTCCCTCGCCCTCACAATGCCGAACCTCGGTCTCATCTCGTCCCGGAACTTTGTCTGTATCTGGTAAAGCGTCAGGGGCAGCTGCTTCCATGAATTTACATATCTCCTGAAAATGTCGGTAATCACCTCTTCGTGAGTGGGTCCGAAAACCATGAGCCGTTTGTGCCTGTCGGTGAACCGTATCATCTCGTCTCCCATCTTCTCCAGCCGTCCGCTCTCCTTCCACAGGACCGCCGGCTGCAAAGCGGGCATAAGCAGTTCAACCGCACCGGCCTTGTTCATCTCGTCCCTTACAATGCCCTCAACCTTCCTCAAAACGTTGTAGCCGGCAGGCAGATAGGTGTAAACGCCCGAGGACGTCTTGTCCACCAACCCTGCCCTGAACATCAGTTTATGGCTTATCGTCTCGGCATCCCTGGGGGCCTCCTTTGAGGTCGGCATGAAATATCTGCTCCATCTCATTTTTTGAATCTCCTTTTTTAGAAACAGTGCGATGAATCGCACCGCTACAATCTCAATTCCCCTTATGATACATCGCAACCCTGAACATTTCAAGAAAAACGTGTTTTTTACACAAGAATGAAGTTATGCGATAAAATAGAAAAGTCAGGAGGAACGTTTATGAACATCAGATACCGGCATACGCAGACCGGCTGGCTCATGATATACGTATTCTCGTTCATCATTGTCGGCTGCCTGCTGATTTATAAGGGATATAATGCTGACCTGCTTTCTCTTTTCATCATAATGTCAATCTGCCTTGCCCTGTTTTACAGTCTGACCGTAACCATAGGCGAGAATCTCCTGGAAATCCGCTTCGGGATAGGACTCATAAGGAAAAGGTTCCTGCTGAAAGATATGACCGGGTGCCGTGCCGTGAAGAACCGCTGGTACTACGGCTGGGGCATTCACTATACGCCGGAGGGCTGGCTTTATAACGTTTCCGGTTTTGACGCGGTTGAGGTCACCACAAAATCAGGAAAAAAATACCGCATCGGCACCGATGTCCCCACGGAACTTGAACATGCCATCCGTTCCTCTCTCAAACTGCCTTGAATTCATTGAAAATGCCCGGAGGACTCTGAGGAAATTCTGACGAAGGGCAAGAAGCAGCCAACCGTAACGAGAACCAGGGATTTCAGAAAATCTTGCCGGGATTGAGTATGTTCTTCGGGTCAAAAACCCTCTTTATCTCCTTCATCATCCGTAAAGCGGGTTCATCGGTGAACAGACCGAGGTACTCCTTCTTTGCCAGCCCTATGCCGTGTTCGCCGGAGACCTTTCCGCCCCGCTTCTTTGCATCCAGGTGTATCTCCCTGCGGACTTCCGGATAAATGCCCTTCCAGCCGGAGATTTCTTTCCCTTCCCTGTCGGTCTTCATGATGTGGGTATGCAGGTTTCCGTCTGCGGCATGTCCGTAGGTGGGAAGCCACATGCTATATCTTTCCGAGAGTTCCTCCACGTACCGTATATGCTCTTCCATCCGGCTCCGCGGAAGTACGATATCGAGTATCTCAACCGTCCTTGACTTCAGCGCCTCGTAAACAAGGCTCCTTATCGCAAGAATCTCCTCCTGTTTCTCCTGTGCCTGCGCAACGAAAACGTCTATGGCGTTGTGTTTCATTGAAATTTCCGAAATCCTTTCGCTTGTTGAGAGAAGTTCGTTTTCCTCCCCCTCAAGAATTATCATGAGAAAGAACTCTCCCTGTCGCACGGGCCAGTCCTTTCCCAGGTAATCTTCTGAAACGGAGATCACCTGCCGGCCGATGAATTCAAGGGCAAGGGGAAGCACCCCTGATACGAGCATGCTGGGGACGGACCTGAAAGCATCAAAGATGCTGTCAAAAGGGATAATCAGCGTCAAGGTTGAGGCAGGCGCAGGCATCATGGAAAGGGTTGCCTTCGTGATAACCCCGAGAGTCCCCTCGGACCCGATCATGAGATGCATGAGGCTGTATCCTGAACTGTCCTTGAGTATCCTGCCGCCCAGGATTGTAATGCTGCCGTCAGGCAAGACCACCTCCAGCGCCCTCGCGAAGTTTCTCACCGTGCCGTATTTCACCGCGCGGGAGCCGCCGGCATTGGTTGCAATGACCCCGCCAACCGTCGCACTCTCCTCCCCGGGATGCGGGGGGAAAAACAGTTTATGTCCCTTTATGGCCGCGTAAAAGTCCTTGAGGGAAACCCCTGCCTCCATCTCGGCCATGAGGTTTCCAGTATCAATATCAACTATCCTGTTCATGTTCTCCATGCTCAGGACAACCCCCCCGAATGACGGAACGCAACCCCCGCACAACCCGGTTCCCCCTCCCCTGGCAACAACCGGGAAGGATTCCTTGCCGGCAAGTCTCAGCAGTTCGGCAACCTGCCGGGTTTCCTCCGGCTTCACAACAATCTCCGGATATTTCCTGAGAGATTTCAGGGCAAACTCATCATGGCTGTAGTTTTCCAGTCTTTCTTTTTCCGCAACAATGTTTTTTTCACCCATTATTTTCTTAATCTCTTCAATAATTCCTGCGGTTATTTTTTTATACATATTTTTTCCTGTTTTTAATTTTCACCATGGTATACGGTCCGTCGGGAATAGCAGCAACGGATACTTTCTTACCGTACTCCCTTAAAGAATCTTTTATTGTTTTGTCAATGTCTTTTACGGGTGCCATATGTGCCTTTTCTATTTCCCTTCCTTTCAGGCCGGAGCTGTAAATCCTCACTTTTGCCTTATTCAGCACTTTTATCAGTTCCTCAACTTCCCACTGGTCCGGAACAAAGAAACCGGGTTTTGATATCATCTTCAGAAATTTACGGGAGTTTTCCATCCCGAACAGCAGGTTCCTGAAGTTTTCACTGCCTATTCCGTCAACACATTCGGAAAAGCATATAATCAGTCCTCCCTCCGCCACAATATCTGCCGCAGAGACCAGTCCCTTGACCGTCTGGTATAAATCCCTGTCCAGCGGATAGCCCCCGTTGCCGGTGATTACTATCTCAAACGGTTTATCAACATAGACCAGGTTTTCTTTTTCGCAGTGCCGCGTCCCCGCAAGATGTGCTTTTTTTATATCGCCCGCGAAGATGCCCGTAATTTTCTTTTTCTTGTCAAGCGTAACATTCAAAATGAAATCAGCACCTGCGGCTTCAGCCATTTCGGACGCAAATTCATGGCACGGATTCCCCTCCAGGGTGCCTGTATTTGCAAAGGGGGATTCAAGAAGAGCGGGACTATGAAAATACCTGATTGTTTCCATCCCTGCGATCCCGGGGCAGATTGATTTTCTCCCTCCTGAGAAACCGGCCATGAAATGAGGTTCTATCAGTCCGGTCAGAATCTTCAAATCCGCTTCCGCGTAAGTCCTGTTCACAAAAAATTCTCGTCCGTTGCGTCTCACCCTCGCAAGGCCTCCGGGGTTCTTTGCATCGTGGTCAATCACGCGGTATTTTTCCGCGATATCCCTGCCCAGCAATTCCACTTTTTCCCTGCGGGATGTCGGCCTGTGCATCCCCGAGGCAATCAGAAAAATTATCTGCCCTGGAGAAATCCCTGCTTTTTGTAACTCACGCAAAAAAGGAGGGAGG
>Ga0172364_10003500_pt1 | contig 12545 bp, 11 predicted proteins | sample LakKivSesite10cm_FD_114545 | JGI IMG/M metagenome (GOLD analysis project Ga0172364, IMG submission 114545) | Sediment microbial communities from Lake Kivu, Rwanda - Sediment site 10cm | ecosystem: Environmental > Aquatic > Freshwater > Lake > Sediment | place: Rwanda: Western Province, Lake... | reverse complement strand
TTGGGGTAAAGGAAGTATTCTCATAGAAGACTTAAAGTGATACCATAAATAATTAGAATATCATATCTAATCAATTTAAGAAAGGTGTATCCGACTAAAAAGATTAAAGTTCTAATAGGTTGGGTTCAAGTTTATGAAGAATTTTCATCTTCATTCAAAATTTAGATTAATACTGCCCCAGAAAAGGGCGGTAGAAAAAATCAGTAAAAGTATTAGAGAAGGAGAAAAACATCAAGTGCTTTTGGGCGTAACTGGCTGCGGCAAGACTTTTGTTATGGCTAATGTGATTGAGAAACTCCAAAAGCCGGTCCTAGTCATCTCGCATAATAAAACATTGGCTGCCCAACTTTACCAGGAGTTTAAAGAATTCTTTCCAGTAAATGCCGCTCATTATTTTGTCTCTTATTACGATTATTATCAACCCGAAGCCTATATCCCCCAAACTGATACCTATATTGAAAAGGATGCAAAAATCAACGAGGTGATTGATAGATTGCGTCACGAAGCGACCCAAAGTTTGATGACAAGAAACGATGTAATAATTGTGGCATCTGTTTCATGTATTTATAATATTGGCTCTCCCGAAAATTATCAAAATGTTTCACTCTCTCTTAAAAAAGGCGTCAAGATAAAAAGAAATGAAATACTTTTGAATTTAGTGCGCTTACAATATGAACGCAATGAATATGATTTTTTACCGGGGAACTTCAGGGTGAGGGGAAATCTAATTGAGGTTTTCTCGCCCACAGGCAGAGAAATAATAAAAATAGAGTTTGCTGGAGATTATATTAAGAAAATTTTTCAAAAGTCCTCACAAGGCTCTCAGTTAAAAGAAGGGAGTTTAGAGGAGATTAAAAGTTCCTTTCTCAAATTTCAACCCAAGATTCATTCGTTAGATGACTGTAAACTATTTCCAGCAAAATTTTGGATTACCCCTCAAGATAAAATTTCTTTAGCCCTTGAAAATATTAAACTCGAACTTCAAGAGAGGGTGAGAAAATTAAAGAAAGAAGGAAAAATTCTTGAGACAGAGAGGATAGAGAGAAGGACAAACTACGATATTGAGATGATAAAAGATACTGGTTGGTGTCATGGAATTGAAAATTATTCAAGACATCTTGAGTTTCGAGAAAAAGGAAGCCCTCCTTTTACCTTAATTGATTATTTCCCAAAAGATTTTCTAATCTTTATCGATGAGTCGCACCAAACCATCCCTCAACTTCGCTCGATGGAAGCCGGTGATAAGGCCCGGAAAAATACCCTTATTGAATATGGATTTCGTTTGCCTTCGGCTCTTGATAATCGGCCCTTAAATTTTTCTGAATTCGAGGAAAAAATTCATCAGGTTCTTTATGTCTCAGCAACTCCGGGCCCTTATGAAATGTTAAAGATAAAAAAGCAAAGAGCAAAACTATTAACAGAAATCTTACTAAGGCCAACGGGACTCCTGGACCCAGAAATTGAAATAAAGCCAACAGAAAACCAAGTTAAAGATTTAATTCAAGAAATTCAAAGAGCGGTAGAAAAGGGGGAAAGAGTTTTAGTTACAACTTTAACTAAAAGACTGGCAGAGGATTTGGCAGATTATTTGGAGGAGAAGGGATTTAAAGTACATTACCTTCATTCCGAAATTAAAACCTTGGAGCGACCAGGGATTCTAAAGGATTTAAGATTGGGTAAATATGATATTATCGTTGGGATTAATCTTTTAAGAGAGGGGCTTGACCTTCCTGAAGTGGCCCTAATTGCAATTTTGGATGCTGATAAAGAAGGATTTTTGCGTTCGGAAACAACTCTGATTCAAATTATGGGCAGAGCGGCTCGTCACCCAAAAGGAAGAATATTAATGTATGCCGACGAAATTACTGGTTCAATTAAAAAAGCACTAAAAGAAACTCAAAGGAGAAGAAAAATTCAAGAAGAATATAATAAAATCCATCATGTCATCCCCCGTCCAATCAAAAAAGAAATTAGGGATTGGGAATGGGCTCAAGAAAAATTAGAAGTAAGGGAGTTGGGAGAATTAGCTAAAATTAAGGATATTAAGATTTTAAAAAAAGAAATGGAAAAAGCAGCCAAAAATTTGGATTTTGAGAGGGCAGCAAAAATAAGAGACGAGATAAGAAAAATAAGACAACTAAAGACTGACAACTAGCAACTGACGACTGACAACTCAAAACTCAAAACTCAAAACTCCAAACTCAAAACTCAAAACTGATAACTAATAACTAATAACTAATTATATGTCGAATAAAACGGTGGCTTCCCAAGAGCCATCTTTTTTTTGATGGACATTCAGGCCATGATAAGTGACGGCTTTAATATCTTCATTAAATCTTTTTACTTTTTGACCAAAGAGCCTGGCTTGGAGTTCTGTCTTGGAGAATTTATCAAATTTAATATCTTTGAAAATCGCCTTGTCTATCTGAGTTAAATAGAGAACTTCACTAAGAAAATCAACCAAGAGCGTTGGGAAGCCAGAAGATTTTATCTTAATCGATTTTTGAATTTTTCTTTCTGTTTTTTCAATCTCTGCTTGTAAACTCTCTATCATTGCTAAAAGCATATTGGAAAAAAGTTCCTTTTCTGTTTTTCCAAAGGATTTTATTTTAAGGTCGGCAATGTGAGATAAAATCTCAAATTTTTTCATATCCTTACGGATTACTAATCTGCTATGAATAATTTATCTTTTAATTTCTCGAATTCTTCTTTGGCAATTGTTCGGTCGTCCCACGGTATCTTTTTACCGTTCTCCACGCACATCCAAGGTTCACATCCCTTGCCAGTAATAATAACAATGTCTTGGGGCCTGGCCAACTTTATTGCTTCTTTAATCGCTTCCCTTCTATCTAGAATCTGTTTGGCTGTTTTTTGCCTTTCTTGGGGTATTCCTTTGAAAACTTGCTTAATAATTTCTGTTGGTGGTTCATCATAGGGGTCTTCATTTGTAATAATAATCTCGTCACAAAATTGATGGGCAATTTTACCTAAAATCGGCCTTTTCCATTTGTCTCTACCACCACCGCAAGAGCCCAGAACACAAATAATTTTTGATTTCTGATTCGTGAGTTGTAACTTGAGGGTTTTATAAACTTTCTCCAGAGCGTCGGGAGTATGAGCATAGTCAACAATAACTTTACAAGGGTTTTTTATCACAACTTCCATTCTGCCCGGAATTCCAGAAATCTTGGCCAGGGCTTTTTGACAAATCTCTAGGGAAACTCCCTGAGAAATCCCAATACAAATCGCTGCTAGAGCATTATGAATATTAAATTTACCAATTAAATTCAAACTAAATTCGGTGTTTTTTACTCTAAAGATTATTCTGTCTTTGTGCTCTTGGTAATTATCTGCTCTTACAACTTCAATATTCTCCTGAGCACTATTTACTGGTTGCCACCCATTAATTGTGAAACCTATTTTTCTTTGAGCCGGAAAGGAAAGGAAATAATTTAAATTTTTATCGTCTAAATTCAGAATATGAAGTTTTTTTACTGATTGGAAAAGTTTGCCCTTGGCTGCTCGATAATTTTCAAAATTGCCATGTCTTTCAATATGCTCAGGATAAAGAGTAGTAAAGACAGCGGTATCAAAATCAATGAACCTGTGACGATGTTGCAAAATTCCTTCGGAAGTTACTTCGATAATAACATACTGACAGCCTTCTCTTTGGACTCTTTTCAAAAAACTCTGTAAATATCCCCTACCGGGCATCGTCATTTTAAAAAGGTTTTCTTCTTCCTTGTCACCAACTTTAATCTTAATTGAAGATAGGACAGCAACTTTATAACCCGCCTCTTCCAAAATATTACTTGCCAGGTCTACTACTGTTGATTTTCCGGAAGTACCAGTTACTCCTATCACCTTCATTTTCCTAGAAGGGAAGCCTGAAAAGAGTGCTGACAAAAAAGCCCAGAGAAAATGATAGAGATTTAAAAATAAATCAAACATTTTTAGATAATATATTCCCTAATATATATCTTCTTTTCCCCAAGACTAGAGTATGGTGTTTTCTTTTTTAAAATAAGGCCAGGGAAGGGAAAGGTGTTTGCTATTATTCGTGTGCCGGGAGCCAATTCTTTCTGAAATTTCCTCTCAAGTTTTGTCTGAATATTTGGTAAAAGGTAAGTAAAGATGAGTGTTGCTTTTTTAAAATCTTCTCTTAAAAAATTACCTTGTCTTATCTTGATTTTTTCTTGAACGCCTGCCAGTCTAATTTTAATCTTGCTCCAGATAACTAAAACCGGGTTAATTTCTATTCCGTAGGCCTTTTTAAATCTGTACTCTTTGACCGCTTTAATAAGGAGAGTTCCATCTCCCGAACCCAAATCGAAAATTACATCATCTTCTTTAATTTGGGCAATTTTTAGCATTTCTCCTATGGCCTTTTTTTTAGATTTCACATAAGGAGCACCAAATAAAAGAGAAATAATATTAAAGCAGAGAAAAATTAGAAAAATTAGGCTAAAAATAGCAAAGAGTCCTAAAAGAAATAAGAAAAAATTATTTAAGAGAGCCATCAGACTTTTTTACAGTTTTAGATATCCAGGTTCTTAACTTCTCGAGCATATGTCTGAATAAATTGTTTCCTGGGTAATACTTCTTTGCCCATTAAAATATCAAAAATTCTATCGGCTTCCTGGGCATCGGGAATGGTGACTTTTTTCAAAATCCTTCTTTGGGGGTCCATTGTAGTCTCCCAAAGTTGCCCAGGATTCATTTCTCCCAATCCCTTGTAGCGCTGGATAGAAATGGATTTTCCTTTAAAATCCTTCAAAATTTTTTCTTTTTCCTCCTCGGTGTAGGCGTATTTTACCTCTTTACCAAATTGGATTCGATAAAGGGGTGGCTGAGCAATATAAAGATATCCTTTTTCAATAACTGTCTTAAAGTGTCTGAAAAAAAGCGTTAAAAGTAGTGTTCGGATATGAGCGCCATCAGTATCAGCATCAGTCATTATGACAATTTTGTGATATCTTAATTTTGAAACGTCAAAGTCTTCGGCAATGGCTGTCCCCAGAGCAATAATTAAAGATTTTATTTCTTTGGAAGAAAGAATTCTATTCAAGTGGACTCTTTCCACGTTTAAAATTTTTCCCTTCAAAGGTAAAATTGCTTGATAGCGACGGTCACGTCCTTGTTTTGAACTACCGCCGGCTGACTCACCCTCAACAATAAATAGTTCCGATTCTTCGGGCTTCCTGGAAGAACAATCAGCCAATTTTCCGGGTAAAGCCAAACCTTCCATTATCCCTTTTCTTAATACGGATTCTTTTGCTGCCTTAGCTGCCTTTCTTGACTTGGCTGCCAAAAGACATTTCTGGATAATAGCCCTGGCATCTCTTGGATTTTTTTCTAAAAGGTCGGGCAAGGTTTCTGAAACTACTGTCTCAACGGCTGACCTTGCTTCAGGATTACCCAGTCGTCGCTTTGTCTGGCCCTCAAATTGAGGATTGGGAATTTTAATAGAAATGATGGATATTAATCCTTCTCTAACATCTTCTCCGTCTATTTTTTCTTTATCATTTAAAATTTTATTCTGCTTGCCCCAGTTCTGAAGCGCTCTGGTCAGGGCTGCTCGAAAACCAGTAAGATGAGTTCCTCCTTCCTTGGTGTGGATATTATTGGCAAAAGATAATTCTTCAGATTCAATATTGTCAGTATAGCAGAAGGCAATTTCTACCAAAATTTTATTAACTTCCTCTTTTTTGGCAGTTGGCAAAGCGGATTCTATTTCTTTTTTAATATAAAAAATCTGTTCTTGGATTAGTTTTTCATCTTCGGCTAGATAAGAGAGGAAAGATTCAATACCTTTCTCAAAATAAAATGTATATTCTTTGGTTGGTTCTTTTCTCTCGTCCTTTATTTCAAACTTTACTTTGGGAGTAAGATAAGCCTGTTCCCGAATATGGTCTAGAATTTTATGCCAGGAAAATTCAATTTTCTTGAAAATTTCTGGGTCAGGAGTAAAGGAAACAGATGTTCCTGTGACCGAGCACCTTCCTACTTCTTTGACTTTAGTTGTTGGCTTTCCATAACAATACTCCTGATAATATTTTTTACCATCACGACATATCTCAGTTCTCATTAAAGAGGAAAGGGCACAGACTACCGAAACTCCTACGCCGTGGAGTCCTCCGGTAACGCGGTAAACTTTTCCTCCGAATTTTGCTCCGGCATGGAGATAAGTCATCACCGTTTCTAGGGCTGATTTTTTTGTCTGGGGATGTTTTTCTACAGGAATTCCTCTACCATTATCCGAGACTTTTATTCTGTTCTGAGGTAAAAGGCTAATTTGAATCTTGTTGGCGTAGCCCATTACCGCTTCATCAATACTGTTATCAACACACTCCCAGATTAAATGGTGTAATCCTTCTGAGCCCGTTGAACCAATATACATAGCTGGCCGCCGACGAACTGGCTCCAAGCCATCGAGAACATAAATATCTTTAGCACTATATTTGGATTTTTTAGATTTTTTTATCATATATTATTTTCTTAATTCCCGAAATGAAATTTCTTCTAGGATTCTAAATTTTACCTTTATAATAAGACTATTTTATCGCATTTTTCCTTATTTTGCAATGAATAACAGAGGTCTAAAGAGATAGAAAAAGCCTAGCAAAATAGCTAGGCGCGGGGTTTTTTGGAGATGGTGGGGACAGAAATGTGGATATTTATGAAAGCACTTTTGGGATTGGTATCGATATTCAGCGATACGCCACTAAGAGGCTCTTCAGTAAATACTAGATAGGGCTCAAGAGCTCCAACTTTCATGTCGCCTTTCTCTATCCTAGACTTGATCGCAGCTGATATCTCCTCATACGCATTAAGGCCTTTTAGGGCTAAAGATTGGGCTCTTTTGAATTCATCTGTCTCCATCTCCGATTTTTTCTTGGATTTTTTATTGTTCAAGTTCTCACCTCCAATATTTCTATACCATAAATTTACTATAAGGTCAATGCCTTGGAAAAATTAAAACCCACCTTCAAAATAAGAAAAAAGTGGGTTATGAGAGTGGTGTCGATGTTATCAAAGAGTTTATCTTAGTTGGGAAGTCGTAATATCTAGCCAGTTTTCCTCTGTTGCTTTTGGTTTTATCGCTACTGACCCAGCCTTGCAAAGTGGACATTCGGCTGGATCCCAATCATTGACTCGGTGGGTAGCTACGGCAACAATCTTGAACGTACCGACTTCTGAGACTTCGATTTGCGCTAGACCGCCTCGATTAATGATGACCAATTCGTAGGGTATGACCTTTGCTCTCGGTTGTTTCGATACTATATCCAGAATGGCTTCAGAGAAGCCAGTGCCCCGGGTGCAGAAATCTTCAACCAGAAGCAAGGTTTCATCGGCAGCGATAGAACTTACCATTTTTATGCGACTATCTTCCTTTTTCATCTCGGCATTTCTCACACCCATTAGATTAGCGACGTCTTGACCAAGTTTAGTGGCTCCTTCGGGAATACCAGCTATCCAGTCGGGCTTTGGGATTTCCAACTGATTAAATCGGAGTACCAACTGATTGGCTATTATAGTTCTGATGTTCTGGGGCTCAAGGAGAATCTTTGAAACAAAGAATCCATCGCTATGGCGTAATGATTTTAGCTCGGCATGCTTTCCAATCCTTCCTTGTCTAGCTGCCTCGTAATCGTATTCCCAGTAGGAATTCAGTGTTTTAGCTATATAGACTATTTCTTCTTCCGTCAGTAACCAATCAATGTTGTTGGGAGCGAGATTGAGAAGTTCTTCTTTGCTCATTCCAATGATTTTGAGCATTTTTTTCACCCACTGGTCTACCAAGGAGTCTTTCCGGCTCGTTTCAATGCCTGGTTTAAGTCGTCTCTGGAAGATTCAGCTTCTTTTCTGGCGGCCTCGGGAAATTCTCTAGGGTCGCATTTGAATTTTCTTTGATAGGCGTAATCGATGTCTCGCGAAGAACTAACTATACAGGGCCAGCCTTTTACTGCGTCGTCGGCGGTTCCAAATTGAGCTCCATAGCCAGGAACTAGTTTGAAACAATTGGGCAAAAGATTTGCCATAACTTCTGCTTCCTCAGGAAAGGTGGCGCCGAGGACCACACCAACATTGTTGAGACCGCATTCGCCTTCGCAACCTTGGCTCCATTGCTTAACTAGTAGAGCTGTTTCTTCCCAGACTTTTCGGCCGCTGGTTGTTACCAGTTGTTCAATCTCAGAGTTTGGCTTGAAAGAGGTTTTGTCTACGACAAAGATTCCTTTGCCACTTTTTTTGACTATCTCTACGAAAGGAGATAGGCAAGAAGTGCCAATCCAGGGAACGACAGTCATGGCGTCGATATTAAATATCGAGAGTTCCTTGGTAAACTCTTGCTTTTTGGGATTCCAGGTATCTACCGTTCCCAAGTGTCCTTCAGCGTAGGCTGTAGCAGTGTCGCCTCCGTCACAGCGTTTGGCGTCTTCAATGACTAAAAGATTGTTTTCTCTGCAGGATTGGACTACTTTCTCGAAAGCCCAAACTCCCCAATGACCGTATTTCTCGTAGAAAGCCATTTGGGGTTTGGCAATTGCCACATAGGGAGCGACTGCCTTAATAATCTCTTCAAAATAGATAACGATTGCTCGAGCTTCCGGTTCAAATTCAAAGGGGTGTCGTGCTTCTTTATGTCCTCTGTCCAAGATGTGCGGTGGAAGATATTTTAGTTGCGGATCGAGTCCCACGCAAAGAATGCTCTGCTTTTTCTGAATTTCGTTCATTAATTCATCGACAAATGTCTTCACTCTTATTCTCTCCTTATTTTTAAGAGGTGCAAACCTCCGCTGACTTTCTAATAGAAAAGTAAAAAATTGTCAAGAAAAAAATAAACCCACTTTCTTAGAAAAAGTGGGCAGGGGTTAATTCAGAGAAGAGTTATCTTCTTGTATTCTCGCAGGTACCATGGCAAGTTGAATTTAGATCGCACTGTTTGCATGTATTGTTTTGTTCCCACTCTAACACCTCCGTTCCGCCACCAAAAGATAAAGGTGTCCTTACTTCTCCTGAAAAGGGCAGGTTTACAGATTGAAGTACGACTGTATCTTCTGATATTTTTATTATTCTGCCGCGACTTATTACAAATTCTTGGCCCTTTTTGGAAATTACTTTACCCTTGCCACGTCCCTTAGGAAGATCTCTTACTGTTTTACGAATTATTTTGTCGTCTGAATTTTTTGTTTTTTCTTTTTCGATTTCATCACCCCCTTTCAACGTTAATGAACAGCACTATTTCTTTATCATAATCTCAAGTTTTAGTCAATGCCGTTGGAGAGCTCAAATTGAGAGTCTACATTCTCGTGGGAGTAGAAACCCCCATCAGAGAAAGAAGGTTCTTTAAGACAATTTTTGTAGCAAAAACTAAAGCAAGACGATTTTGGGTAAGTTTTTTGTCTTGACTTAGAACCTGACAGTCTCGATAAAATTGGTGAAAAGCAGAGGCCAAAGTCTGTCCATACTCGGGTAATTTTTGAAGCTGATATTCCTTTAAAGTATCTTCTATTATCTCGGGCAATTTAATTAATTCACGCACAAGACCTAATTCTAAAGGATGGTTTAATAATTTGTAATTTTCGAGTCGAGGACTGGAAATCTTTGCCTTGCGGAGAATACTTTCTGCTCTAACGTAGGCATATTGGATGTAGAATACTGGGTTTTTTTCTCCCTCAGTTTTTGCTAAATCCAAATCAAATTCCATTTGAGAAGAAAGAGATTTGGAAAGATAAAAAAAGCGTGCAACATCTAATCCAACTTCCTCAATTAAATCATTCAGTTCTATAATCTCCCCTTTTCTTTTGGAAAGTTTTCTTCCACTCTTTAGCCGTACTATTTGAGAAATCAAGACTACAAAATCACCTTTGTATCCTAGCATTTTTATCGCTGCTTCCATTCTTTTTATGTGCCCCTGATGGTCAGCTCCCCAGATATCAATAATTTTCTCATATCCTCGCTGGATTTTATCTTGATGGTAGGCTATATCAGACAGAAAATAAGTTGGCTCGCCTGTTTTCCTTATTAAAACCTCATCCTTATTGTCTCCAAATTCTGAAGTTTTTAGCCACCAAGCATCTTCTTTTTTATAGAGTAAATTCTTTTCCTTAAAATAATCAAAAACTTGCCTTACCTTATTTTCACGATACAGGTTTTGCTCCGAAGACCAGCGATTAAAATTAATTTTTAACTTCTCGGTAATAAATTTCTGGATATCTGATTGAATATTTTGGGCTAAAAAATAACCTGCTTCGCTTTCACTCTGTAGCGTCTCCAAATGAGGACTTAATTTCTTAACTAAAGACTTAAGATAGGGTGTTAGATAAGATGTCCCCCTGCCCAGGGCAGTTTTGCCTAATTCTTGGATTTGAAGACTGACTTTGGCATCGTTAATATAATACTCTCGAGTCACTTTATATCCTACTCTTTCTAGGAGATTGGCTAGGGTATCTCCAAAAAAAGCGCCCCGTCCATTGCCAATGTGAAGAGACCCTGTTGGATTAGCCGAAATGAATTCTATATTAGCTTTTTTGTTTTTCCCTATTTTTAATCTTCCAAAATCCTCTTTTTCTTTTAGAATCGCCTTCAGTTTCTTTTGAAGATAAGTTTTTTTAAGAAAGAGGTTAATAAAGCCTGGTTTTTTAACTTCAATCTTTTCAAAAATGTCAGATTTTTCCTTTAGAATCTGATTTGAAATGTCCTGAGCAATCTTGAAAGGATCTTTTTCTATTTCTTTAGCCAATTCTAAAGAGAGACTAGTGGAATAATCTCCGTATTCTTTTTGAGGAGGGTATTCTATCTTAATTTTCTGAGGTGTTTTTTTGAAGAGAATCTTACTACTCTTTTTTAGGAGATTTTCTATTTTTTTTCTGACCATAATATTAATATAACAAAATCTTAACTTTTTAGAAATTATGGAAGGGGTAAATTCTTTTAAGACCGACCTCTTTTGCAATTTTCCGAGCCGTTAAATATTCGTCAGGATTAATTCTCCGATTAATTGTTGGGAAACCCTCAGCCTTAAAGTGAGGACGGTACTGGTTCATGATATTGACAAAAGTGTTTTGGGAAATCTCTTTGGCTATAAATTCCATTACTTCTCTCGTCCCGGCAATATTTTCCGGCAGGACAAGGTGTCGAACTAAAACGCCTCTTTTAGCAAGGCCATCCTTACCTATTATTAAATCACCTACCTGACGATGCATCTCTTTTAAAGCTTTTTTGGCAATTGCTGGATAATCAGGTGCAAGAGAATATCTTTTAGACATAATATTATCACTATATTTAAAATCGGGCAGATAAATGTCTACTATCCCCGTTAAGAGTTCGAGGCTTTTAACCGAGTCATAACTACTAGTATTGTAGACCAAAGGTAATCTCAAGCCTTTTGGAATGGCAATAATAAGGGCTGATAAAATTTGGGGAACCTGAGGGGTGGGCGTAACCAAGTTAATATTATGGCAACCGTAGTTTTGAAGGTTGAGCATAATCTCGGCTAAATCTTTTTCTTCAATCTCTTTTCCTTCTCCTAATTGAGAAATTTCATAATTCTGGCAATAAACACATCTTAAATTACAGTAAGTGAAAAATATCGTTCCCGAACCATGACTACCTACTAAACACTCCTCTTCGCCAAAATGGGGATGATGAGAAGAAATCATTGGCTTTTCGCCAAGACGACAAAAGCCTCTTTTATCTTTTAAACGATTAATGCGACACTCTCTTGGACAAATACAACAAGATTTCATCATCTCAAAAGCAATATCCTTACGTGTTTTCAGTTCCGAAATTTTAAAATTAAGATAAGAGGGGTACATGATAGAAGATTTAACTTTTTGAGATGATGGTTTAAAAAGTATTAGAAAAAAATAAGGGAAGAAAAATCTTAGTTCCAAGGAACTATTGGGAAGTTAGAATTCTCATCATATTAAAGGGAGAAAGGAGAAGGTAAAAAGAAATCAGAATTCCTTCCCAATTTATTCCTTTTTGGAAAGATTTTCTTCCCCGAAAGGATAAAAAGAACCCTTTTAAAATTATACTTTTTGGGAGAGATTCATCAATTCTTCTTGGATTAGTTTTTGAGTGATTCTTGGGTCCATCTTGCCTTTTGTCTCTCTCATGACTTGGCCTATTAAAAATTGGATGGCGTTCTTTCTTCCTTTTTTGTAATCCTCTACGGCTTTTTGATTATCTTTTATTACCCTCTTAATAATCTCTTTAATTTTTCTCTCGTCGCTTACCTGTTTAAGATTCTTGTCTTTGATAATATAAGTAGGGTCAGCTCCCGTCTGGAACATCTCTTCTAAAATGAGTTTACCTGCTCGAGAAGAGATTTCTCTTTTCCATAAAAGGGTAATCAATTCAGCAAAATTCTCTGGGGTAATTTTAATCTCGCCAATTTCTTTCTTGTTTTCTTTCATTAGTCCTAACAAGTCGACTTGAAAGTAATTTACTGCCATTTTGATTAAAGAAGGTAGTTTTGATTGGGGAACGTTCTCTATTTTCTGCCAGTTTTTCAATTCTGAAATAACTTTTTCAAAATA
>Ga0172364_10003497_pt1 | contig 12551 bp, 14 predicted proteins | sample LakKivSesite10cm_FD_114545 | JGI IMG/M metagenome (GOLD analysis project Ga0172364, IMG submission 114545) | Sediment microbial communities from Lake Kivu, Rwanda - Sediment site 10cm | ecosystem: Environmental > Aquatic > Freshwater > Lake > Sediment | place: Rwanda: Western Province, Lake... | reverse complement strand
TCCATGATATTGTACAGCATCCTTTAGGTAGTAAATGTCAAATGGTTCGTTTTTGGTATGAAATTAAAAAAAGTACGATTACAAAGAATTCGTTGAAGATTGGCAACAAAATTGGGGGGGTATAGGAGTGATTAAAAAATAACAAATTTTGTTTTTGTGCTATAATTGAAGGGATTATATTTGATATAATTAATAAAAGAGGGGATTTTTTGATATCTTTATTTATTTTTGCTATTTATGCCCAATCCACTACCTAAAAAACAACTGGCTCTTCTAGGCAGTGAACCACAAGCCAAACAGGAACAACAGAAATCTTTAGAGACTCGTTTTATGAAGATTTTGAAAACTGGAGAAGGTGTAGTACCGCAAATTGAGCAGGAAATTTTAGAAGACGGTCTTGATTTTAAAGCTTCAGATATACATTTTGAACCGCGAGAAAAAGAAGTTAATATCCGTTTTAGGATTGATGGTGTTTTACATGAAGTAGGGCACATTTCTAAGTTGGTTTATGAAAATGTCCTCAATCGCATTAAAGTGCAATCACATTTGCGAGTTGACGAACATTTCGCAGCCCAAGACGGGGCGATGCGTTATCTGCGCAAAGACGGCACTCCCGTAGATTTGCGAGTTTCTATTATTCCCATTAATGATGGTGAAAAAATTGCCATTCGTCTTTTGGCTGAATACGTGAAAGATCTAAGCTTGGCTGATTTAGGCTTATCGCCAGAACATCAAAAATTAGTGGTTCAGGCTTCTCGAAAACCTTTTGGTATGGTTTTAGCCACAGGCCCTACTGGTTCAGGTAAAACTACTACTTTATATGCTCTTTTAAAAACTTTTAACAGCTCTGAAATTAACATCACTACTATTGAAGATCCAGTAGAATACAGGATTGAGGGTGCCAACCAGATTAGAGTTAACCCCCAAACAAATTTAACTTTTGCTAAAGGTCTCCGCTCAATTATTAGGCAAGATCCTGATGTCATTTTGGTTGGTGAAATTCGTGATCGCGAGACAGCAGAAATTGCAGTCAATGCTGCCCTAACCGGCCATTTGCTCTTTTCCACTTTTCATTCTAATGATGCTGCCACTGGTATCCCTAGGCTTTTAGATATGGGAATTGAAGCATTTTTGCTTGCCTCAACACTGGAAGTAGTTTTGGCTCAACGTTTGGCAAGAAAAATTTGTGAAAAATGTCGTTATCCACAAACCACCAATCAAGCTGAATTAGCTAAATACATTCCCAATATTCAGCATTATATCCCTAACCATGGTCAAGAAATAATTATTTACAAAGGCAAAGGTTGTCCAGTTTGCAATTTCAAAGGCTACAAGGGCAGAATTGGTATTTTTGAAATGATTCACATGACCCCCGAATTAAAAGAAGTAATTTTAAAAAATCCTTCATCGCGCGAGATTTGGGACGTAGCCGCAACTCAAGGAGCAAAATCTTTATTTGTAGATGGTTTAAGTAAAGTTTTAGCTGGAGTGACATCACTCGATGAATTATTCAGAGTTGCTCCTCCACCTGAAATATAAATTTTTTTATGGAACCAAATCCAAAAATTAATCAACCTCAAGATTTTCCAGCCAAGCCCCTGCAGCCTCAGCCTCAGCCTCGACCATCTTTTCAAGCTCCTCCATCTGAATCCGAACCAGAACCAAAAGTTAAAAAATTATCTTTCTTTTCGCGTTTAATGATTGGCCAGGAAAAAAATTATTTCATTGAAAATTTATCATTACTTTTGGCATCAGGAATGAATATCTTGGCGGCTTTAGAGGCAATTCAAGGCGAAATTCGATCCGCTCCCATGCTTAAGATTTTAACCCAACTTAAAAAAGAGGTAGAAGAAGGTTCTACCATTTGGCGTGCTTTGCAGAATACTGGCCTTTTTTCTAAAAACACTATTTCTTTAGTGCAAATTGGTGAAAAATCTGGCAGATTGGCAGAAAACTTAGAAATTGTTTCTACCCAAAATCAGAAAGAACGCATGTTTCGTTCCAAAATTTATTCTGCCATGCTTTACCCTATCATAGTGATTTGTGCTACTTTGGTGATTGGTATTGGCATTGCTTGGTTTATTTTACCTAAACTAGCAATGACTTTTAGCCAAATGCGGTTGCAACTCCCTTTGCCTACCAGAATAATGATCGCTATCGGAAACTTTTTTGCCCACTGGGGCATCATTGTTGTGCCTGTCTCAATAGTAGTGTTCATATTTTTAGTTCTTTTAGTTTTTGTTTTTCCCAAGACTCAATTTATAGGTCAAGCCATACTTTTGCGCTTTCCGGGAATTAAAAGACTGATGCAGGAAGTTGAACTTTCAAGATTCGGTTATGTTTTAGGAACTTTGCTTGATGCCGGCATGTCTATTGTTGATGCGCTAGATTCTTTAAATGAAATTACGAGTTTAAGGATATACCAGAGTTTTTATTTGCACTTAAAGCATGATACAGAACAAGGTGATTCATTTAAAAAAAGTTTTTTATCTTATAGAGGTATCAATCGTTTAATTCCTGTGCCAATTCAGCAGATGATTATTTCTGCTGAACAATCTGGCAGACTTTCCAAAACCTTACTTAAAATCGCCGACATGTTTGAAAGTAAAATCGAAGTGACGACCAAAAATTTATCAGTGATTTTAGAACCAATTCTTTTACTTGTTGTTTGGGTTGGTGTGGCTTTAGTTGCTTTTGCTGTAATTTTACCAATTTACAGCCTTATTGGTGGGATTAAATAATTTTAACCCTAGTTTTATGCTAAAAAAATCTAAAGGATTCACTTTAATAGAACTTTTGTTAAGCATTGCTCTAATCTCACTTATTGCCGGGATGTCAGTGCCAATTTTTTCTTTTATGCAATCAAGAAATGATATTGATGTGGCTCAATCAAGTGTGGCTCAAAACCTACGACAGGCTCAAATTTCAGCCCAAGCAAGTGAAAACGATTCTCCGTGGGGAGTAAAAATCGAAAAAGGCAAAATTACTCTTTTCAAAGGCTCAAGCTTTATCGCAAGAGATGTTGCTTTTGACAGAATTACTAATTTACCAAGCACCGTTAATCCTTATGATTTAACAGAAATTATATTTGCTAAATTTTCTGGTGAAACTCAAAATACAGGCACAATTACACTTAAGAGTTTAAATAATGAGACTCGTTTGATTAGTATTAATAATAAAGGAATGCTAAGTTTTTAAAACAAGAAATGATTTACAATAATCGAAAGTATGGTTTTTACTAAAAAACTCAATCAAGATGGTTTTTCTTTGGTGGAGATTCTCTTATCAATTTCACTTTTGGTTTTAATTACTGGAGCTATAGTAGGTGCTGTAATTTATGGTCAACAGAGCGCTGTTTTGAGCGGCAGTCGAATTCGAGCAGCTGCTTTGGCTGAGGAAGGAATAGAAGCAACAAAAAACATTAAAGATCAAAACTTTTTGAATTTGAGCGATGGTGATCATGGTTTGGCTATTAGTAGCAATCACTGGGTTTTTTCTGGCACAGAAGATTTAACAGGTATTTTTAGGCGGAAGATTAATATTTCTTCACTTACTGATGATACCAAAAAGGTGGTTTCAACTGTAACTTGGGATAACCCTTTTGGCCAGAATAATTTGGTTAGTCTTACCACTTATATGACTGATTGGACTGTGCCTTATGTTCCTTTAATTGATTATTTAGACATCAATATCGCTGGTGCCAAGCTGGAAAAACCTGGTTACGATATTTTAGTTGGTATTATTTTAAAGAATACCAGTCCTGATAGAAGCTTTACCATTGCTAAAATTAAAGTTTCTTGGGTTAGTATTGTGTCGCAAATTAATTAGAATATTCAAGCGCTTTATATTGGCGAAACTCTCGTTTGGTCTCAAAATGGACCAGGTTTACCGGGCGGATCTCAACCCTCAGGTACTCTTTTGGATATCCAAGATTATATCTTTACTCATGGCTTGGAAAAATCATTGAAATTAGATTTTACTGGCAATATGAAAAAGAATATTTTTACTTTAACTTTTTATCTACCTGATGGATCAAATAAAACCGTGACTGGCATTGGTCCGCTTTAAATTTTCTTATGAGATTTATTTTTTCTAAAAAAGAAGCTTGTAATCGAGGTTTTACTTTGCTTGAACTTTTACTTTATTTAGGTTTAGCTGCAGCTGTGCTTTCAGTAATTTCCGGTTTGTTCTTAATGCTTCTGCAAGCAAGAATCAAAAATCAAACTATAAGAGAGGTAGAACAGCAAGGAGCACAAATTGTCAATTTAGTTACCCAGACAGTACGCAACAGTCAAGAAATCAATGCTCCTCAAAAAGGCCAAACTGGTGAACAGCTTTCTTTGAAGGTGGATGATGCTAATAGAACCCCCACTATATTTAGTTTTTCTTCAGGCACACTTTATATGACTGAAGGTGCTCAAAGTTCGATCGCCCTTAGCTCTTCCAAAATTACGATTTCTAATTTAACTTTCTCCGATTTGTCTTTAGATAATACACCAGGGACTATCCGGATCCAATTTACGATTAGCCATAAAAATGAGGCTTCGCGCAATGAATATGATTATTCACAAACGATTTGGGCTTCAGCTAGCTTAAGACATCCATGAAGATAAAAAACAAAATCACAAATCCGCAATCTGGATATGCTACTCTAATTAGCATCCTTTTTGTTAGCATCATTGGTTTAACTATTTCTGTTTCTTTATTACTCCTAGGAACCGAAGCTTTAAAAGGAAGTTTAGCTATTCAACAATCAGATCAAGCTAGGAGTTTAGCCAGTGCTTGCGCTGAAGAATCTTTGAACAAATTGCGAAAAGATTTTAATTATTCTGGTAATGAAACTATCCTATTTGAACAAGGTACTTGTCAGATCTTAGTTCTTTCAGGTTCTGGATCGGCCCGTACCATTAAAACCAAAGGAACTGTTGGTAATGTTATTCGTAAATTGAAAATAGAAGTTAATCAGCTTCAGCCGTCTTTAGGTATCGCTTCGTGGAAAGAAGTGGCTGATTTTTAATAAGAATATTCCTTAATTTTACCTGCCTGTCGGCAGGCAGGGATTTTGCATTTTGGGATTTAAATTTGAGCGAAGCCCAGTAGGATCATAAGAGTAGCTCTACTGGGCGAAGCGAATTTATCCACAAGACAAAATTGAGTCAAGGTATTTTTAAAGTTATAATAAAGACAGTTGATTCATAAACTAATCTAATGATTTTATGAGAAGCATTTTACGTCTGAGCCGAGGCTTCACTTTGTTGGAAATCTTGCTGGTGATTGCTATCATTGCTATTTTGGCTGCTATTGTCATTATTGCTATCAATCCCAGCAAACAATTGGCTGAAAGCCGCAATGCCCAACGCGAAACTGATGTCAACACTATTTTAAATGGTGTTTATCAGTATTCCATTGATAACAATGGGCAACTGCCTTCAGGTATTACCACCTCTGACACTGAAATTTGTAAAACTGGTGGCACTTGTACTGGTTTAGTAGATCTTTCTGTTTTGACTAACAATGGGAAGTATTTAGTAGCTATTCCTACGGATTCTTCTGGCGCCTCAACCAATGGTTCAGGTTATTCTATTCTCAAGGACGCCAACAACCGTATCACAGTCTCTGCTCCGCATGCTGAATTGGGTAAAACCATCAGCGCTACAAGATAGGTTTTATAAAAATATGGTTATGAGTCTCAGGATACCCATTTTTAGAACTCGACAATAAACACCTCTGATCGTAGAGGTGTTTATGTTTTAGCCAATTTTTTTGTGATATAATTGGAAGAAATAAAAATCAACATATGAAAAAAATTCTAATTTTTCTTTTGGCAATCATTATTCTTGGTGGATTAGGATTTGTAGGTTGGTATTTTTTCCTTAAAAAATCTCCTGAAGGAGGAGCCTGCAAGAATACTAGTAAATGTCAGACTGGTTTGAAGTGTCTTAATAAGCTTTGTTCTTCTGGTAAAAACGGCTCAAGTTGTGAAACAAAAACTGATTGTCAAACTGGCTTTTGTGTCAGCAATAAATGCACTGAGGGAAAGGTGAATGATGCTTGTATTACTTATAAAGACTGCTCTAATAAATTACTTTGCCAAAAAGGAGCTTGTGTTAACCCACCTGATTTTTCTAAATATTTTGACAACATTAGAATTTCTAAAATTAAACCGGGTTCTGGTCCGGGTCCTGATAATCCATTAGTTCCCACTACCCAATTCAGTACGCAAGATGCAATAGAAGTAGATTTTGTAGGAGTTAAATCTGAAACTCAAGGGACTTATTATTTTGACATTGTTGATTCCACCACTGGTGAAATTGGTCATTCCACTCATGGAATGAGCACAAAAATTGATGGTCAGGATACTGGTTCAGGTACTGATCTTCAAATGTTGATTCCTGGTGATTATGATGTCAATGTCTACTTCAACGATGAATTAATCTATACTGCTTCCATAAAAATTATTCAATAAATAGCAAATGCGTGATGTCGAGATAGAGATCCAGGTTAGAATAGAAAAAACCAAGCCATTGGAAGAGTTTTTAGATAAAAATGCTAGTTTTCGTTTTGAAGTTAACCAAGTTGATGAATATTTTTCTCCCCAAGATGAAAAAGACGATTTTCTAAAGCAAGACCCAATAACTAGGTGGTTAAGAATCAGAAAGGAAGATAAAATATACTATTTAAATTTTAAAAAATTCTATTACGAGAAAACTGGTGAAAATTATTTCCGCGATGAATTTGAAAGCAAAATCGAGGATCCTGAGGAAGTGAGAAAGATTTTTTTGGCCTTAAATTTTAAACCAATTGTCGTGGTCGAGAAACTTAGGAAAGCTTGGCAGTGCAACGAGTGGGAAATTGCTCTTGATGACGTTAAAAATGTTGGTCAATTTGTGGAAATTGAATTTAAATTTAGTCAAGGCCAAACTGATCCCAAAAAAGATATAAAAGAGATGATTGAGTTTTTGAAAAAAATTGGCTGCGGTAAATTAGAAATTAATTATCAAAGTTATCCCTTTTTGGTTCTCTTTCCCGATAAAGCAAAATTTGAAGAACTTTAGAACCTTCTAATTATAGGATTCTACGTTGACGAGAAGGGATTTTTATTCTAGGATAAATTGTTCTTGCCCCGTTAAATTCTCGCAAAGCCTGTCTGTTAGCAGGCGGGCGAGAAGCCCAAGAGGGCTATTTAACGGGGTGCACCCCTGTTAGATCCGGCACTCTTTAACAGGGTAAACCTCAAAAACTGAAGGAGGAATGAAAAGAATGCCGATCGCCATGGACATTCAAGGTATCCTTGCAAGACTGCCTCATCGCTACCCGATGCTTCTTGTAGACGGAGTTTTGGTATTAGATCCAGACGCGAAAAGGATTGTTGCATTCAAGAATGTCACGATCAATGAGCCACAATTCACAGGTCATTGGCCAGAAAATCCTGTGATGCCCGGAGTGTTGATCCTTGAAGCATTGGCGCAGACTGGTGCTTTGCTTCTTCTGGCCGATCCGGCTAATCAGGACAAGCTTCCTGTTTTGACCGGTGCTGACAATGTCAAGTGGCGAGGTAAGGTTGTTCCAGGTGATCAGCTGACACTTGAGGTTATCTTTGTTCGCCGGAAAGGCGACTTTATACTAGGTGAAGCTAAAGCCAGCATAAATGACAAGGTTGTTTGCGAAGGGACCATCACTTGTTGTCTGACTTGACCTAATGTATTCTTAGTTTTCTTACGTCCCGACATATCATCGGGACGTTTTTGAAAACATTCAGCCCTCCGTAATCCCAATGGCTATCGGGATGGACGGGAGGGAGTTTCTTGATTAAGAAAGCTAGATTTTTGGCGATATTTTTGCTAAATTATAGATGGTTTCGACACGCCCAGGTGGCGAAACCCCGCCAGTAGAGCTTAGCTCACTGCGGGGCAAGTTGGCAGATTCATCCCGCTGAGGCGGGGCGCGCTTTCTAAACTTAATATGCCTTGGTGGCGGAATTGGCATACGCGCTAGGTTTAGGACCTAGTTCCCGCAAGGGATTGGGAGTTCGACTCTCCCCCAAGGCATAAATCAGATTTGGCTTAGGACCATGTTTCCGTAAAATCGGAATTGAGAGTTCGACTCTCTCCCTGGGCATCAGTAAAAAGGCCTATGTAGCTCAATGGTAGAGCAGACGTTTCGTAAACGTCAGGTTGTCGGTTCGAATCCGGCCATGGGCTATTTTCGTTTGTTCTATTTTTTCAAGAGAAAAGCATAGCTTTTCGACTTCTTTGAAAGCGTGTAGGATGAGGGAGTTCGAGGGCCTCAGGGGCTGCCTGCCTACCGTCAGGCAGGCCTCGCAAGAAGCCCCCTAAGCCTTCGAATAATTTCTTATTTATCCACAAATTAGGTGGTTTTATACACAATTTTTCTGTTGTCCCAAATTTTTTTTATTTTTAAAATTTAAATGGTGGTCTTTGACAAAAAGGAGAAGGAGGTGAAAACGTGGCTAGACAACCAAGGCAGCTAGTAGTTGATCTTCATTCAAATGACGAGCTTCCATATCTTGTAGCTCGGAGGAAGTCACCTCACCAATCTTCAAGGCAACCGTGCTTAACTATTATTATTAATCCAGATGGTCATGTAATGCGTGAGATGATCAATGACAGAGGTTTCCCTGGCATCATGGTCAAGATTGAAGGACCAGTGGGAGAAGAACCAATCTGTCTGATGGCTGATCCTGAGGCAGTCGAACAATATACGAAACATCTGCATTTTAGGTTCGAACTATGTCCTCAATATCTTTCCTTTCTCTTGCCTTGGGTTTTTGTCGAACTTCGGCTGATCTACGAGAGGTGGTGTGCTAGAGAGGCTGAAGAAGAGGCAGAAGAAATGAAAAGGAGAAGGAGGAGAGAGTTGAGGCGAAGGCGTTTAGAGGGACCACTCAATGAGAGTGACCGACGCTATAGCGAAAGTATTTCTTCATCAATTGAGCGTCTCTTAGCTCATCCTTGTGAGCGGCTTGTTTGGATTGACTCATACGGTATCAATAGAAAGGAAAGAAAGCTCACTCTCAAGAAGAAAGTCATCATTGTTCCTCGAAGGATGAGACTTTGCTTGATTGGTTCATCAAATCTAAGACAAATCTTCGTAGATCTTGCTAATATGACTGGATTTGAAACTCGCCAAAGGACCAAAAAGCGGGTCGAAGGTATGGCTAAACTCGTTAGTATCCTTATCTCTGGCTATAGCGCGAATCCTAGACAGCGTAAGGGTCATTTTGCTCAAGGTATTGAATCAGCTCTGGAATTCCTGGATAGACCTTGCAACAGACGTTTTCTTAGGTGGCCTTATCTTACGCGTCTCTGTCAAATTCTTGGTTCTGATCGTTGGTGTTTGCTTTCAGCGCTAAGAGCGCGAAAGATGATCAAAGAAGAGGCTTATTTCTTAAACTATGAGCCTGGTCGTAAAAATCCGTTGAGCGAGAAGCCTTTGTCAGGCTTTGCAGATCTAAGAGAATTGGCTCGGTCGCTCCAAGTTGACATCTTAAGGCGGCCCAAGAGGCCTGCTTCCAAAGGAGCAATGGTAATTGATCTTTGGTTGCCACCCCATCCTATTGGTCAACCCCACGAAGGTGATCAATTTGTCTAAGGAGCAGTTAGCAAGTTATGCGGCTGCTCCTTTTCGTTTTATAATTCTTGAATAAAATTGATTTTTGGCGTATAATTTAGCTGATTTTTAAAGATAGTGGACTGTGGTGAGAGGGCCGATGTAGCTCAGTGGTAGAGCGTGCCCTTGGTAAGGGCAAGGTCACGGGTCCAACTCCCGTCATCGGCTTAAATCGGTTGGTAAGATTCGATTATTCTTTCAATAGTGGTGAGTAAATCAACATTATTAGCATCAGTTGAATATTCAATTCTTGTGCCATCGGTTAATTCAACCACCAAATTATAAATATTGTTATTACTTTTATCACCTTGGGCAGTATGGTTTTGACCATTAATTGTAAGAGTTCTTTCGGCTGGAGTTAACTGTGTATCAGAATCGATTCCTGTGCGGCCGCAAATGACACGACTAAATTCCTTATTAGCAGGTGCTGAAATATAAATTGAAGCTGAGTTGTAGCTAATCCATAGACAAATTTTCCCGGTTAATTGATCATAGAGTTGATCAAAAGTCAATCCCTGAGCCGCTTCTTCGGGAGTCATAGAAAAATCAACTTTCTGGGCCTCGGTAACGTTGGTACCGTCAGGATATTTAAATTGGTATTTATAAACATCATTCACATAAGTATGCCAACCAGCATAATCAAAAGCTTCAGTTGTTTCACTCTGAGAAGTTTCTGTAGTTTCTGTCTTTTTGGCTGCATTTAATTTTTTGTTCAAATCCTCAATCTGTTTTTGTAAATCAGCTTTTTGTTTGTTAAAACTTTTAGTTAATTGCCAATAACCGATCCCTGTTCCGGCTAAAAATAAAATAATAGCACCTAAAGAAATAATTAGCCAAATTTTTCCTTGTTTTTTAGGATTGGAACTAGCAGCCATGGGGGGATTGATCTTAACTCCTTCTGCCATAAGTAAAAATTATTTTATAAAAGTTTAAATCAATTATAACATAAAAAATATTTCATTGAATAAACTATAAAAATCTTATAAAATGATCTATGTGTTTCTCTTGGTTTCCACCCAACTCGCCAATTCGCCAGCTGGCGGACCTTGGCGGACTGGGTGAGGGGCCCCCTTAGCTCAATTGGCTAGAGCGCCTCGCTTCGGACGAGGAGGTTGAGGGTTCGACTCCTTCAGGGGGTATTTTTTAATTTAAATTCAAAAATTGGTATCTAAATCATTTTTTATTTTTGAGGCCAAAAATTGATATGCACCTTCTACTTCACTAGTTTTGGATGTAATTCCAGGCATTCGATTAACTTCTAATAGATAAGGTTCGCCAGTATTTTTATCAACAATAATATCCGATCTTGACCATGATAAGCCTAGTAATCGGTTGGCTTTAATGGCAATTTGTTTAATTCTGTCTGGTATTTCTTTTGGATCCATAAAAATTTCTTTAGCACCATTGCAAGCATTATTTCTAAATTCACCAACTTCAGGATAACTTTTTTCGCCGGAAACGACGACGCCATTGGCAACTAACACTCCCCAGTCATACTGATTAGGAATATATTTTTGAAAAAAATACTTGCGGTGATTGGGAAATTGTTTTAACTTTTCTGCCAATTCTTCTTCGTTGGCGATATAAATCGAATCAAGTCCTCTTGAACCTTTAGTATCTTTAATAATCAAAGGATAACCGCAAACTTTTTTAATTTGCCCAAGGCTGTCTTTAATTGGTTTTTCGCCTAAAAACAAAGAATCCGGAGATTGGATATTGTTTAAAGAAAAAATCATCTGATCAGTTATTTTAGAGGTGCTTTTTTCCGCAAAGGTGGTTGAGGTTTTGGTTTTGTCTAAATATAATTTAACGGCATAAGCCAAATCACGGCTATCCCAAAAAGAAGAAAGCCAAACAAAAGAAAAATTTGATAGATCAATTCCTTGGTATAAAATTTTTATTCCTTTATTGTGAAAAACAAATTCTAATTCTTTAAAATTCCCTTCAGTTAAATTTATTGGAAATAAAAAATGCCCCAACACTTCTTTAATGTTTTGCACCGCCGGCAAACATAATAGCTCAAATGGTTTTTTTGCCATAGAAAATAATTAGTATACACGCATATCTTCGCCCGATTAAAAGAGTTTTTTGTTTAAATTCTTAAGAAAAATACCACCCAGAATAAAGCAGGAGATAAGTAAATTTATTATAGAGTATTTTCAATTTTTTGTCAAAATATTAGATCGGTTTGCTTATTTACTATTTTTGTGTTAAATTGGTTTAATCACATTAAATATCAAGGCGGTTGAATTAAAGCAATTTATAGTTAAAATCTCTTTGTTATATTGATGTGCAATTTATCAACTAATTATTTCTATGGAAAAAGGAACAATCAAAAAGAAAGTAGAAGGAAAAAATTTTGGTTTCATTACACCAGCTGAAGGCAACATCGACGTTTTCTTTCATAGCAGCGTGCTCGATGGTGTCGATTTTGACAGCCTGAAAGAAGGTGATGAAATTCAATTTGAGCAAGAAGCTTCTGACAAAGGGCCCAAGGCGACAAAAGTTGCATTGGTTGCTAAAGAATAATTTTTCCCAACTGAAAAAAGCTCTGGCGCTTTTGTTAGAGCTTTTTTGTTTAACAAAGCAATTTTACTCTTTTCTTTTAAAATTTTCTAATTCTTTGATGCCATTCTAACATATTATTAGGCCAATATAACGACAAAATGTTAGACACTTACCAATAACTCCTGCATTTGTGGTATTATAACTTCAGGTATTTTGAATACTTTGTGCCAATTCATTTTTCTGAACGCGTCCAGTAATGGGCATAAATCAGGACTTTCTTGGTATGCCAATATACTATTAAACGGAGTTTTAAGATGTATTTTTAAATCTTTGCCGTTTAAAGTGGAGTTCGAAAGTAAAATTCCCAATAATTGCCGTCTTCTGGCTAATTTCGAACTCATAAACAATTTATA
>Ga0172364_10003495_pt1 | contig 12555 bp, 9 predicted proteins | sample LakKivSesite10cm_FD_114545 | JGI IMG/M metagenome (GOLD analysis project Ga0172364, IMG submission 114545) | Sediment microbial communities from Lake Kivu, Rwanda - Sediment site 10cm | ecosystem: Environmental > Aquatic > Freshwater > Lake > Sediment | place: Rwanda: Western Province, Lake Kivu... | reverse complement strand
TGTTATCCTCTTTCCGTTTACAGAGATCAATCCCTTCCGGATAATGTCGTCAGCCTCACGGCGTGAACACACACCACTGTTCGCGATATACCTGTTCAGCCTGATACCTGAATCGACTGTTCTGCCCGGTATCTTTCTTTTTTCCACTGCAATAATTTGCCAGGCTGCAAAGGTACAATTATTTGGCAATTTATGATTTAACGTTTTTTTTGCACCTTTGTGGCTTTGAAAAAGATAGCAATGACATTAATTAAATCGATTTCAGGAATAAGAGGGACGATTGGAGGCAGACCGGGTGAAGGACTTACACCGGTTGATATTGTAAAATTCAGTGCGGCATTCGGGACATGGATCAAAAAAAGGAGCACCTCCCCCGTAAAAATGGTGATCGGAAGGGATGCAAGAATATCAGGCCCGCTGGTAAGTTCGCTGGTGATTTCTGCCATGCGCAGCCTGGGAATTAATATAATTGATCTCGGCCTGGCTTCCACACCAACTGTTGAACTGGCGGTAACTGGAGAGAGTGCCGCCGGAGGAGTTATTGTAACAGCGAGCCATAACCCCGGTCAGTGGAATGCGCTGAAACTGCTGAATGAAAGGGGAGAATTCCTTTCTTCTTCGGATGGTGAAGAGGTGCTGGAGATTGCTTCTTCGGAAAATTTTGAATTTTCACCATCAGGTTCCGAAGGTTATCTTAAAACTAATGGACTATGGACACAAAAGCATATTGACAGAATAGTCAGCCTTGATCTTACAGAGACCGAAAAAATAGCGAAAGCAGGTTTCACAGTAGCTGTGGATTGTATCAATTCCGTCGGCGGGATAATTATACCAAAACTTCTCAATGCCCTGGGAGTGAAGAAAGTAGTAGAGTTGAACTGTACAGCTGATGGAAATTTCAGGCACAATCCTGAACCTCTGCCGGAAAATCTTGCGGATATTTCCAGGGTCGTCAGGGAGAACAGGGCAGACCTGGGATTTGTGGTTGACCCTGATGTTGACCGCCTGGCAATTATCTGTGAGGATGGAACAATGTTCGGGGAGGAATATACCCTGGTCGCGGTTTCTGATTATGTTCTGAGCATAACAAAAGGGAATACTGTCTCCAATATGTCATCTACAAGGGCTCTCAGGGATATAACCGAAAAATATGGTTGTGAGTATTTTAATTCTGCTGTGGGAGAGGTAAATGTAGTTGAGGAAATGAAGAAAAGGAATGCCGTTATAGGCGGCGAGGGGAATGGCGGCATTATTTATCCCGCGATTCATTACGGCAGGGATGCCCTTGTTGGTATAGCATTGTTTCTGACCCATCTGGCCAGTAGCGGTTTGAAGTGTTCCTCGCTTCGAAGAAATTATCCAGATTATTTTATTGCTAAGAAAAAACTGATTATACAGGAAGGATCTGATTTCGATGCAATATTACAGAAAGTGAAAAAAGAATTCAGTGGTTGGAATGCTGATGAAAGAGACGGACTAAGGATTGAAAGCAAGGACGGATGGGTACAGATAAGGAGATCCAACACTGAACCTGTTATAAGGATATATTCTGAAGCCGGAAATTTGGAGGATGCTGAATATCAGGCGAATAAGGTAATAGAGATTGTTAAAAAACAATAAATTTATTTTATTTTTTTTTGTTCGCCGGAATAAAACCCTGTTGATATGTGTCTTTAAAACATATAAGAAAAAACCAGACGATGTTAAATATTGTTAATGTTGTACAACAGGTTTGACCTTTTTAATACTTTTGTGACCGGTTTTTTGAAATATCAATTTATTATAAGATAAAATGAAAAGAACAATTATCATCACATCAATTGTGGCAGTTGTCGCGATCATCGCGTTAATTGTGATCAACAAACTAAATGCCAAGAAGGATATTGCCAACCTGTTTGCTGAGGCAATGAAAGGCCAGTTTGATATCATTGTTACCACCACAGGGGAATTACAGGCTGAAAACTCAACCGACATTCTCGGACCACAGATGACACAGTCGAGGAATATCAGGGCCATGGATATCAAGATAACTGATCTTGTACCTGAAGGAACTGAAGTCAAAGCCGGAGATTACATAGCAACTCTAGACAGGACATCTTTTGACAACAGCCTGAAAGATGAGATTGAAAGACTAACCACGTTTGAGACCAATCTTGAAGTCAAGATTCTTGATACTGCCGTCACGCTCAGTAATCTCAGGGATAATATAAAAAATTTGAAATTCTCGGTTGAGGAAGCAAAGATCACTCTTGACCAGTCGAAATATGAGCCTCCCACAACTATTCGTCAGGCAGAGATGGCTCTTGACAGGGCTGAACGGTCGCTTGAACAGGCTATAAGAGGCTATGCCTTAAGGGTTGAACAGGCCAAATCTGATATGAGGACATTGCGAAATAACCTGACTGAACAGCGTCAGCGTGTAGCCGATCTGCAGAAAATCCTCTCACAGTTCATTATCACTGCTCCTTCAGACGGGATGGTTATCTATAAAAGAGACCGGACAGGTGCAAAAAGGAAAGTTGGATCATCTATCAGCCCATGGGATAATGTAGTTGCCACTCTTCCAGACATGACAACCATGATCTCCAAGACCTTCGTTAATGAGATAGATGTAAGCAAGGTGAAGACCGGCCAGAAAGTGAATATAGTTGTAGATGCCTTTCCTGAAAAAAGGTACACCGGATTAGTTACCAGCGTTGCGAATATAGGAGAACAGCTTCCCAACGCTGATGCGAAGGTATTCGAAGTGCTCATTAAGGTGGACGGCTCGGATCTCATCCTCAAACCTTCCATGACAACAGGGAATCAGATTATAACCAAGACAATAAATGATGTCGCCTATATTCCGCTTGAAAGTGTTCAGGCAGGCGCTGACAGTATACCGTTTGTGTACCTGAAGAGCGGAGAAAAACAGATTGTCGTTCTTGGCGAATCCAACGAAAACCATGTAATTGTTGAGCAGGGACTTGAACCGGGGAAGCAGATATATTTGAATACACCTGAAGAACCTGAAAGATTCACAAAGCTTCTTGGAGAGGATCTTATTTCTGTAATTAAGGAGAAAGAGCGGATAAGGAAGGAAGCAGAACGTGCAGCCAATGAGGCAGTCAGTCGCAGAAACTTTGGAGGAGGTCAGGGCGGATTCGGCGGTCGGGGAGGCGGTTTTCAGGGTGAGATGACTCCTGAAATGATGGAGCGGTTCCAGCAAATGAGGCAGCAGGGAGGTAATATGCAACAGCCGGGTGGTGCAAGAGACACTTCAGCAAGGCGCCGGATTAACCAGGAAGGCGCACAGGGAGGACAGCGCCAGCCGGGTCAGCAGCAGACACAGCAGACTCCTGTTAACAGGTAGCCTGATTAACCGAAAATGCAAAATGCAAAATGCAAAATGCAAATTGCAAATTGAAAAAGGATTAAAGACAAGTAACAAGAAAAGCAATGTTTAAGTTTATTTTCAGGTATTTCCACGATATTGAGATTGCAGTCGAATCGATCATCTCCAACAAGCTGAAATCCATGCTGACAGCCCTTGGTATCATCTTCGGAGTAGCAGCTGTAATAGCTATGCTTGCGATCGGGAAGGGAGCCAAGCAGGAGATCATGGAACAGATGAAAATGGTAGGCGTGAACAATATACTGATAAATCCAATCATTCCTGATAAATCATCTTCAACCGAAGAGGGTGAAAAACAGCAGAAGAAATTCTCACGTGGTCTAAGCATGCTTGATGTTGATGCAATAAAGGAAACCCTGCCTTCAGTAAAAAGGATAAGTCCGGAAATATCATTCAATTCGACAGCTATGCTTAACGGGGTTAAATATACCGCAAAGCTTGTAGGAGTTTCAAATGATTATTTTCACCTATATAACCTGCCTCTTACTTCCGGGGCATTTTTCAATGATTACCAGGCCGAGAATGGTATCCCGGTATGTATAATAGGCGCAAATATCAGGGCGAAATTCTTCAGCCAGATCGACCCTATAGGGCAGTATATTAAATTCAGCGGTATATGGCTCAAGGTAATAGGAGTGCTTCAGAAAACAACTGTCAGTCTTACCGGTTTTGAAGAAAAGGGGGTGAATGTATATAACGACAATATATATATCCCGATACAAACCATGCTTGTCAGATACCAGAACAGGGCTCTAGTAAATACAAAACTGGTCTCTGAAGCATCCACCAATGTCATGAATTTCGGCGGAGGACCAGGAGGAGGAATGATGGCCAGAGTCATTATCAGCAGTTCAGATGCCAATACAAATACAGAAACCAATTATAACCAGCTCGACAGGATAGTTGTTCAGGTGATCGAAACAGAACAGCTAAATCCTTCCACCGAGATCCTCAGCAGGATGATGACACGCCGTCATACGGGTGTTAAGGATTTTGAAATCACTGTCCCTGAACTTCTTCTTAAGCAGCAACAGCGCACGAAGGATATTTTCAACATTGTCCTCGGAGCAATTGCCAGTATTTCGTTGATTGTCGGAGGTATAGGAATTATGAACATCATGTTCGCCTCGGTGATGGAAAGAATTAAAGAGATCGGAACAAGAATGGCAATAGGCGCAAAAAAGATGGATATTGTCGTCCAGTTCCTTTCTGAAGCAGTACTTATAAGTGTCAGCGGTGGATTTATAGGCGTATTTCTGGGTGTCGTGATGGCAAAACTCATTGAACAGATAGCAGGTATAATGACCATTGTATCATTGTTCTCGGTTGTTATTGCCTTCGGGGTATCAGCTGCAGTAGGCGTTATTTTTGGCTATTCACCCGCCAAAAGAGCTTCAGAGAAAGATCCGATTGAATCATTAAGGTATGAATAAAATATTAAAGATGAATAAATTAGTTTTACTTTCAACCATAGCCGGTTTCCTCTTTACAATACAGAATACAGTTGCCCAGGAGGTTAAGAGGCTTACATTAGATGAAGTCATCAGGCTTTCAGAAACACAATCACCGAATGCTCTTATTGCACAGCACAGGTTCAGGGCTATTTACTGGCAGTACAGGACATTCGTTGCAGAATACAGACCTTCTCTCACTCTTGAAGGAACAACACCTAATCTCAACAAGACCTTTACAAGGGTGTGGAACTCACAGACAGAATCGTGGAATTATGTAGAGACTAACGTGTTGCAGAATCTTGCCTCGCTTTCTTTATCACAGAATATCGGATTAACAGGAGGGACTATCTCACTTAACTCAGATCTTACTCTCGAAAACGATTTTATCAAAGACAGCAGAAAATATATTACATCTCCAATCTTTATAAGAGTCAGTCAGCCGCTTTTACGTTACAATTCACTCAAGTGGCAGAAAAAAACCGAACCGCTGAGATATGCCACTGCGAAGCAAAATTATCTTTCTGCTATTGAGCAGGTTCATTCGCAGGCAGTCATGTATTTCTTTTCCCTGGCTCTTGCCCAGATCAACAAACAGATTGCTGTTATGAACCTGGCAAATTCAGATACACTCTACAGGATCGCTGACGGGAGATTCCAGCTGGGAACGATTTCGGAGGATGAGCTTCTGCAGATGCAGCTTTCTTATCTTAATGCTGAAACTTCAAGTAAAGAAGCGGACATGAACCTTCGCGACCGGGAAATTAGATTAAGATCTTTCCTTGGATTTAACGAAACCGTCAGGTTAGAGCTTATTCTTCCCAGCGAGGTGCCGGACCTTCAGGTTGATGTAAATGAAGTGCTTGAACTTGCACACGCCAACAATCCTGAAATTTTACAGCAGCAACTGACAGTACTGGCTGCCCAGAGTAGTGTTGCCCAGGCAAAAGCAGAAAAAGGGTTGAATGCAAACCTGATGGCATCATTCGGACTTCGGGATCAGGATCCGAATTTCAGGCTGGCATATGATGCACCCAGCCAGTCGCAGGGTATCAGATTAGGTATTACCCTTCCGATCCTTGACTGGGGGCTGAAACGCGGACAATACAGTATGGCCAGGTCGAACCTTGAGCTTGCACAGGTGCAGTCGGCACAGGCCCGAACAGACTTTGACCAGAACCTGTTCCTTGATGTGGAACAGTTTAATATTCAGAAGAACCAGGTTACAATTGCAGCCAAATCCGATACAGTAGCAACCAGGATGTATGAGGTTACAAAAGGACGATTCATGATCGGAAAGATTGCTATCCTCGAACTCAACAATGCTGATACAAGAAAAGACCAGAACAGAAGGGCATACGTTCAGGCATTGCAAAACTACTGGAGCTATTTTTATAATATCAGAAGCCTTGCCCTCTATGATTTCCTCAACAGGAGACCCCTGGAAACAGATTTTGAGAGGCTTATAGACTAACAACCTTAACCCAATTCATCTTCTAAGAAAAGGCTGTCTTAAAAGTTGTTCCTTACCCCCAAACCCCCCAAGCCTTGCTCCGCCGAAGCGGCTACGCGAAGGCGAGGGGGGGCTTAACAAATATCTGTTTATCAATAAGTCCCCCCCCTGGGGGATTTAGGGGTAGTTGATCAGAAAGGACTTTTGAGACAACCTCATTTTATTTACAGCCATTTGTAACTCTTGCAATCTGTTCATATTTTGATTTTAAGAATTCTTATAAAATTTTAATATCTTTGCGCCTCGATAAGGAGAACACGAAAATTTTCAGATCAATTCAAAGATAAATCAGATGCAGAACAAAGCAGCAATTATCATTCTCGCCGTTGCACTTGGGCTGGTTTCGATATACCAGCTTTCATTTACGTTAGCGACGTATAAAGTAAATAAGGATGCAAAGGAATATGCAAAAGGCGACCTGGTAAAGGAAACGCATTACATTGATTCAATTTCAACGCTGACAAAGGAACAGTGGAGCTTCCTGGGGAATACATTCAAGGAGGTTCAGAAGAAAGAGCTGAACCTCGGCCTTGACCTCAAGGGAGGAATGAATGTCATACTCGAAGTTTCAGTCCAGGATATTTTAAAAGCTCTTTCAAACTATAGCACTGATAAGACATTCACCAGCGCGCTTGTCCGGGCAAAAGAACTTCAGACCCAGAGTCAGGCTGATTTCCTTACTCTTTTTGGAAGGGCTTTTCAGGAAATCGATCCTAATGCAAAACTGGCTGCTATATTCAATACTGTCGACCTCAGGGATAAAATTAACTTCAATTCCACTAATGAAGAGGTTCTTGATGTTCTGAATGATGAAGTTACTGCCTCAATTGAAAATGCATTTGAAATTCTCCGGACAAGGATTGACAGATTCGGTGTTGTTCAGCCGAACATAACCCAGCTTGCTACCAAGGGGAGAATCCTTATTGAGCTTCCCGGGCAGACAGATCCTCAAAGGGTAAGGGAACTTCTCCAGGGAACAGCAAACCTGGAATTCTGGGAGACATATGAAAATGCGGAAGTAATCGGGTATCTGGCTGCGGCAAATGACTTGCTTAAAGAGATTCAGGTAAACACACAGAAGAAGCAAGAAGCTCCGGTCCAGCCTGAACAGGGAGCTCCGGCCGATACGGCAAAGAAAGAGGACCAGTCACTGCTGGATCTGATAGCAAAAGATACTGCAAAAGCTGCAGAACCGGCGACCCGTGAAGAATTTGCCGTGCAGAATCCTCTTTTTGGCATTCTCAATCCAAGGGTAAATGCCCAGGGCGAACCTTTGTCGAGCAGCATGGTTGGTCTTGCTCTAGGAATCGACACTGCAAAGGTCAATGCTTATCTGAAAATGAATCAGGTAAAAGCTTTGTTCCCCCGGGACCTGAGATTTGCCTGGAGCCAGAATCCTTATAGATATGATCCGACAGAAACACTGTATGAGCTTCATGCATTGAAAATAACCACACGCGACGGCCGTCCTCCTCTGGATGGCAATGTTATTACTTCAGCCCGTCCGACATCAGGGATCACCGGTTCGGAAGTGAAAGTTGATATGACAATGAATGCCGAGGGCGCAAAGACCTGGCAAAGGATGACACGTGAAAATATCAACCGTTGCATTGCAGTAGTTCTTGACGGATACGTGCGCTCTTTCCCTGTTGTGATAAACGAGATTTCGGCAGGAAGCACGGAAATCACAGGAGACTTTACAATTGAAGAGGCAGATGACCTTGCCAATATCCTGAAATCCGGAAAACTTCCAGCACCTGCTACGATTATATCCGACACAATCGTGGGACCCACTCTTGGTAAAGAGGCTATTAACTCGGGACTGATCTCCTTCATCATATCATTCTTTATAGTTCTGCTGTATATGATATTCTATTACAGCAGGAGCGCAGGCACTATAGCTGATATAGGCATGGTTGTAAACGTCTTCCTTATGATGGGTGTTCTCGCATCACTGGGATCGGTGCTTACACTTCCGGGAATAGCGGGCATAATACTTACGATGGGAATGTCGGTTGATGCCAACGTTCTGATTTATGAACGGATCCGCGAAGAACAGCGCGCGGGTAAAGGTGTGAAGCTTGCAATTGCTGATGGCTACAAGGGAGCTCTCTCAGCTATTATGGACTCCAACCTTACTACGCTTCTGACAGGTATAATACTCTACATTTTTGGTACCGGTCCGATAAAAGGATTCGCTACTACCCTTGTAATCGGGATTATTACGTCCCTGTTCAGTGCAATTTGGATCACCCGCCTAATATATGAATATCTTCTAAAAAGAAATGCTAATCTGACTTTCTCGATCAAGTTGACTGCCAATATTCTGAAAGATACAAATATTGACTTCATTGGCAAGAGAAAGATATTCTACGGGGTCTCTATTGCTATTACCCTCATTGGTATCGGCTCGTTATTTGTAAGAGGACTGAATCAGGGGATAGATTTTACAGGAGGCCGCACTTATGTTATTCGTTTCGACCAGCCCGTGAAAATGGAAGATATTGCCAAAAACCTTGCTCCTTATTTCGGAGATGCACCCCTGGTAGTGACATTCGGGAATGACAGGCAGGTAAGGATCACGACAAAATACAAGATCAACGAAACAGGAGTTGACAATGAAATTGAAACAGCACTTTACAGCGGACTGGCAGACATGCTCGGACCTGATGTGACAAAAGAAAAATTCCTTGCCGAATACAGGATGAATTCAGAAACAGTTGGTCCTACTGTCGCAAGTGACATAAAAAGGAAAGCTGTCTGGGCAGTGGGCTTTGCCCTTGTAATAATGTTCCTGTACATTTTTATGCGTTTCAGGAACTGGCAGTTCGGACTGGGAGCTATTGTAGCAGTTTTCCACGACACAACTATAGTAATTGGCATATATTCGCTCTTGTGGGGAATACTCCCGTTCACCATGGAGATAGACCAGTCTTTTATTGCAGCTATCCTGACGGTGATAGGTTACTCAGTCAATGATACGGTTGTCGTCTTTGACAGGCTGAGGGAATTCATTCCCCTGCACAGAAAACGTCCTGTTAAAGAGGTGCTTAATATGGCAATGAATGATACGCTCAGCCGTACGCTTAATACAGGTATGACCTCAATCCTGGTTCTGACTGCAATGTTCTTTTTTGGCGGGGCAACGATCAGGGGATTTCTTTTTGCAATGGTTATAGGTATTATAATCGGGACGTATTCCTCAATATTCGTTGCAACATCCCTTGTATACGATACGACCAGGAAAAGGGGGATTAAGATCTGAGCCCAGGTATTTTATTGAATACAACGAAATTAAACCGGTATTAGTATTATTGCTAACTTTACAAGAGTATTGTAAGAAATATTATCATTGAGAAAACAATGAGCGGACAGGAAATCTTTGTAATTATACTTGTTGTACTCGTTCTCTTTGGAGCTGATAAGCTTCCTGAACTGGCAAAAGGAATCGGGAAGGGGATGCGCGAATTCAAGAAAGCCACTGATGATATCAAGAGGGAATTTGAATCCAGTACTAGAGAAATAAGGCAGGATCTGAATGAGGTCACACAAACTTTACAATCTGATATCACGGATATTTCTGATAATATTAACCGTAATGTAAATGAAATGACTTCAGAGATACAGAAAGATATCAATGAGGTGACGGATACTATTCAGAAGGATGCAAATGAGGTCGCAGACAATATCAGGAAGGATGTGAATGAAGTTTCAGAAGATATAAAGACAGATATAAATGAAGCTGCAGAGGGGATCAAGAAGGACACTGACGATACATACGATCCTTACAGGTACGATTATACAGATTAGACTTTAAATTTTCTGTTCTGTAAAGAGCTCTTCCCTGAAAACAGGTTACTTTTATGATAAGAACTGAAGGCATAACCAAATCTTTTGGAGAACTTAAAGTTCTGAAAGGTATCAATATTGAGATAAGGGAGAAGGAGGTTGTGTCGATAGTAGGTGCCAGCGGAGCAGGGAAGACCACTCTGCTTCAGATAATCGGAACTCTCGACCGTCCCGATACCGGGACAATATGGTATAAAGGTTCCGATGTCAGTAAACTGAAGGGAAAATCACTTGCTTCCTTCAGGAACGGCAATATAGGGTTTGTTTTTCAGTTTCATCAGCTTCTTCCGGAGTTCACTGCCCTCGAGAATGTATGCATACCGGCATATATTGCCGGAAAAAGTAAACAGGAAGCTGAATCCAGGGCTGCAGAATTGCTCGGATTCCTTAATCTAGTGGAAAGACTTGAACACAAGCCATCGGAACTAAGCGGAGGTGAGCAGCAGCGTGTAGCTGTTGCCAGGGCATTGATAAATAACCCTTCTGTTATTCTTGCCGATGAACCTTCCGGCAACCTCGACTCTGAAAATAAAAATGAACTGCACAAGCTTTTTTTCAGGCTGCGGGATACATTCGGGCAGACCATTTTAATTGTAACTCACGACAGACATCTGGCCGGAATGTCGGACAGGATCCTTCAGATAAAAGACGGTATCATTCTTAATGAATCTTAAGCAGTCATACAATGACATCCCGGCTGCCGAATTAAAGGAATTCCTCGAAGAGAAATACCTTCAGTACAATACCCCTTCTTTCATTGAATGCGATCCGATATCAATACCTCATTCCTTTACAGGTTTGCAGGACAGGGAAATAGCAGGATTCCTTACAGCAACCATCGCGTGGGGGAGGCGCGACCTTATCCTGAGAAGTGCAAGAATCCTCCTAGATCTTATGGATAATGATCCTTACAGGTTTGTTATGTCTGCCGATAACAATGACCTGAGAAGATTTACCAGGTTTGTGCACCGGACTTTCAGCGGGACCGATTGCGTTTACTTCCTGGTAGCCCTTAGAAATATCTATGAAAACTTTACAAGCTTGGAAGATATTCTGGTTGAAGGAATGAAAAAGGACGGATCATTGATTTCCGGATTATGGCTTCTCCGGGAGAAATTCTTTTCATTGCATCATGCTGCCAGATCAGAAAAGCATGTGGCAAATATTAAAGCCGGTGCTTCAGGTAAAAGGCTGAATATGTTCCTCCGCTGGATGGTAAGAAATGATGGCAGAGGGGTCGACTTCGGTATGTGGAAAAGAATAGATCCTTCAATGTTGTATATCCCGCTTGACATTCATTCAGGCAGTACAGCCAGAAAACTTGGTCTCCTGACCAGGAAAATAAATGACTGGAAAGCCGTGGAGGAGCTTACAGGTGTTCTTCGAGGATTTGATCCTGTTGATCCTGTTAAGTACGATTATGCTCTCTTCGGACTCGGCGTAAATGAGAAATTCTGACATGATCTCTATGGCTAATAACTATTTCAGATTCAAGCAGTTCACAATATTCCAGGATAAATGTGCCTTCAAAGTCGGTACCGATGGTGTCCTTCTTGGTGCATCAGCAGATGTTTCTGGTGTAAAAAAGATATTTGATATCGGAACTGGTACCGGACTGATCGCATTGATGCTCGCACAACGCTGCAATGCGGAAATTACAGCCATAGAACCTGATCATGAATCATTTGAGCAGGCATCCCGTAATATAAGTGAAAGCAAATGGAATGGCAGGATCAGGATTGAAAATTCTGATTTGCAGGATTATGATTCAAATGGTATTAAGTTCGACCTTATTGTTTCAAATCCTCCTTATTTTTCTGATTCGCTTAAAAATCCGGATATAAGAAAAGCAGGTTCAAGGCATAATGATTATCTGACGAATGAAGAGCTGTTGAAAGGTACTTTAAGGCTTCTGGCACCAGGCGGCAGGCTTCAGGTGATTATGCCGTATGCCGAAGGAAATATTCTGATAGCAGAAGCGCAGGAGCATGGATTGTATTGCAATAACATCCTTAAGATCAGACCATTGCCGAAAAGCGAGATCAGGAGGCTGATACTCACATTTTCAGAGATATGTAAAAAGCCGGTTGAAAAATTCCTCACAATCGAATATGGCAAAAGACACGAGTTTACGGAAGAGTACAGAAACCTGACTAAAGATTTCTATCTAAAATTTTAACCACGGGGTTACACTGAGTTAACACGGAGTTTCACTGTTCTTAAGTGATATTGTTAACCGTGTTAGTCCGTGTAAAAACTCTGTGCAACTCCGTGGTTAATGGATCATTTCGCTTTCCTGCAATCCATATTCCTCCTTCATCTCAATGCCCAGGGTTTTAAGCTCATCG
>Ga0172364_10003490_pt1 | contig 12562 bp, 11 predicted proteins | sample LakKivSesite10cm_FD_114545 | JGI IMG/M metagenome (GOLD analysis project Ga0172364, IMG submission 114545) | Sediment microbial communities from Lake Kivu, Rwanda - Sediment site 10cm | ecosystem: Environmental > Aquatic > Freshwater > Lake > Sediment | place: Rwanda: Western Province, Lake... | reverse complement strand
GGTGGCCGGAGCCTTTGTTGGATGGTGGACGTAGGACGAAAGTCATAGGCAAAATAGGGTCAAAGTCACAGAAAATGGCAGAAAAACATGACCGGGGGCTCATGACAAATCTTCAGGCATATAGTAAAATAGTGCTGCTACGTCCCAGTGACAATCCCTGTCCTCATTGCGGCGATATACTGGAGTGTCCACTATTTACCTTTGTTGAAGGCAAATAAGTGCACGCCCGAGAACTAAGGTCAATGAGGCTAGCTTTTGGACTTGAGCAACGGAACAGCCGGGTGGGTATGGGGTAAAGAACGTGCCACTGGGAAGTCCGGTGAGTACATCAACCAAGGAGGTTTGAAGATGCGTAAGATGAAGTTCGTTTCGATGTTCGTATTGCTGGCGCTGTTGTTGAGCGTCGGCCCTGGTGCAGTAATGGCCCAGGAGCCTTTGCCGCCGAGCAATGTTGATCAAATATCACAGAATGACATTGAAGCAGTATTATCTGATTATAGCCGGGCCCTTTTCACCGGGCGAGTAACCCAACACGCTTACTATACACCGACGATGGAAGATTTCGTGCAGGAAAGGGGAAGTTTCTACGAGGAACTCTTTGACGTCGGATTACATTCCACCCTAGATAGCGTGGAGTCGGAATTCGTGTTTGAGTCTGGTAGATCTGACGTCGAGGTTTCTAAGCTTTCAAACGACCACCTGTCTGTCAAAGTTGCCGAGATAGTGACTCTTCACGGCATGTACAATTCTTCTCCGGAGAAATCTCCTCTGGTTCGGGCAGGGCGGTGGGCTCTCTCGCAAACGGATAACGAAGCTGTGAAGAGAGCACTTGAGCAGTACATCCAGAGCGTAGTAGAGGATGTGAGCAAATCTTCGAAAGAAGGCTTTGAGATAGAATTCGTGGTACGCCATGAACTGGTTATCACCAACGGCACAGATGGCCCCCAGATTGTGCAGGACTCCTTTACCGACCAAGACAATGTTAACCCTTCGGGTACTGACAAGGTGAGTTGGATAGATGGAAGGTACGTCAGAAATAAACCTGATCTTACAGGGATGCCGGACTATGTGATACACGTTACTCCTATGGAGCAGTTGGGGGAAGGTTTACTGAGTTACTACACTGGGATCTATGGCGAGCGAGCACCCTTAGGGCATTCTTACTACCGCGATTTAGCCACATCCTATATCAATCGCTGGACTTCAAATACAGACAAGCTCCCTTGTGGTGATGATACAAGGTCAGATCCGAGTTACTACAATCCCTCATATACGTATTTTGCCTGCAACGATTGCACGAATTATGCCTCACAAGCTTTGTCTGCAGGAGGGATTTCCTTGACTGACGAGTGGCACCCATATACTGGTGCCTGGATTTACCCAGGGCAATTGTGGTGGTGGATGATCAACAACGGGCGGGGGCAGGAAGTGGGTTCTGTGTTGTACTTGCAAAAAGGGGATCTGGGATTTAAAGGTGATCTTACCCATGCGGTTATGGTTGCCTCTACAAGTCCATTGCGATATAGTGCCCATACAAGTGATCGAAAACAATACTCTTGGCAGTCGTCTCTCACTAAGCTAATACACGTGTATTCTTGGCAGCCATAACAAGCGCTGTCCAGTTTCTGCCGGATTACCACTGGCAGACTGTGCTTTGCCTCCGCTACGGAGTTTCCGCCTGATGAATCGGTTCATACGAGCAGCCGATGGGTGGGAGCTCCATAGTGGAGTATTTGGGTATTGCTGCTAAGCTCTTGCTCGCGAGATTTTTGGTAGTCCCGCTGCACAGTGTTGTTGACTGATTCGAGATGTTGTTCACCGCTGTTTTGATTGACCGATCATTGCATGAGTGGTATAACAATGCTACACAAGAGAATCAGACAGATATGACAATGAAGCAGAAGGCCGTAATTGTCCTGTTTGTTTTGCTGGCCTGCGCTCTCCCCGTTTCTTTTTCGATAATCAAGCATTACCGAGTAAGAAACATAGAACGTTCCATTGATGAACTGCCCATAATTATCGCCAGCAACTCTGGTGGTTCAATTCATTTTACGTGCCTGAACAGAGAAGAATGTGTCCCGCCAACAGAAAGCCTTGGCACGCCGAACAATCCCGGGATCGATGAAGAAACTAATCTGTATCTCCCCTTTTACGATCACAGCGACATTTTCTACATAGACCTGAAACAACAATCGGTGAGACACATTACTACTGATCCCAACCCCAAACTCGAGAACTTTCTAAGTATCTATTCCCTGTACACTTATGGAAAGGTGGTCTTGGCCAATTTCGAGACCGTTGTCATCATTAGCAAGGATTCTTCCTATGAGGTTGTTCAACTAGAGACTGTGGATAAGTTTGGAAGTGTTTCGATAGGAGGTCTTGTTCAAGGCAGAAAAGACCAGGTCATTGCGTTTAGCACGTTGCCTATAAGAAAAGAGGGAAAAGACTTCGCGAGAGTCTTTATCATTGACTTGGATTCTGGCGCTATTACAGAGAAACTCCTTCCGTGCCCTCCGTTCGTAGAAGCCACCCAGGCCTCACTCGCGGGGCAGAAACCGGGGGTAAGATATGGGTTGACGCTGGTCAGCGTCACGGCGGGTTTGGACAAGCTATACTACACCTTTCTTGAAGACAAGGATACGGGGGGAGGTCTGCAGGTACAATTGGGGATGTTCGACACAAGAAGCAAACAGGAAACCTACGTGTATGATAGCCCCAATGGCTGTGTCCCCCTGACGACTAGATATCGGCAGCACAAGGAGTATCTATTTGTTGGCCCAGGAAGGGGACCGCTTCTGTTGCGGCTAAAGGATCTATCTCCTGTCGTGGATTTTGAGGCGTTGCAGAGAAGGGGATTGGGGTTTGGGATTCAAGCATTGAGCCCGTTCGGAGAATATTTTCTTGTAGGAACGCCAACCGAGGCATTCGTTCTGTCCCAAGATGGAGACGTTTTGAGAGAGTACTCCTTGCCGGTGGAACTATTTGGCGAGTCCTATACGTTTGTAGAGTACTTGAACGACTAGGTCCTATGGAGGTCAAGGGAGCAAAGGTGATCAGGCGAATATCGCGATCGAAACTCATTTTGGTGATAGTGGCCACTGCGATCATGGTCGGTGCACTCACTCTGGCTGTGTACGTGAAGTCTTCGTTTTTTCCGAGACTGTTAGTTAATCAGGACTTACGGAACGATATTGAAGCAGTGTTGCTTGATTACAGTAAATCTCTTTCCACCGGTCAGATCAGTCAGGAGATTTATTACACACCTATGATGCAAGACCTCGTTCGGGAAAGAAGAGGATTCTACGAAAGATATTTCGAGGTCGGGCTGCACTCTACTTTGGATAGCGTGAAGTCGGAGTTCGTGCTCGGATCCGGTTACCCTGGCGTTGAGATTTCTACGCTCCTAAATGACCAGGTGTCTGTGAGAGTCACCGAAAAGGTGACCCTGTATGGAAGATATAATTGCTCCCCGGAAGAATCTCCTATAGTTCAGGCAGCACGGTGGGCCATATCAGGAACAGATGATGAGGCAGTTAGGCGGGCTCTCGAGGAACACATCCGAAGCATAGAAGAGGATGTGAGTAAATCTTCGGAAGATGGTTTTGAAATAACGTTCATACTCCGTCATTACTTGGTCATCGCTAAAAGCAAGGATGGACTCCAGATTGTAGAAGATACTTTTACCGATCGGGACCCCACAGATAACCCTTCTGGTACCGACAATGTTATTTGGAGGGATGGACAATTCTACAGAAGTAAGCATGATTTTACAAAGATGCCAGACTACCAGATATATGCCACTTCAATTGAGGAGTTGGGGAGAAAATTGCTGGAGGACTACACTGAGGCATATGGTGAATAAACCCCTGATACGCGGGGCCGGCCTAGCGGAAGTCGCGCCGGAACTCATGTTCCTCCTCTTCACTTCCTGCCTGACGATTCCGTTGGGTCTCCTGGCTTTTCGCCTTGGCTTTGACCAGGCCAGGAGGAAAGGCAGTCTGGGGGAATATTGACCGCCGAATAGGCGTGTTGTCTCAGGAGGTTTCTATGTGCACCCTGGAATCCATCATCAATCATCTGGCGGCCGACACTCCTTTCCGCGCCGCCCTCACCACCGACCCGGAGGCCGCCCTGGCCGCCCGTGGGCTGACGCTGACGGAGACAGAGCGCCAGTTGATGACCCGCCTGCGCCCCCTCCTCGCCCTCCCCGCCGAACCGCTGCTCCAACGGCTGCTGGACGACGGCCCCGACGGCGGCCCCTGGTGGTGGGCTTCGTATCCCTTCCTGGCCGCCTACCTGCCTTGACCCCTGACGTTTTCCTGCACAGTGTCTGCGCGGCCATTGAGAAAGTGGGGCAGGCCGACGGTGCATCTCTGCCGTCCGCCCTACTGCGCTGGGTCACCGACGCCGCCCGCCAATCTCCTTTTCTGCGCCTGTCTCCCCTGACCTGTGAGGCCACCAGCGGCGATCCGGCCCACGCCGTCCCCGTTGCCGCCGCCTGGCACCTGCTCCACTGCGCCGCTCACCTCCTGGACGACGTAGCAGACGAGGCCTGCCACTCCCTGGAGCCTGCCCAAGCCGTCAACGCCGCCGTCACCCTCATCTTCCTGGCCCAGGTGAGCCTCACCAATCTGCGCCAGAGTCAGGTCGAACCGGAGCGCATCGTGGCCCTGGTGGCGACTTTCAACGCCGCCACAACCCGCATGGCCTTGGGGCAGGCAGCCGACCTGTCCTGGGACGAAGATGCTGCCACGCTGGACGACTACTGGCGCGTCGCTGGTGCCAAGACAGGCGAGTTCGTCGGGCTGGCCTGCCGCGCCGGGGCGATGCTGGGAACGCAGCCCCAGACCGAAGTTGACATCTACGCCACTTTCGGTTATCATCTAGGTCTGCTGGTGCAACTGGGCGACGACTTCCGCGCGCTGTGGACGCCACGCGGTCGGGGCGATCTGACTACCGCCGGGCGCACGCTGCCTGTGGTCTACGTGCTCACCGTTGCTTCGTCCGAGGCAAGGACTCTTCTGCACTCACTGCTACATCGTGCCCTCGACAACCCGGCGGCGCTGCGTGAACTCCAGGCCTTGCTGGCCGACCAGGGGGCGTTGCACTATCTGACATTGCAGGCTGGCAAGCAACACCGCTTGGCCCGCGAGGCGCTGCTCTCTTCGGCGCGGCCCGCCGTCGCCCAGCACGAGCTGCTACAACTGCTGGACGCGGCTTTTCCGGCTGTGGCGCGGGAGCGATGGGCCTCTTCAGGAGAGTCTCTGGATGGTTGAAGCAACGGGCGCGTGACCGACGGAGCCACGCTGCCTGGTGTTACTTGCCCTGCTTTCTCCTCGCACTGCTGACGCTGGCCCTGCTGGGGGCGGCAACCTGGGTAGTGACCTGGCCGACCGATGGCATAGGCTGGTTACTTTTGGAAGGGCGTATCCTGAGTGTGGAGACTGGCGGGCCAGGCGAGCAGGCCGGACTGAGAGCAGGCAACGTGGTGCTGGCTGTGGACGGCCATCCCCTGACGGACGTGCCGCTCTACGCCGGTTATCGGGCCGGTCAGTGGGTCGTCCTGACCGTTCGGCGTGGAGCCGAAATCCAGGACATCACGCTCACCCTGGCCGCTCCCGACAAAGCCGATCTCCTATGGGGCTTCATCCCCGTCGTCGTGGCGCTGGCCTTCTGGGGAGCAGCCGTGGTCGTCTTTCTCCTGCGGCCGGCCGCTTCCGTATCCCGTGCGTTCTTCCTCCTGGGGCAGGCTGCCGGCCTGACGCTGGCGACGGGCCAACTCTCCGGCGTCAACACCGCCTGGGCCACCCGGCTCTTCTATCTCATCCTATCCGCTCTGCCGCCGTTACTGGTTCACGTATATGGGGTGCTGAGCACATTCCCGCTTCCCTCGCGTCGCCGCTGGTGGGCGCCCTTCATCCTCGTTAGCCTTCTGCTGGCTCTTCCCTACCTGCTGTGGCCGCTTCCGCATCTGAGGCAAAGCGGCTGGCACGTCATCTTGCAGCCGGCAATCCGGGCCTATCTGGGGCTGGCGCTGCTGGCCGTCACACTGGGGCTGGCCTACATCTACTTCACCACCCGCTCCGCCGGCCTGCGCCGCCGGCTGCGCGGGCTGGCCTTCGGGACAGCGGCCGGCTTCATTCCGCTGCTTTTCCTCTCCCTCCTGCCGGAGGTGTTGTGGGGCGCCAGAGCCGGGCTGCCCTATCAGGTCGCTTTTCCTTTCCTGGTGCTGATCCCCCTCAGCCATGCCTACGTCATCGTCCAACATGACCTAGCTCCGCTCGACCGGCTGCTCAACCGCAGCCTGGTGGTCTTCATCCTGGGGCTACTCTGGGCTGCGCTTTACCTGGGCGGGGTAGGGCTGGGGCTGATGCTTTTTCGCGAGACGCCGCTGCTGCAACCGCTGGTGGGGGCACTGGTGACGATGACGCTGGTGGCAGCCTTCACCCCTCTACGAGAGCGGGTGCAGCGTCTGGTAGACCGCCTCTTCTACGGCGGCTGGTACGACTACCGCACGGTGATTGCCCAGGTGAGCCGCGCGCTTGGCGGGGTGACCTCGCGCCAGGAGTTGGCGGAGCGGCTGCTGGGGCCGATGGTGGAGGGGCTGCGGCTGCGGGGAGCGGCGCTCTACCTGCGCGCGCCGGAGAGAGAACTGGCGTTGGAGTGCTGCTTGGGGCTGGAGCTGCCGGAGCGTCTTCCGATCGAGGAAATGACAGCCTGGGCAGAGCAGTTCCCCTCCCTCTCCCACCTGCCCCCCCATGGTTGGGGGGGGGCGAGGGGAAGCGGGGGCGGAGAGGACGCGGACATCGCTCGGGTTCTGCCACTGGTGCGGGAGGGGAGACTACTGGGGTTGCTCTTGTTGGGGGAGAAGCGGGGGGATGACTTCTTTGACCCGGCCGACGCGGAGATTCTGCGCACACTGAGGGAGCAGGCGGCACTGGCGGCGGAGAACGTGCTCCTGATGGGCGACCTGCGGCAGGCGTTGGCGGCGCTAGAGGCGGCCCAGCAACGGCTGCTGACGGCCCGGGAGGAAGAGCGACGCGTCCTGGCCGGGGATCTGCACGACGGACCGCTGCAGGACCTCATCGCTCTGGGCTACCGGCTGTGCGAGTGTCGCGATCGGGCCTGGCTGCACGAGCCGGCGCTGGCAGAGACGTTAGAAAAGGTGCGACAGGAGGCGACGCACATTATGCGGATCGTGCGCGACGCCTGCTGTGCATTGCGTTCCGACGTGCTGGACGTGATGGGCCTGGGGCCGGCGATGACGCAGTATGCCTACGACCTGATGCAGAAGACGGGAGTAGTAGTCTACCTGGACGTGCCCTGTCATGGGCCGAAGTTGGCCGACCCGCTGGGGATCACGCTGCTGCGGGTCTTCCAGGAGACACTCAGCAACGCCGTGGAGCACGCCGAAGTGAGGGAAGTGTGGGTTCGTTTCCTGCTGGATGGGGGAGAGTACGAGTTGCAAGTGTGGGACAAGGGACAGGGCTTCGTCGTGCCAGAGCGATTGGAGGCGCTGGCGCTGAAGGGCCACTTCGGGCTGGTGACGATACGGGAGCGGATGGCGGCGGTAGGCGGTTACCTGGAGATACGCTCAGCGCCGGGGAAGGGGACGGAAGTGCGGGTGTGGGGAAGGGTGGACAATGAACAATGAGGCAATGAACAATGAACAAACGAGGCAAACGATGCAGCAGAAAGGCGATTTCCTCCGCCCTGGGTTGGGGGGATTGCTCGTGGTGGTGTGGCTGCTGGCCGGCTGCACACCGGCCCCCGTAACGCCCACACTGTCGCCAGGCAACACGCCGGCTCCGACCGCGACGCTACCACCAACCAGAACAGTCACTCCGGTGCCCGCGGCGGTGCCAGGCGAGCCTGATCAGTTACGCCGCATTGCAGCGCCCAATGGCCGTTGGGCAGCCGTGGTCGATGAGACCGCCGGCAGCCTCGACCTGCAAAACGCAGCAGGTGAGACCCGCACCGTTTTCCCCGAGGGCAGCACGGTGGGCCCAGTTGTCTGGTCGCCCGACAGCCGCCACCTGCTCGTGGTACGCACCCATCGGCGGCTCTCCCCATCAGGCCCGGCCCTTCAGGTGGATGGGCCGATAGAAATCTGGCAGATTCGCCTGGAAGATGATCAGCCTGGACTACCCAGCCTGGTTTTCCGGTCCCCGACTCAGCCAGACGAGTCAGGTGCCTTCACCCCGGAGCAAATCGTGTGGGGCCCGTGGTCGCCCAACGACCGTTTCGTGCTCTTCTGGCATGGTATCCTGTCGGCCTCGGCCATGGCCGACGGCATGACGATGTGGGCATTGGACGCTCAGGCCGGCGAAGCCATCCCCCTGGCCGGGGGGGCTTTGCTCAACCCCAGGTATCAGAGTTGGGCATCCGACGGCTCCGCTCTGGTCTTCACCGCCGGCGGAGGCCGGTCCGCCCAGGCGAACAAGTGGCTCAACCTGTTCGACGTGGTCTCCGTCCAGGTGACGACGGTGGTGAGCGAGACCGAGCAACTCCCCGGCATCGTCGCCTGGTCGCCTCGGGGGAATCTGATCGCCTACGCCGCTGTGCCGGCCGCAGAGAGCGGTCCAGACATGGCCGACTGGATGGTCTTCGAGAACCCCGCCATCGCGGGGCGGCGGGTCTACCTGCTGGACCCGGCGACCGGCCGGCACTGGCGACTGAACGACACCGATGCCTTCCAGGACGCCCCCACCTGGAGCGACGATGGCGCGATCCTGTACTACGTCCAGCGCGAGGGGGACACCATGGCGCTCATGGCCGCCGACCCGGCCACGGGCCAGGCCCAGGTGATTGAGGGCTCGCGCCGACCCGCTCCCAGGGCCGTGGGTTACTACGGCCAGTCGGACTGGGACGACCTGGTGGCCTACCGCCCCGAGGCCCCCAGAGAGACAGTGCCGCCGCTGGCCGAGACCTACAGCGATCCGACCCACGGCTACACGTTACGCTACCCGGCCGGCTGGTACGTGGGCCGGGGCTGGCAAAGCATAATCGGTTGGCAGGAGATGCTCACGCTCACCTCCTATCCGCCGGATGGCCCGGCGCCCGATCTGGGCCCCTTCGGCGGCCAGGCCCTCATCGCCGTCCAGGTGGTGAAGGCACCAGCAGAGGACCTGGAGAGCCTGCTGGACGAGGCGTTGGCCTCGCCCGGTCCCGGTCAGGTCCCGATCCCGGACAGAGTCCGCGTCCTGAGGGCCTTCGATCGGCAAGAGCGGACGGTAGACGGCCGGCCGGCGGTCCGGCTGGAGACGATGGGCGACTTTGGGACCGTCAACCACGTGCTGGTGGTGCTGGATGGGACGCGGGGCTACGTCTTGCGTGGCCAGGGCGATGGCCGCGTGTTCGACGCAGTGGCAGAAAGCCTGCGGCTGCCGTGAAGGGCGAGATTCATGGAAAGAGGTCGCCATGCGATGGCAGATCATTTGAAGTATCAACAATCCGCGATCTTCTCATCGCCTGCCGTCGTGATCCTGCTATTCGCCATTCTCCTTGCCGCCTGCACGGGCCCTGCATGGGAACAGAACCCCGACGCGCAGGCCGCCCGGGCCACGTGCGCGGGCCCGCCGGAAGCAGATCGCTACGCCTGCATTGAGCGCCACGCCACAGAGCGCCTCAACCCCGACGTCTGTCGCCTGACCGGGATGTGGGTGGACGATATGTGCCTGCAAGCGGTGTACCAAGTGGTGGACGTCTTTGTACACCTCAGTGCGCCCGCGCCATCCACATCCACCGTGGGTATCGTGCGCTATCCCCAGCCAGCCGGCGCTACGGTGGGTACGGTGCTGGATGAGGTTCTGCATGGTGGAGAAGGACCGTGCGCCATCCGCACCCAGACCCTCACCGTCAGCGGGCAGCCGGCGGTCCAGGTCTTTCTCAGCCCGCACGAGGATGGACGTCCCGACACATTCGTCCTGGTTGCTGACCCGACTGGTGAGTGGTGGACGCTGGACGGGTACGGCGAGCTGGTCATTTTCGATCAAATCGTCGGCACGCTGCACTGGCTGCCCCGCAGCCTCCCCGACCCCACGACGACCCCGGCAGGCACGCCCGTCGCCAGCAGCGTGCCCTTCACCTGTGCCAGTCGTCGAACGCCTGGATCCGGCCCGGCGAAGACGAGCTGGAACATCCCATCGCCTGGCCCGACCCGACCCGCCGCTTCCAGGTCTACCGTTGGGGCGCGGATACCGGCGCCTTTACACCGCAGGAGGATACTCCATGACCCGGTTCAATCGAGAACGAGCGCTGCCTGTGAGCGCGATCATCTGGCTGGTCATTTGGCCCGTTTTACTCGGTGGGTGTGCACAGACAACAGCCAGTCCTTCACCAGACGTCTCATCCACATGTTCCTGTGAGCCGTTAGCAACGCCGACTGTTGAGTCCCTTCAGACTCCCTCGTTGCCGACTGCCGCCGCCTCGCTCTCCGGTCGGCTGGTCTACGAATCGGCCGGGGACATCTGGATTGTCGAGCCAGGCCAGTCGCCGCGCGTGCTCCTAACCGGCGGGAGAAACCCCTACCTCTCGCCGACTGGCGACGGGCTCGTCTTCCTCCGCACCAACCCTGAGTTGGCCTATCTCTGCGATCTATGGCTGGCCGACTTCACCTGCCCGGCTACACCTGCCCCATGCCAGGTGAACGAGCGGCGGCTGATCGGCCCAGCCGAGTACGGCAGCCCCTCCATCTATGACCTCGCCTGGTCACCTGACGGCCGGACGGTGGCACTGACGACGGGGAGCAATATCAAGCTTTTGTACAGCGAGGATCTGTGGCTGGTGGACGTGGAGACGGGCGACTACCGACAGGTGCTCGACGACGGCGGTGGCGTGCCCGACTACAGCCCCGATGGGGCGTGGATCGCTCTTTCCGTCCCGGGTGGAAGCTGGAACCAGGGACAAGTCTCGCTCATCGCCGCGGACGGCAGCGGCTATCGGCCCCTCTTCGACCAGTTGTTTTCCTACCAAGGGAGATGGCTGCCGGGCGGAGTGCTGGTCGCCGGCATTATGCGGCTAACAACAGAGGCTCCAGCCGAGCTGTGGCAGGTGCCGGTCGTAGGCGAGCCGGTCCGCCTGGCATTGATCCCCGCTGCATACGGCCTCCGCTGGTCGGCCGATGGCCGGCGGCTGGCCTACCTGGCGGATGACCCGGCCGGCTGGCTCCACATTGCCCAGGCCGATGGCAGCGAGCCGGTCGCCGTGCCTGGCACCGACGGGCGGACGGCGCTTCACAGTTGGTCGCCGGGCGGGCAGTTCCTGGCCGTCATCCACGACGAGCGGTACTTCTTCCTCTCCGATGGTCCTGATCTGGCACTCATCCCCATGCTGGCCCCTTTCTGGTTTTGGCTGGACGACGACAGTTATCTGGCAGCCGAGCGGACCAGCCAGGGCCATTTCGAGGTCAGCCGCGCCTGGCTCGATGGCTGGCGTGAGTTTCTCTTCGTGGCCGAGAGTTTGAACGGATTGGCTTATCAGCCGTGAACCCTACTGCTCACCGGCGATGATGATGAAATTGCCGCATTGCCGGCTGAGCTGCACTGTCACGAGGAGCGGCTACACAATCTACGCGAATGGGCACACCGCCTTTTTTCGGATAGCCTCACCAGCCAGCCAGGGTGAGCCGCTGAGGATGCGCGGTTCAAATAGATGCCCCGGACTGGATTCGAACCAGCACGCCTTGCGGCACAGGCCCTCAACCTGCTGCGTATGCCATTTCCGCCACCGGGGCTTGGCCGTTATTATACTCCCCGTGCCCCACTTGTCAACCCTGGTCAAGCGGTGTACAATTCCCCCATCCATGAAATCACATACTCAGTATCTGACCTTCAACACCCGCCAGCGCCGCGAGTTGGTGCACATCACCCCCCAGGTCGAGCAGGCCGTGACCGAAAGCGGCATTCAGGAGGGCTTTGTCCTCGTCTCGGCCATGCACATCACCGCCGGCGTGTTCGTCAACGACAATGAATCGGGGCTCCACGACGACGTCTGGGAGTGGCTCGAAGGATTGGCCCCCTACCGTGACGACTACCACCATCATCGCACCGGCGAAGACAATGGTGACGCGCACCTCAAGTCACTGCTCGTCCATCACCAGGTCATTCTGCCGATCACCGGCGGGCGGCTCGATTTAGGCCCCTGGCAACAGGTCTTTTACGCCGAGTTCGACGGGCAGCGGCGCAAGCGGCTCGTAATCAAAGCGATAGGAGAGTAGAAGCATGAGAATCGTCCTCGACGCAATGGGTTCCGACAACTACCCAACGCCTGACGTCGCCGGGGCAGTCCTGGCGGCACGGGAATGGGGCGACGATATCATCATCCTCGTCGGGCGCGAAGACGCAATCCGGCAGGAGTTGGCCAAACACGACACTGCCAGCCTCAAACTCGAGATCGTCCACGCCCCCGAGGTGATCGAGATGGACGACGAGCCAGCCTGGGCCGCGCGCGTGAAGAAGAACTCCTCAATGCACGTCGGGATGAGCCTGGTGCGCGACGGCCAGGCCGACGCCTACGTCACTGCCGGCAACACGGGCGGCGTGCTGGCGGTCGCCACGCT
>Ga0172364_10003489_pt1 | contig 12563 bp, 12 predicted proteins | sample LakKivSesite10cm_FD_114545 | JGI IMG/M metagenome (GOLD analysis project Ga0172364, IMG submission 114545) | Sediment microbial communities from Lake Kivu, Rwanda - Sediment site 10cm | ecosystem: Environmental > Aquatic > Freshwater > Lake > Sediment | place: Rwanda: Western Province, Lake... | reverse complement strand
GAACTTGTCCAGGGCTGCCCTCAACAAGTTGAGGACTCCGGAACCTCAAAGCTCTGGCATCACTGTATCTGGGAGGACGCCGGAGTCCCGAACTTGTTCGGGGCTGCCCTCAACAAGTTGAGGACTCCGGAACCTCAAAGCTCTGGCATCACTGTATCTGGGAGGACGCCGGAGTCCCGAACTTGTTCGGGGTTGCCCTCAACAAGTTGAGGACTCCGGAACCTCGAAGCGAAAAGGAGAAACCTGCGTGACCCCTATCACCCAATACACCGACCGCGTCATCCAGAACGTCGAAACCGTCATCGTCGGCAAACGAGAGCAAATCGAGCTTCTGCTGGTGGCCATGCTGTGCCAGGGCCACGTGCTCATCGAGGACGTGCCCGGCACGGGCAAGACGATGCTGGCCCGAGCCGCAGCAGCCAGCATGGGCATTCTTTTTAAACGGCTGCAATGCACGCCCGACCTGCTGCCGAACGACATCACCGGTGTGAACGTGTTCAACCAGCAGACCAGCGGCTTCGATTTCCGGCCCGGCCCGGTCTTCGTCAACATCCTGCTGGCCGACGAGATCAACCGGGCCACGCCCCGCACCCAGGCCGCACTGCTGGAAGCCATGCAGGAGCGACAGGTCACCGCCGACGGCGTCACCCGCCCGCTGCCTGCGCCTTTCCTGGTGCTGGCAACGCAGAACCCCATCGAATACGAAGGCACGTTTCCTCTGCCCGAGGCCCAACTCGACCGCTTCCTCATTCGCCTGTCGCTCGGCTACCCTGGACCTAGCGACGAGATCCAGATGTTGCGCAACCTCAGAAAGCAGCACCCGATTGAGACCGTGCGACAGGTGGTGGACGGGACCGAGCTGCTGAATTTGCACGACGTCATCACGGACGTGCACGTGGACGCGTCGCTGGAGCAGTACATCCTGGCCATCGTACAGGCCACTCGCTCCCACCCCGACGTCGCGCTGGGAGCCAGCCCGCGCGGCTCGCTGGCGCTCTACAAGACCTCCCAGGCGCTGGCCGCGCTGCGCGACCGCGACTTTGTCATCCCCGACGACATCAAGACGCTGGTGCCCCTCACGCTGGCTCACCGGCTGATCCTCAGGCCAGAGAGCCAGTTGCGCGGGCGCACGCCTGAGGCGATCCTGGCCGAAATCCTGGAGCATACCGAGTTGGACATTGGAGAGCTGAAACGTGAAACGTGAAACGTGACCACGTTTCACGCTTCACGTCTCACGTTTCACGAGCATACCATGCGAAACTTCGTGCCCTTCCTACTGGTTATCTTCATCATCGCCATTTTCCTGCGCGCCGATTTCTTCTTCACGGTCGCCTATCTGCTCTTCGCTGTCTATCTGCTGTCGCGCCTGTGGATCCAGCGCACGGCGAGCCGCCTGCACGTCCAGCGGCGCTTTGTGGACCACGCCTTCCCCGGTGACAAGGTGCCGGTGGACGTGACGGTGCAGAACGCCGGCTGGTTGCCCGTCCCCTGGTTGGAAGTGCGCGAGTCGCTGCCGGTAGATCTCACCGCGCCGCCTTTCCATCGCGAAGTGGTCAGCCTCGGCGCGCGTGAGCTCCGGCACTTCCACTACACGCTTCACTGCCGCCGGCGAGGCTACTACCCAATCGGGCCATTGACGATGCAAACCGGTGACCTGCTGGGGATCGTGCGCCACCACCAGAGCGAGGTGGCGTCGGAGTACATCATCGTCTATCCCCAGGTGGTCCCCCTCCAGCGGCTGGGCCTGCCCACGCACTCCCCGTTAGTAGCGTTGCCCGCTCGCTCGCCGCTGTTCGAGGACCCGGCCCGCGTCATGGGCACGCGCGACTATCAGCGGGGGGATTCTCCCCGCCGCATCCACTGGACCGCGACAGCCAGCGCCGGGCGGCTGCTGGTCAAGCAATACCAGCCAGCCATCGCCCGCGAAACGCTCATCTGCCTGGACCTGGATCCGGAGGATTACGGACAGCGCCAGCGTTACACCGCCACCGAACTGGCCATCGTCGTCGCTGCCTCCATCGCCAACCACACCATCACGAGGGAGAGACTACCGGTTGGACTGGCGACCGAAGGCTGGGATCCGTTGTCAGACGACCGCACTCAATTCTTTTTGCCCCCGCGCCCGGAGCGCGCCCACCTGATGAGCCTGCTGGAGGTACTGGCCCGGGTGCAGACGACGGAGGGAAGGCCGTTCGTGGAACTGCTGCGCCGCCACAGCGTGCACCTGCCGTGGGGGGCCACGCTGACCGTCATCACCGGCAGCGAGAGCGAAGCACTGTTCGACACGCTGGTCTATCTCCGGCGGGCCGGGTTTGCCGTCACCTTGATCCTGGTACAGCCGGCCCGCCCGCCGCTTGAACTGCAACAACAGGCTGGTACACTCGGCGTACCGGTTCACCGGGTATGGCACGCACGCGACCTGGAGGCCTGGCGATGAATGACAATCCGTGGCTGAAACATCTGTTCCACCCGCTGGCGATCGGGGTGATGATGGGGTGTATTGCGCTATCAGTGGTGGAGTTGGTGCACCTGATCGCTCCAACCTGGAGCGGGACGTACCTCGTCGTGGGATGTGTGCTGGCGGCGTTGGAGGCCAACTACTCGTACCGGCTGCTCCGGGCCAGGCGCTTGTGGAGCACCGATGCGCTCAAGTTCCGGGCGGCTGAGATCGGGCTGTTCTTCATCTTGCTTAAAGCGGGCAGTTTTATCGGTGACCGGTGGGCCGACGTGCTGGCGGACGTGAAAACCTGGCCACGCTATCCGCTCAACGTCATTGACCCCGAGACCATGATGGCCTTCATCCTGGCCGTGCTTTCCTGGTGGGCTGCTACCCAGACCGTGCGCGACCTGGAACGGATCGGCGAGCCTCCTGAACACAACCGCTACTACGTGCCTCCCAGAGAGAGCCTCACCAACCGTTTCTTTGCGGGAGGCGTGGCTCTGCTGCTCATCGCCGGCCTGAACCGGATTGGAATCGCCCAACTGCTGAACCTGCGTCGCCCACCCGTGCCAGGACTGCTCCTCAACGTGCTGGTCTATTTCCTGGTCGGGCTGGTGATGCTGGGGCAGACGCAGTTCACCCGCTTGCGTAACCTATGGCAGGCGCAGAGGATCAAGATAGCGGATGAACTGGCTGGCCGCTGGGTGCGCTACAGCCTGATCTTCATCAGCCTGGCGGCGCTGGTGGCGTTCTTGCTTCCCACCGGTTATACGGTGAGCCTGTTGGATATAGCTGGCGGCATCCTGCTGCTGATCGTCGGAATCCTCACGTTTATCCTCACGCTTCTCCTCTGGCCGCTGGGGTTTCTGCTGTCCCTGCTATTCGGTCCCTCCTATCGTCTCCGCCGGCCCAGGTTCACGGTGTCTTCGTTTTCTCTGCGGACGCTTACAGGTAATGTCACCACCATGGGTTGGTTCGAGATCCTACGCTCGCTTCTCTTCTGGGCCATCGCGCTGGGGATGATTTACTACGTGATCCGCAGCTACTTGCGCGACCACCCGGAACTGGCAGCACAACTGGCCACGCTGAAACCGATCCAGGTGCTGCTCCGTTTGTGGGCCGCCATCCGGCGCTATCTGGCCAGGTTGGCAGAAAGCGTCAGCGAGCGCTTCCCGCGCCGGCTACTACCGCGCAGGGCCGGCCCCCAGTCGCCTGCAGACCCCTTCCGCTTCTTCCGGCTGGGCGCGCTTTCACCCCGCGAGCGCATCCTGTACTATTATCTGAGTATCCTGCGGCGGGCCAGCCAGCAGGGCTTCCCCCGCCGAGATGCTCAGACGCCCTACGAATACACCGCCACGCTAGACCCCCACCTGCCCCAGGCGCAAGAGGAGCTAGACACACTCACCCACGCCTTCGTGGAGGCGCGCTACAGCCCGCACACGATCAGGCCGGAGTGGGCCGGACAGATACGCGCCCACTGGGAGCAGGTGAGGGCCGCGCTGCAGGCGCTCAAGGATAGGAAGGAAGGGAAGGAAGGGAAGGAAGGGAAGGAAGGGAAGGGAGAGAAGTTCCTATGAAGAGTCAGGCTACACCTCGCTTGGCGACCCGCGCCGTCCACGCGGGCACACGCAGCCCCCACCCCGACTTCACCCCCACCGTTACCCCCATTCACCCGTCGGTCACGTACTATTACGAGCACATGGAAGATCTGGACGGCGTCTTTGCCGGGACGCGCCCGGGCTACGTCTACACCCGTTACGGCAACCCGACTGTGGCTGCACTGGAAGAGGCCGTAGCTGCGCTGGAAGAGGGAGAATCAGCTCTCGCTTTCGCCTCCGGCATGGCGGCCATCCACGCGGCGCTGCTGGCCACAGGCGCCCGGGCAGGGTCGGCAGTCGTCGCGGCGCAGGACGTCTACGGCGCTACCTACGCCTTGCTAGACAAGCTCATACGCTCCCAGGGCGTCACGGTGCGCTTCGTGGACGTGACCGACCTGGAGGCGGTCGAAGCGGCGTGCGCGGAGCTCAGGCCAGTGGCCCTGTTGGTGGAGACGATCTCCAACCCGCGGCTCGTGGTGGCAGACCTGGCAGCACTCGGCGACGTGGCCCACCGGCACGCAACGGCCCTGCTGGTAGACAATACCTTCGCTACCCCAATCTTGGTGCAACCTCTGACGCTGGGGGCCGACGTAGTGATCCACAGCGCTACCAAGTACCTGGGAGGCCACGGTGACGTGCTGGGCGGCGTCGTCGTCACGACGGCGGCCCGGCAGGCCGGCCTGTTCGAGGTGCTCAAGGTCACCGGGGGCAACCTGGGACCCCAGGAGGCCTGGCTGGTACTGCGGGGGATCAAGACGCTGCCACTGCGGATCGGCCAGCACTGCGCGAACGCGCTAGCGGTGGCGCACTGGCTGGAAGCCCACCCCCGCGTGAGCCAGGTCCTCTACCCGGGCCTCCCCTCCCACCCACAGCACGAGTTGGCGGAACGGCTCTTCGAGGGACGAGGGTACGGGGGCGTCGTGTCGTTCGACCTGGCCGGGGCCGGCCAGCGCGAGGTCTTTCGCTTCTTCGAAGCGCTGCGCCTGTGCAAGCCCGCGACCACGCTGGGGGACGTGTATACGCTGGTGCTCTACCCGGCCCACTCTTCGCACCGTGCGCTGAGCCCCCAGGAGCGAGCGCGCATCGGCATCGGCGATGGGCTGGTGCGCCTGTCGGTGGGGATCGAGGCCGTCGAGGATATCCTGAGCGACCTGGGGCAGGCGCTGGATGCAGTCGTCACTACTCATTGAACCTATTCAGCGCGACGGATGTATTATTAGTAAGGTACGCCAGGCCGTGAGGACCAACGGCCGTGGGGGAGAGGAAGAAGATGAACGTGATACGGGTCCTGCTGGCAGACGACCATACCCTGGTGCGGGAAGCAACGGCCGAGGTACTGGACCACCAGCCGGACATGCGCGTAGTGGGGCAGGCGGAGACGGGCGAGGAGGCGGTCAAGCTGGCGCTGGAGTTGCAGGCCGACGTGGCCGTGATGGACATCGCGATGCCCCGGCTCAACGGACTGGAGGCCACTCGCCGGATCACTGCCGACTGTCCCCACTGCCGGGTATTGGCGCTCACCGCTCACGACGAGGAGCGATACATCATTCCACTCTTGCAGGCCGGGGCAGTGGGATACCTGCCCAAGACAGTCAGGCTGGACCAACTGTTGGAGGCGATCCGCGCCGCAGCGCGCGGGGAAGCGGTCCTTCCACCGGCAATTGCCACCGTCGTCGTGCGCCACTTGATGGAAAATCGCGAGCTAGCCGACGAGCCAGCGCGACCGCTGACGGAGCGGGAGTTGAACGTGCTACAACTGGCAGCGCAGGGACTCACCAATTATGACATTGCGCGGCGTCTATACGTCAGTGTACGCACAGTCGAGGCACACCTGACCCACACCTACAACAAACTGGGGGTCAGTTCCCGCACAGAAGCGGTAGTCCACGCTATGCGGCAGGGGTGGATTCAGCCGGAGGACAGGCCATAGGTACTGCCCATTTCTTCGCCCTCAGCGGCAGTCGCACGACGAACGTCGCCCCACCCTTGGCACACGCTTCGACACCAATTTCCCCCGCGTGCTCCTGGACGATACGCCGGGCGATGGCCAGTCCCAAGCCAGCCCCTTCACGCTTGCCGTAGGAGACGAAAGGCTCAAAAATCTGGCCGGCGATTTCCGGCGGCACGCCCGGACCGGTGTCGGTAAAGCGCAACTCGACCCATTCCTCATCCTGGCAGGTAGTGACGGTCAGCCGCCCCCCTTCGGGCATGGCGTCCCGGGCATTGGCGGCGATGTTGTACACCACCTGCGCCATCCGATCAGCATCCATCCATACCTCGCCAGCATAGCCCCACTCCGTCACTACCTCGATTCCTCGATCGCTAAAGTCCACCCTGAAGACCTCGATGACCTGTTCCAGGAAGTCAGGCAGCGCGCAGGGAGCCTGATGCAGCCTCACCTGGCCCCCGCGTGTGTAATCCAGAAGCCCCTGGGCAGTGTCAATCAGGCGCTGGGCCATCGCGACGATGGCACGGCTCAGCTTCTGGCGCGTGGCGTCGGAGAGTTCCGGGCGAGCCAGGAATTCGGCGCTGCGGATGATGCCACCCAGCGGGCTGCGCAAGTCGTGAGCGACAGTGCTGGCCATGCGCCCGACGGCCGCCAGCCGCTCCGCCTCCAGCGCCTGTTGTCGTAACCTGGCGTTCTCGATGGCGACGCCCAGTTGGTGGCCGATCGCAGTCAGCACATCCACGTCCGCCGAACCAAACGCGCCCGGCGTGCGGGAAGCCACCCCCAGCGTCCCCACGATTTGCTCCCGCGAACGGAGAGGAACCTCAATGCGAGCATGCAGCCCTTCCTTCAGCAATGCCCTACGTCCGCGCGGTGATATCCGTTCGTCCCCCCACATGTCCGCTACCAACGCGGGTTCTCCCGTCAGCGCCACGCGACCCACGATCCCCTTCCCCAGACGGGTACGCTGGACGCGGGCGGCGTATTCAGGCGAAAGTCCCCGGGAAAACACAGAGACCAACATCTCGCTCTGAGGGTCGAGCAGGCGGACTGAACCGGCGTCGGCACCGACCACTTCGATCACCCGTTCCACCGCATCGGCCAGGAGCGTCTCCAGGTCCAGCGCCCGGTTGATGGCGACGGCAACGGAGTTGATGGCCGCCAGTTCCCGGTGGCGGCGGGCCAGTTCATCATACAGGCGGGCCTTGCGGATGGCGACGGCGGCCTGGCCGGCCAGCGCTTCGAGCAGCCGCAGGTCCTCCCCGTCGAAGGCTGAAGGCTGCTCGTGAATCAACACTAGCGTGCCAATGAGTTCACCCCCCGCCAGGAGCGGCAGGCCAACGTAGGCCCTGAAGGGAAATTCCCCTGGCAGGAGATCGGCCCGGATGTCCTGGCGGGCGTCCACGTCCGGTACTAATAGCGGCTGCCTGTGGCGCACAACCCAGCCGGTGTATCCCTCACCAGCAGGGTAGGACTCCCCGATGGGAAAGGCGCGCTCCGGCTCGCAGCGCAGGGCCTGCAGCGTCAGCACCTGCCGTTTTTCGTTCCACAGGCTGATCTCGGCCAGCACACAGGGCACGAGCTCGCGAGCAGCCTCAACGATCCCGTCCAGGGTCTCCTGCAGGTCGAGGCTGGCATTGACGCGGCGGGCGACCTGGTTGACTGCCGCCATCTCTTCGGCGCGGCGGCGCTCCTGGGCATACAGGCGGGCATTCTCGAGCGCCAGCGCCGACTGGGAGGCCAGGATGGAAAGGAGTTGCACGTCGGCATGGGTGTAGGCGTCGGACGTGCGGCTTTCGACGTTGATGACCCCCAGCACCCGGCCCTCGATCTGGACCGGGACGGCCAGTTCGGAGGCGGCCGGGAAACCGGCGTATACGTAGCGAGGGTCCTGGCGTACGTCGGGCACGTAGAGAGGCTCACCACTGCGGGCCACGGTGACGGTGATCCCCTGTTCCCCAGCAAGCGGCAGCCGCAGACCCGCTGCGACACACAGCTCGCCTCGCTGGGCGACCATAACCAGTTCCTGCCGCGCCCTGTCCACCAGCAAAAACTCGCTATCCTGGAAGTCGAGCACCTCCCCGGCGATCTCCAGGACCGCCTGAGCAATCCTCTGCTCGTCCCGCAGCAGTATCAACGCTTGTCCCAGCCGGTAGAGGGCGTCCAGCCTAGCCTCCGACGACCCTTTTCTCCTCACGTACGCCATCACCCGACTGTCAGGATCTTTTCCCTCAACCAGGAATTGATCAGCACCACTGACGGGACTTGCTTTGACTGGGCGATCTTGGTCAACCGGTCAGCCAAATCCTCATCAAGAGCAAATATGTGTGTTCGCCTCTTGATGTCCACTTCAAAGTGGGCTTCAGGCATCTGGTCCCAATATTCACCCAGATCACGAGTATCAAAGAACTCTACAAGTTCATCAAGAGACGCAAAACGGGGCATGGTACCAGGTTTACTTTCTACCATATAGTCTTTTCTCTTTCTTTGTCATGTCTCTAGCACTCAATATCAACGCCTCTTTCGTCCTTTTGTAGATGAAAAGCACGGCCAGGTATCGTCCAGCCTCGGTTTGTCCCAGTGCCATATATACATTTTCGCCCTCGCGGTCCCCTTTTTCCACAAAGCGAAACTTTGGTTTGCCGCCAAGAGCCTCTTCGACCTCATCGGTCTCGACCTGATGTTTGAAGGCAAGCTTATCTACGATGTCTCTGGACCATATAACGCCTTCGATTTTCATCCGGCCCCCTTGATCACTGGCCAACCAACTGCGGTATTGATGGACTAGGAGAACAATCAGAGTAAGAGTCTAGCACAGGTCAAAAGGGCTGTCAACTCACAGTTTCTCTTATTCCTCGAGACCGCCTGACACTACAGAGATCACCTGCCCCAGGATGTCGGCGGGGCCCTCGCCCTTCAATTCCAGGAACAGGGACAGTACGGCACCTTCCTCGAAAGGTGTGACCGCAGGTTCACCAACTGTCTGCCAGTATTGCGCCAGCGAGTGCGTTGCGAGACTCCCGATCAGCTTCTCTCCCCCTGTACTGGCTTCCTCCGCGTTGGCATACGTGGAGGCGAGAGCGATGTACCGCGTTTGCTCCGTGCTTTCCCCACTCGTCCATATCCAGGAGGGAGCATCTCGACCCTCACATGGGCCGGGGCGACGTGCGTAGAAGGACCTTTCCTTCTGTAAAGTCTCCTGATACCCCACCCCCACTAGCCGGTCTCCTACAAGCCACAACCTGGCACTAATTACAGGACCAAGTGCCTGGACCAACGCAGCGTATCGGGAAACGCCCGAGAGATTATCTGCCCGTCCTTTCCAGGCATCTAGTGCCGCCTGCAGCCGCTCAGGCGCCGCGGCAGTGACGACTGCTCCCTTGAGCACTGCCACGTGTCCGACCATCCCGGCCAGTTCCCGGCCTGCCTCGTCCCCCGCGTACTTGTGGGCGTTGAAGTGGTAGGTGGTGACGCCCTGGTATTCGTCCACGTCGTACCCCAGACCCTCCAGGCTGGCCGCGACGTGCCACTGGTCAAAGTCCCCCTCCATCCACGTCACGCCACTCCCTTCGATACATCGCCGCACGGCCATCACGTCGTAGCCAAGGTCCATCCCGGTACGTGATGCTCGAACGTGGGCGCCTATGCTCGTACATACCCCGGCCAGCCCCAGGACCTTGCCAAGGTCGTCCATCAGGCTGGCCGGCACGTCCTCAAGTGCTAGATCCTCCGGGAATCCAGATTGCCGCTTCAGTTCTGCCAGGTCGGAAAATGAAATAGTGGCATCGCCTGGGCTGGGGTGCTCCGGCAGTAGAGGCAGGTAGACGAGCAGGCGTTCCAGCTCGGCCTCTTGCTTGCCCGACGAGCAGCCAACCACAGCGCTCGTGAGGCAGGCCAGAACCAGAACCACCACCAGGCCACGGACACGTAGGCCTGACAGACGTGTAGATTTGCCAGACATTTCTCTGCTCCCCCTTACATTCTCCACCGGGTTTCTTCGTCTCACTCATACTGCTATTGTACAGGTAGACGATCAGGTTGTAAAGGTGCTCTTACGCGAGTGCCAGATAAGGCAACAAAGCAATACAGTATTCTCATTTTACAGGCTACTGCACACCGTGCAAGCGCGGGTCGAGCGCGTCCCGCAACCCGTCCCCCAGGAAGTTGAAGGCAAACATCGTGATCGAAAGCGCCAGCGCAGGCAAGATCGCCTGGTGCGGGTACGTGCGGATCGCCTGTGCCCCGTCCGAGATCATCGAGCCCCAGCTCGGCGTCGGCGGGTTCACCCCCAGCCCGATGAAGCTCAAGAACGCCTCGGTCCCGATGTAGCCGGGGATCGCCAGCGTCACCGTGATCACCAGCGGCCCCAGCACGTTGGGCAGCAGGTGGCGAAAGATGATGCGCCCATTGCCCGCACCCATGGCCCGCGCTGCCAGCGTGAACTCCTGTTCCCGCAGCGAGAGCACCTGACCGCGCGCCAGGCGCGCCGTCCCCATCCAGGCTGTGATGCCGATGCCGATGAAGATGAACAGCATGCCTCCGAAACGCCGGTCAAGCGCGTTCATCAAGTAGGCAAACGATCCCGGCTCACTCTCGGCGAAAGCCGAGCGGAAAAAGGCCATCATGAGGATGATCAGCAGCATGGTGGGGAAGGCGTACATGATGTCCACGAAGCGCATCATGAGGTTGTCTGTCCGCCCGGCGAAGAAGCCGGAGATCAGGCCATACACGGTGCCCACGAGCAAGGCAATGATCGGTCCCACGAACGCCACCGAGAGCGATATCTGAGCCCCATAGACAAGGCGGGTCAACAGATCGCGGCCCACGTAGTCAGCCCCTACCGGGAACTGCTCACTGAGCTTGGCATAAGGCCTGGTCATGGGGAACAGAGAAACTATCCATGCGGGCACGGCGTCCGTCTGGTGGCGATCCTGTTCGGAATAAGAGAAGGGTGCAATTTGAGCGGCAAAGATCGCCGTCATGACTAACAAAATGACCAGCGTGCCTCCCAGAATGGCCGCCTTGTTACGGGTCAACCGATAGAGCGCATCCACCCACAGATTGGCCGTCCTGCGCCGCACAGACACTGCCGCACTTGTCGTCTCTAAAACTGCCATCTAACTCACCTCCAACAGTCTACCAGTCTACCAGTTTCCCAATCTACCCTTATTCGTATCGAATGCGCGGGTCCAGCCAGGCGTACGCAATGTCCACCGTCGTATTGGCGATCACCAGGATGATCGCGTACAGCAGGATGGTACCCATGATGACCGGGTAGTCTCGATTGGTGATGCTGGTGACAAAGTATTTTCCCAGTCCCGGGATGCCGAATACCTGCTCCACGACAAACAATCCGGTCAACACAGTGGCAAACATGGGGCCCAGGATCGTCACGACCGGAATGAGCGCGTTCCTCAATGCGTGCTGGGTAGTCACCACTCGTTCCGCCAGTCCCTTGGCGCGGGCGGTGCGGATATAGTCCTCGTGAACCACCTGGAGCAAACTGGCGCGGCTGAGGCGGGCGATGATGGCCGAGTAGCCCGTACCCACGGCGAAGGCCGGCATGATCGCGTACTGCCAGAACTCCCACGAGAGGAAGTTGCGGGGGACGAAGAACAGCAGGTACGGCGGCTTGGCTCCCCAGCCGGTGGGCGGCAGCCAGCGCAACGTCACGCCCAGAATCCACACCAGCACCGGCCCCATGGCGACCACCGGCACCGAGACGCCGAAGACGGCCACGCCCATCCCCAGGTAATCCAGGACAGTATTCTGCTTCAGCGCCGCCATGATCCCCATCGGCAGGCCGATCGAGAGCGCGATCACCATAGCCAGGAGACCTAACTGGATCGAGACGGGCAACTGATCCCGGATGATGTCGTTCACCGTCCGGCTGCGGGACGTGTAGGAAGGGCCGAAGTTGATCCATCGGAAGTAGTACCCCCCACCCAGCTTGACGTTGACCATGGTCTCTTCCAACATTGAAGTTGGCCTCTTCGCCGTGATGCGCGGCACCAAGACGTCGTAGAGAAAGCGGGCGTACTGCTTCCAGTATGGCTCGTCCAGATGGTATTTGGCGTCCAGGTTGGCAACGATTTCTTCAGGCAGCTACTTTTCACGGTCGAAAGGTCCGCCAGGCACGGCGTGCTCCATCGCAAACGTGATCAACGAGACCAGAAAGAGCACCAACAACATCCACAACAGGCGTCTGACAATATAGCGACCCATCGGGCACCTCCTTCTATGAGGGGCAGGGCCCTCACGGGAAACCCTGCCCCTGCTACTGGTGCAGCACTCCTATCCGGCTGCTACTCCAGATTCAGGCTCCACTTCTCGAGAGCCTCGTGGCCGTGCTGCGAACGGGTGCGGTTGACGTAGGGCTTGGTCACCTCAACGATGGTATACCAGTAGATGGGAGCGATAGCCGCGCCGTCGTAGACCAGCATCTGCTCTGCCTGGGCGTACATGTCCTGGCGCTTGGCCGGATCTCCTTCCACCGCAGCCTGCTCGAGGAGCGTCGTGAACTCCTCGTTGCGCCATTGCGTAGCGGTCTCCTTGTTACCACCGATGGCAAAGACCT
>Ga0172364_10003487_pt1 | contig 12565 bp, 11 predicted proteins | sample LakKivSesite10cm_FD_114545 | JGI IMG/M metagenome (GOLD analysis project Ga0172364, IMG submission 114545) | Sediment microbial communities from Lake Kivu, Rwanda - Sediment site 10cm | ecosystem: Environmental > Aquatic > Freshwater > Lake > Sediment | place: Rwanda: Western Province, Lake... | reverse complement strand
TTGTCCTGCCCACGCCTTCACCGGTCAGGCTTTCGGCCAACCCAGACCGAGAAGCGAGATATTCGCCGCTGAGGCATGCTACCGCTACCTGCGCGAACGGGAGACTCTGCACAACGCTTGCGGTATCTGCGTTTATATCTGCCCGTTCGGCAGAAAGAAATGACTGAAGACTCTCCTGAGTAGCTTCCGTAGCTGCCCTTGCGAATCTGAGAAGTGTGCCTGCAAGAGCCAGGAGCAGGCAGCTTACCTTCCGAGACATTCGAGATCAGACGCGTTAGCGGCCAGTGGGTCATTTCGAGACTAAGGCCCTTTACCTTCCTGATAAAAACCGGTCAGTGCTGGATACGATGTCCGAGACTGTGTCAGTTGCGTAGAAGCCACTGCCGAGGAAGTCTTGGAGAGCCGCATCTTCATGTATTTGTCCTTCGAAAGGCAGGTAATCAACCTGCTGTAATGCTTTGCCTATTAACCAGATAGAATACCCTTGGCCGATTGGCCCATATATCGCTGACTGTTGTTTCGCCGTGTACTTTGACCTTGCTTCCGCTATAAGGTTCCCCAATTGAATGCCACTCAAGCTATCCAGAATCTGATCCTGGGCTAACAGGATTTCGACGTTAGCTATACTAGAGCCGTAAGCACCTTTCTGTACGTCTCCCCAATTCTCCCCAATAGCCTGCGGATCCATTCTGCTGTACATCGCTAACAGTTCTGTTCCGGCATCTTTTCGATTGAGCAGTTCTGGCAAGCCGTTGAATTGAGAAGCAACTGCGTCGAAGCCCTGCTGTATAGTATTGTATGCCATCATGTCCCCAAGAAGCGGGTACTCAAGCACGGTCTCCGCCAGCCCTTTCGTTGACATGCTTTTCAGAATATCCTCAGGAATCTGGCAGGCTTGCAACATGGCATCGTGGGTGGCAAAGGTTCTCCACGCATCTGTTCCCGCCTTGATCGGGTAATCATAGCCGTCACCGGCAGAAGCAGCTTGTGCTGCGTCTGTCTGAGCGATTGACGGGAAAAGCACTGCTAGTATGCCTAGGCAAAGAGCCAGGATACCAGCAAAATAAGGCCACCTGTTACGTTCGACATGCACTTTACTTGCTACTCGCATAATTCCTCTAAGAATAACATCTCTTTCAGGAAAAGTCAATACCTATCCTTGAACCAGGATGAGCTGCTACCAGTTAGCGCGTGAACCTCCCATCGTCCGTGCATGTGGAAAGATTGTGTACCCTTTTCTCCAGCCACCCGATCCTGTGTACTTCCCTTATGTCGAACTCGGGAACATAGGGTTTGATATCCCGTCTACAATGTCCACATCTTGAATATGGAGGGTATTCCCTTCAACCCTGACGAGGCGCACCACCGAGAGGCCTATCGGGTTGGGCCTGCTGGGGCCTCGCGTGGCGAAAACTCCATGCGCTTCGCTATCCATATAGGGCTTCACTATCAGTGCCGACCCTTTAGATAAGTGGAAGTGGTACAGCAGAATGATGTGAGAAAAACCTTCGATGTCTTTGAGGCCTTCAGCATATTCCGGGAATATCTCGACTGTCCCATCGATACCTTTCGCCCCTGCCGGTTGTATAGGCGTCCCTTTCGGTTCTTTGAAGGGAGAACGAATAACTCCGATTGGCTTGTACCTTATGTCATTCATGGTTTCGCCATTTTGCACATGCGACGCTCGATATTGCCTCCAGATGAAGCAGAAGAGGTCGACCGCGCCTTTGGAGCTGTCTGATTCTACCACATGACACAGGGCCAGCAAATCAGACGAGAGATAGGGGCAGGCCGGGATTAAGAACACGAAGTTTTGTTATAATACAGATAGGGATTAGCTTCATGAAAGACGCAGACAAGGCTAGGCAGCGGATAGAAGAGCTGCGAAAGACCATCAATTACCATAACTACCGCTACTACGTGCTGGATAGTCCTGAGATCAGCGACGCCGAGTACGATGAGCTTATGAAAGATCTCAAGCAGCTCGAAGCCGGGCATCCCGAGCTTGTTACACCCGACTCCCCCACCCAAAGGATCGGAGCGCCTCCCGTAGAGGCGTTCGGAGTCGTCGAACATCCCCAGCCCTTGCTGAGCCTGGCCAATGCCTTTTCCTACGAAGACCTGGCAGCCTGGTACCGGAGGGCAAGCAACCTCTTGGGCGGGCGGGAGTTCGACCTTGTTTGCGAGCCCAAAATCGATGGTCTGGCGGTGGCCCTTACCTACGTCGACGGCCTGCTCGTCACAGGAGCAACCCGGGGGGATGGCTACCGTGGCGAGAACATCACTCAGAACTTGAAGACCGTCAGAAGCATTCCCCTCTCCGTGTCCAAGGAGGCGCCGCCCAGATTCGAGGTCCGGGGTGAAGTTTATCTTCCCAAGGCTGGCTTCAAGAAGCTCAACGAAGAGAGGGCCAAGTATGAGCTGCCGCTTTTTGCCAATCCCAGGAACGCCGCTGCCGGCTCGGTAAGGCAGCTCGATTCCGGCATCACCGCCCGGCGTCCTCTCGACATATGGGTTTACGGTCTGGGCTGGGCTGAGGGCAAGGCTGTGCCCGACACTCACTGGGAAATCATGCAATGGCTTAAGTCATTAGGCTTCAAGATAAACCCCAAAATCGCCCTGGTGCACACCCTTGACGAAGTCGAGAAATATCATCAGAGTTGGGTAGAAAGCAGGGAGAAATCTCCCTACGAGGCCGACGGCATAGTGGCCAAGGTCAATTCCATCGCCCTCCAGCAAGAGTTGGGCAACGTGGCGCACGAGCCCAGATGGGCCATCGCCTACAAATTCCCCGCCGTTCAGGGCACCACCAAGCTACTCGACATCGGCATAAACGTCGGGCGGACGGGCAGCCTTAATCCTTACGCCATTCTCGAGCCGGTCCGCGTAGGCGGTGTCACCATCAGCTCGGCAGCCCTGCATAACGAGGAGGATATTCAGCGAAAGGACATCCGGATTGGGGACTGGGTCGTGGTGCAGAGGGCCGGCGAAGTCATTCCTGAGATTGTCGAACCCATTGTCAGCCGCCGCACCGGCAAAGAGAGAGTATTCCACATGCCCGCTCGTTGCCCCGTGTGCGGTAGCGAGGTGATAAAGCCCGAAGGCGAGGCCATGCATCGCTGTACCAACGCCGCCTGCCCTTCTCAAGCCCTGGAGAAAATCAAGCACTTCGTCAGCCGCGGGGCCATGGACATAGACGGCGTGGGCGAAAAGCTATGCCAGGCTTTGTTCGAGGCCGGCCTGATAAAAGATTCTGCCGATTTGTACTACCTTACCAGGGAGCAACTCCTCGGTTTGGAGAGAATGGCCGACAAAAGCGCCTCCAAGGTGCTTAAGTCCATCGAAGAAAGCAAGAACAGACCCCTAGCCCGGGTGATCTTCGCTCTAGGGATCCTGCACGTCGGTGACCAGTATGCCGAATTGCTGGCAGAGCACTTTGCCAGCATGGACGCTCTGGCCAAAGCCAGCCAGGAAGAGCTCTCGACTATTCCCTCCATCGGCCCCAAGATAGCCGAAAGCATCGTTGTCTTCTTCCGGCAGGGAGGAAACAGGCAGATCATCGAGAAGCTACGGAAGGCCGGCGTGAGGCTGGATAGAGAGAAGGCTGAGAAGGTCAAGCGTGAGAACCTGCCATTGGCCGGACTGGAATTTGTCTTGACCGGGAAGCTGGAATCGTTCCCCCGTCCAGAGGCAGAGGCCAAGATAAAGGCCCTGGGCGGCAAAGCCGCCTCGGATGTCACCAAGAAGACTTCTTACGTGGTGGTCGGCGCTGACCCCGGCTCTAAGCTGGCTAAAGCAGAGAAGTTGGGGACAAAGACGCTCACTGAAGCCGAGTTCCTGAAGTTGCTGGGTGAGGGTGAAGACAAGCCATAGGGACTCTCTCGGCTCCAGGCCTATCGGAACGGCATTCATTGATATCCCCTGGCTGTAATGCTGTAGCATCGCCTTCGCATGGCTAGACCCAAAGGGCAAATGCCGAGACCACAGTAGTCGGAGTAGCCTAGCTTGCTGGACCTACAGATCAGTGACGTTTGACGATAGACCGAGCTTGATCATCCCCAACCTCTGGTGTGCCCTCTCCATCCTCTGCCAATCTTCCCAGGTAGTCGTCAGGTCGCTAGTCGCTGAAACATCGACGGGCTGCGCTACGCCAGTGACCGTTACATTTTCGCCGACAGCCAGTTGAAACTGCTGCACCCCTTCAGGCGAACTGATAAATACAAGGCAAGGAGTGTTTCCTGCATTCTGAATCATGACTCCGCTATCTATGTCATTTACGGTAACCCCTAGCGACATTCCCGGCATGTACGATAGACCTGTCAAGGCCAACAAGGCCAGGGCAAGAACACAGCAGGTCAGAATAGCTATTCTCATTAACTTTCTCTCTCTTCAATTATACCACCAGCCAAACGTGATGCATAAGAAGTGGCGAAGTGAAGGCTCTGTGAGTTCTCGGGCTAGCTTCGGGCTTCGTCGGAGGATTGGGCAACCTCTGAGAAAGGACTAAGTTGTCGTCACAAGCGCAGGAGGGTGATATGTTCCTGGATGATTTCCGATCAATCCGTGGTAGGCCCAATTGGTATGGTATCGTTCCAGTTCCAAAGAGCTTAAGCGAAGCGAAATAATGCAACCATTTGCGATTTTACGCATTATATTGACGAATGAGAAGCGTATGTGATGAGTAAGAAAAAACTGGCAGGAGTCATCGTAGGTTGTGTTGCAGTTGTCACCGTAATCGTAATAGTAGCCCTGCGGGGGCCGGTGGTTACCTTTGCCGACCCCAACATTGAGGCGGCGGTCAGGTTAGAAATTGGCAAACCCGAGGGCGCCATCTACGCCTCAGACCTGAAGGGGCTCGACAGCCTTGACGTTTCGAACAGGAATGTCACCGACCTCAGTGGCCTGCAGTATTGCACGGCTCTGACGCAGCTGGAGCTGAGTGACAACAACATAGATGACATCACCCCCCTCTCACACCTGGCAAACCTAAGTTACCTGGAGCTTAATGGTAACCGGATACGCGACGTCAGTGCTCTCTCGCACCTCACCAACCTGAGAAATCTCTACCTTGCCAATAATGCCATAAGCGATATCACCGCACTGTCTAATCTGGTGAGTTTGGGTTCATACGGTTCGTATTGTATCCCGCCCTCAGCCGACCTCGACCTGAGCAACAACCGGATAACTGACGTATCCCCACTTTCAAGACTAACTGGCCTGGAGTGGGTGCTTCTCGATGATAACAACATAAGTGACACTACCCCTCTTGCTAACCTCACCAGCCTGACTAAACTGGGTCTATCGGTTAACCAGATAAGGGACATCAGCCCTCTTTCCAGTCTCACAAATCTGGTAATGCTGCATCTCGCCAATAACCAGATAGATGACGTCACTCCTCTGTCCAATCTGGTAGGTCTGGGCACCGAAGAATGGGAGACGGGGCCACCAGTCTCATCACTTTCGCTCCATCTTGACCTTGGTGGCAACCAGATACTTGACATTACTCCTCTCTCAAACCTGATTGCCCTGAAAAGGCTCAGTCTGTCCGATAACCGGATCAGCGATATCTCTCCTCTTGCTAATCTTATCGATTTGACTACGGTTTACCTCTGGGGAAATCCCTTGAACTCAGATTCGATCGACATATACGTACCCGAGCTTACAGCGAGAGGTGTGGATATTAGCCTAACTTCGCAGAATCAGCAACCTATCGAAATCACGTCTGTGTTGGGGCCTATCGGACTCCCGAATCCCGCAGGGCCCATAGTCGAAATATCCCTGAAGAATGTGGGCCTTGCGCCTGTCGTTTCGTTAACTGCCATTCTTAAAGTATCTTCAGCCTCGGGTATCCCCTTCGATTTTGCTTTTAATGATGTTAGTCCTTCGAATCCTTTAGAACCTAACGGAAGCACCAGCGCCACACGCTGTCTAATCGGGGGAGGATTTATCGCCGGTAATGTTTCGTATCCTTTGAAGATACACGCGACACTCGAAGACGGGGCCGAATACGCTTACACAAAGCTGGTACAGATTGCAGCACCGAGCTGAACATGGTGGCATTTCTGCCATCAGACGCCGGATCTGAGGCCGGCGTTAGCAGGGGTCATCTGCGCTCCTTTCACGCCACGCAACCGTACTCGGTGTTCTGGCCATCATCTCTCTCTACCTGTCCAGGAGTGCTCTGTAGGCGCTCGTGGTTTCAGGCAGGATTCCCCTCTAATATTCGCCCTCCCGGTTGGCTTAAGCTAATATAGGACATTTAACCAATCTAGCTTACCGCTAAGGCTAAAGGGCATTTGCTTAGCGTCGATGGAATCAGCCATAATGTCCAAGGACTCAATCCCCGTAAACCCTAAGCTAATGAAAATCATAGTTGGTCTGGGGAATCCCGGTAAGGCTTACGCCCGTAACCGCCATAACATTGGCTTCCAGTGCCTGAACGACTTCGCCAGGCTCCATTCCATCCACTTCTTCCACAGACAATGCCAGGCCAGAGTGGGCATCGGCAAGCTAAGTGACGAGAAGTTGCTGCTGGCCAGGCCAGGCACATTCATGAATCTGAGCGGCAAATCGGTGGCTTGCCTGGTGCGTAAGCACAAGATTGCCCTGGCCGACCTCCTGGTGATATACGATGACCTGGACCTGCCTCCGGGCAAGATTCGCCTGCGCCAGAGCGGAAGCTCGGGCGGACACAAGGGCATAAGTTCTATCATCTCCGCCCTGGGCAGCGAGGACTTCCCTCGAATCAGGGTGGGGATCGGGCGACCCCAGGGAGAAAAACAATCGATGAGTGAGGATGCCATCGTCGAGTATGTGCTCAGCGACTTCTCTTCCCAGGAGCAAGCGATAGTCAAGACTGTGATTGCCAGGGTATCCGAAGCCATCGACTGCTTTCTCAACGAAGGGATAGAAGCAGCCATGAACAGGTTCAATTAGCCATCGCTGGCATGAACATGGCTGCTAGGGTCCTCGAGAACCACTATTCGTTAGGCCGCTGAAGCACCGCTCAATATCGAAGGCTCGCTATAAGTCTGAATTCCCGCTGCGAATCAGTTTCCCTCTCCTCCTTGAAAGGAAACGTGGCATCATATTGCGGGAACCCGGTCTCGTCCACTTCGAAAGCAGCGCTCTCAATAAACCTTCCTGACACGTTGTTCAATGCACCCGGCCTCAGCTCCAGCACCTGCAGGGCCACCGCGAATTTGTCGTCGGCGGTCTTGATTTCGTATCTTTCGGCACATCTGAAACCGAAACGGCTATAGTATCTGGGGTCTCCGTAGATGCAGATGGCCCGGTGGCCCATGTCCCGTGCCAGACTAATCGTGTGAGTAATCAGAGCACTCCCTATGCCCCGTTTCTGAAACGCAGGTAGCACACTGACGGGGCCAAAGGTTATGACTTCCCTCTCGACGTCCCCCTTGCCTCTAATAATGCCCCGGCTGTAGGCAATCTGCCCCACGATCTGCCCTTCTGTCTCAGCAACAAAGTCGAGTTCAGGAATGAAGTCGGGGCTATTTCTGAGATTGTGCACGATATAGTGTTCGTTGCATCCCGGGACATAGAGATTCCAGAATGCCTCGCGTATCAATTGCTCAACAGCCCTGTAATCTTCTTTCCGCTCGTTTCTGATAGTTAAGTTGATGTCAGACATCATCCTTCGTCGGATTCTAACACGGGCAAGCCTAATTACTACGCGGGTGTATGATACAATCTAGCCGTAGACGCAGCAAATCAACCGCAGGAGGCAAAAGTGAATTACGTTGAAGTGCTTAAGGACCTGATTTCTATCGACACTACCGTACCGCCCGGTCTGAACTACGACAAGGCAATCGCCTATCTCGAGCCTTTGTTTAAGACGTTGGGCTTCGATACACAGAGGGTCATAATCCCTGCGAAGTACGCAGAAGGAAGAGAAGGAAGGGTCAATCTTATCTGTCACCGCCGTGAGAAAGGTAAGACACGCCTGATTTTCTATGGTCACATCGATGTCGTTCCGGCCGAGGGCTGGGACGCCTTCAAACCAAGAGTCGAGAACGGGAAGGTCTACGGCCGCGGCGCTGCGGACATGAAGGGAGGTATTGTTGCCCTTCTCCAGGCCATGCAGTCTTTGAAAGGAAAGCGCCTTGACTTTGACCTTTCAGCGATGGTCACGACCGACGAAGAGTATAGCCAGGCCAGCCAGATCGAATACCTGCGTCAATACTTAGAGCCCGTTTCGGGTGCTTATTTCTTCAGTCTTGACTCTAACTTCGGATTCGTTTCTATAGCCGGCCTGGGGGCACTGCAGCTTGATATTAAAGTCACAGGCAAATCGGTACATTCCGGATTATCTCACCTCGGGGAGAACGCCATAGAGAAGGCCAGCCTTCTGATTCAGGCGCTGCTGGACCTGAAACACAAAGTGGAACAGAGAGAATCCAGTGTTCGCACGCATCCCGATACTAAGCTCAGCCAGATGGTAGGCAGGTTGAATATCAATATGATAAAGGGAGGCATCAAAACCAACATCGTACCGGATGAGTGTGTGATTTCGGTGGACCGCAGGTTGATTCCCGAGGAGAATCTGGAGGATGCCAGAAAGGAATTGCTCGCTACGCTTGCCTCTGTTCCGGGTGTCACCTGGCAGCTTGAGCGTGTTTATGCCATTCCGACCGTGCCTCCCGCTGCCGGTCCCATCATAGACCGATTGACCGGTGCTGTCGCTGCTACTGCCGGTGAAGGTAACAAGTTCGGCGAGATGGGTTCGGGGGACCTGTCCCACATCGTTGCCGGGTGGGGATGTGAAGCATTCGGCCTCGGCGTGATACGGCCGGAGTGCAACATACACGGCAAGGAAGAATTCGTCTATCTGAAGGACATCGAGGATGCGGCTAAAATCATCGCGCGGTTCCTTTCGCCCCAGGGCTAGGCATTTTACGTAGGGTTTGCGCAACGGGTGCAACCGCTAATTGCCAGAACCAGAGCGGTTGCACCGGCGGCAGTTGAGATGATTCTTGCCACAGCCAACGGAAACCAAATGGAAGCTAGAGAGGGACACAGTATTCCGGCTGCCAGGACGGGAGTACCGAAGCAGGAGCGGGATGAGTGACCTTTGTTCGAAAATGTCATAGTTTTGTAACTATTCCCTTGCCTTTTTGATAACTCTGTTATCGACTAACCGCTACAATTGAAATCGCCGAAGCCTAAAGCTTCCCGTTAGCTCGGGGAGTCAGGAGGACGTAGTGTCAAGAACAAGGTACCATACCGGCCATCTGGTAATGGCCATCTTAGTTTTCGGTTCCCTGTGGGGAATGTCCGAGGTTGCGCTGGGCGGTGGCCTGGCGGCGGTCGGTTTTCCGTACCGCTCTGCTTTGTTGACCGGTATAGGCATGGGCATCCTCGCCCTTGCCTTCGCTATGTCGAGGAATATCCCGATGCTCTTAGGTGCGGGGGCAGTCGCGGCAGCGGTCAATCTCCTGGGCGTGCCCATTATGCACTTGACGGTGGCCTGCAAGGCGAATGCGTGTCTGGCGGTGTTCATCGAGGGAGGAAGTCTCAGCCTGATGGCGGCGGTCCTGATGAAGAGGAGATGGTCAAACGCCTTTACACGGTCGGCGGCGGGCGCGGGCGCCGCTCTTCTGGCTTCCACCGGCTTCTATCTGGCGGGCATGCACGTAGCGCCCTGTCCTTACCTGTTGTCCTTCGGGAACGTGGGCGGATTCGTAGTCCGGGAGGGGCTGATCTGGGCGGGCTTCGCGGCGGTGCTGGTGCCGCTGGGCTATATGGTTGGACAGAGGCTGGCGGAGAGGTTTCCGCTGGAGGCGTGGGGAAGGCCGCTGGTATTCTACGCCGTCAACACCGGTATCATCGCCTCTGCAATCGGAGTTAGTTCGCTGGCAATAACCATCGGGCTTTAGGACATGTTTATCATCATCACGGGTGAAGTGGGAATCGGTAAAAGCACTGTGTGCCATAAGGCCCTCGGTTTAGTGCGTGACGCGGAAGACAGGTGCGGCGGCATTATTACGTACAAAAACGGCAACGGGAAGATAATAGCCGAAGACGTTTTTACGCGAACCAGGATGGCGCTAGCCAGCCGCAACAGTGATTATCAGGGCCCCAGGATAGGAGCCTATCACTTCAATCCCGCGGGCCTCGCTTTCGGCGTGGATGCGCTGAACAAGGGCGCTGCCCTGCCTGTTTTTGTGGTCGATGAGATCGGGCCGCTGGAGGTGTCGGGTAGGGGTTTTGCCAACGCCGTCGCCCTGATAAACGGCAGAAAGTCGGGGAGTTGCCTGGCGGTGATACGTGTTGATTCGCTAGATTCGTTTCTGCCCCGGTTTGATGAATTGCCCCTGATCTATGTCGTCACGTTGGAGAACCGTAACCACATTCCTCTCGAGATAGGCCGGCTTGTGGACCGCTCTTTCGCTATGGTACAGCGCCAACTGGTGGCGCCAGTAGGCCGGTTTTCCACAAACTAGTATCAGGAGGGTCACATGGCTTTAGCTTCCAGGGGGCGTAGGCTTAAGGACGCTATACGCGGGCCCGGCAAGGTCCCGATTGAGCTGCAGGTCAATGGCGGCTCTTATTTCATCGAGGTGGAACCACGAAGGACACTGCTCGATGCCCTCCGATTCGACCTCAATATGACGGGGACCAAGAAGGTCTGCAACATGGGCGAGTGCGGCGCCTGCACGGTCTTGATGGATGGCAAAGCCGTTTACTCCTGCCTGGTGCTGGCCATCGAATGCGAAGGCCGCGAGATACGGACCGTAGAAGGCTTGGCCCAAGGGGACAGTCTCGATCCCATACAGCAAGCTTTCATCGATGAAGATGCCTTCCAGTGCGGCTTCTGCACCTCGGGCCAGGAGATGGCGGTCAAGGCGCTTCTGGATAGCAAGCCGGACCCCAGCCCCGATGAAATCCGCCGGGCGGTTTCGGGAAACATCTGCCGCTGCGGCGCGTACCCTCACATTTTTAAAGCGGTGGAGGCTGCGGCCAAGGCCTACCGCACGGGCAAACCCAACAGCAACAAACGGAAATAGATATGGCTAAACTGGTCAAGACAAAGATAGAGTGGGAGGGCTACGCATTCGAGCTGAACTCCATCGTGGAGGGCGAAGAGCCGCCTGTCTGGAAAGCCGGCACCCCGCTAAGAGTTGTCGGTAAAGGACAGCCCCGCATAGACGCGCCCGAACGGGTCACCGGACGCGCCAAATATACGTACGACATGCAACTGCCGGGCATGTTGTATGCCCGCGTGCTCCGGTCGCCGCATCCCCATGCCCGAATCAAACATCTCGATATCAGCAGGGCTGCCACCCTTCCGGGCGTACGTGCCATCATTTCGCGGACCAACACACCGGACATCACAGTGAACGGCGAGCACATTTTCAGCGATGTACTTCGCTTTGTGGGCGACGAAGTGGCCGCACTGGCCGCCGATGACGACTACATTGCGGGCGACGCCCTCCGGCTCATAGAGGTCGAGTACGAGGCACTCCCATTCGTCGTTGATGCCGAGGCAGCTCTTCTGCCCGACGCACCGAAGGTACAAGAGGGGGGCAATCTCATGGGCGGCAAGCCGAACGTTTACCAGAGAGGGGACATACAAAAAGGCTTTGCCGAAGCTGATGTGATCGTGGAGGAAACCTTTCGTACCCAGTCAACGCCGCATAATTGTCTGGAACCACACGGGGCTGTCGCTGCCTGGGACGGAGACAACCTCACCGTCTGGGAGTCCACCCAGTCGATTAATCGTGTCAAAGAAGAGCTGGCCGAAATCTTCAATCTGCCCCTGAACAAGGTCAGGGTCATCTGCGAGTACATGGGCGGCGGTTTCGGGAGCAAGCAATACACCGGAAAATGGTCGGTCATAGCGGCGCTGCTTGCCCGCCAGGCCGGCAGGCCGGTGCAGCTTACGCTAAACCGCTGGGAAGAGAACCTGGCCACCGGGCACCGGGCGCCCACGATTCAACATCTGAAAATGGGGGCGAAGCGTGACGGTACCCTGACGGCGATCGAATTTGCAGGCACGGTAAACGTCGGTGCTTACGGTTCACCGGGCCGCGCCGCCGACGGCCCCAGCCAGGTGATGTATGCCTGCCCGAACGTCCGTACCGAGCTCCGCTCGGTTTACACCAATACCGGCACCCACCGGTCCTTTCGCGGGCCGGGTTATGTGGAAGGGGCCTTCCCTCTGGAGTCGCTCATGGACGAGTTGGCCGGACGGTTGGAAATGGACCCTCTGGACATCAGGATGAAAAACTATGCGGTGATGGAACCCCAGTCCGGCCAGAAGTATTCGGCCAAACACCTGGATGAATGCTACCGGAAGGGCGCCGAAATGATTGGCTGGCGCGCCAGGCAGCCGTCTAAACAGAAGGACGGGACCAGACGCCGGGGGCTGGGCATGGCCAGCCAAGTATGGGGCGGCGCAGGTGGTCCGCCGGCGTATGCCTGGGTCAGGCTGAACCAGGACGGCACCGTGGAGGTCATCACCGGCAGTCAGGACATCGGCACGGGTACCAGGACAGTTTTTGCCCAGATAGCCGCCGAAGAGCTGGGGCTGGAACCCAACCAA
>Ga0172364_10003486_pt1 | contig 12568 bp, 13 predicted proteins | sample LakKivSesite10cm_FD_114545 | JGI IMG/M metagenome (GOLD analysis project Ga0172364, IMG submission 114545) | Sediment microbial communities from Lake Kivu, Rwanda - Sediment site 10cm | ecosystem: Environmental > Aquatic > Freshwater > Lake > Sediment | place: Rwanda: Western Province, Lake... | reverse complement strand
GGCTGAGCGTTCACCTCCTGTACGGTGAACTCGATCACGGTCGGAGACATTTCCTTGGAGGAGTCGAGCGCAGAGAAGACGGCGTCGAAGGAGAGAACGACGCCAGCCGCCTCGACCTTCTTGTTGGCTTGGGCTATGGCCTTGATGGAGGCGGCGACCGCCTCGTCCTTGACGGCCCTCATCTGGCATGTCCCATGATCCCTGAGCTGCCAGCAGATGGCGTTGGCCACGCGCTTAGGGTAATCGGGCTCCTTCGAGCCCTTCACCTTGAGGGTTACCGCCGCGTCGCCGTCTTCGTTCCGTACTTCTTCGTTGGCGTTTTCGTTCATGTGAACCTCACACCCAAGCGATCAGGGTTCGCAGTTCCTTTATCCTACCGATCACGGTTCGCTTGCTCGGGATCACGACCTTTGCGAGCAGGCTCGCCTCGGAGGACCTTTCGATCTCGAAGTCCTGGACTCCCAGAGACTGGCCGATCTTCGCCCTCACCGCGGCTTCCTCGTCCATCGAGAACGGCCTCGAGAGTTGCACGGTCTTCTTCTCCACGGTCTGCTCGACGATGTCATCGATCGTCCTGCACCGTTTTATAACCCCCGCGATCCTCCTGTCAAGATCCGTAGTCGCAACTTTGTCGAGGGCATGTTGCAAGTCGATTAGGATGTCCGGATGCGTGACCTTGGCCGAGACCAAATCGGTTATCTTGGTGTCCTCTCCGTCCTCGTTCTCCATGGTCGTCTTTATGAGCATGAAGCTCCTCGACCTCTGGCCATACTTCTCCTCATACTCGAAGGTGGTCAGCTGCTCCGCGTAGTTGTGTCTCGCTTCCTCGAGGTGTGACCAGATGTTGTCGACCCACTTGCCGCATACCGCGCAGCGAACCTTGAACTTCCTCAGGGGATACTGGCATGTCGCCAGATAGAACTGCGCGGCTGAGACGCCAAGGTCTTTCAGGTCGCTTGTCGTGATCGAGTCCCTTAACTTCCCAGTGAAAGGACACGCGAACTTGTACCCATACAGTTGGTTCAGGACGAGGCCGTGGTACTTCTGGATGTGTTCCCTCACCGTCGTCTTGGCTGCGGCCAAGTCGTCGAACGTGATCTCCATCTGTGTCTGACCCGTGTATGGATTGGTAACGGGTACCTGCTTGGCAAACAAGGTTGCGCGAGGATGGGTCCTCGCGAACTCGGCCATAGAAATCCTCTTCGTCCTGCCCTTGTTCACATGTTCGTCCAGATGCCTCTGGGTGACGTAGAAGATCTCCTTGCCGCTGGCTGGACACTTGATCATGGCCTGAAAGTTCGGATAGTCGCTCCTCAAATCGACCAGGCTGTACATCGGGGCCAGAATCTCGGGATAGTTTTCCCCTATGACCAACCCAGTCAGGGGACATTTCCTGTCGGGGAACAAGCCTCCGTATTCCTTGAGCCAGTCCTCGACCGTGTAGTACCCGGCGACCCTGTTCACCCTCTCGATGGTAACGAAGTTGACCTTTTCGCCACTATAGGGGCATAGGGTCTTCCCGTCATATGACACGAGCGGGTAGTTCGGGTACATCTCCCTGTATATCTTCGTCGTCATCTCGTGTTTGAGATGCTTCTCGTCTATGTAGGACATCCTCGCGCCGCATACTTGGCATTCGATTGGAGGCCCCTTGAACTTCTGGGTCTTCAGGGTCTTTCTCTTGTTCATGAGGGCCGACGTCAAGTAGGCGTTAAACGCCTGCCCCATCGGCTTCTTCAGCTTCGTCATGTCGAACATCTCGGTCGAGCGCCAAAGAACCTCGATGAATATGTCCTTGCCCTCGTCAACACCGTTATCCACGTATGGGGCGAAATCGCATGCCCACTCGAACTGGAAGATCATGTAGTTGTCCATGACCTTCTGGAGCAGCAGCTCGCTCCTGGTCTTCTGATACATGATCACGACTTCTTCGACCCAAAGCTTGTAAGGAGGGTTCCCAGGCAACACGATTCCTGGAGGGAGTTCGCTCGCCTCCAGAATGATGTATTTGATGTCGTGATGCCACTTCTTCTTCTTCCTCGGCATGATTCATTTCCCCGATGCCTTAAAAACAGCGGTTAGCGAACTCGCAGAAGTAACACGGGATCTTGGTCTGCGAGTATCCATGCGGTATGGAAGGCATCTTGTTAGCGTCGAGTACGGCAAGGAGCCACTTGGCCTCCTTCTTGATCCTCTCAATCAGCGCCTCGTCCCTTGGTACAGGCATCTCCTTTACTTTCTGGTCGTCCTTACATTCGTAGAGGACGACGCCCATTTTGAGTCCAAGCATCCACATGTAGATGTGAACTTGAACGACGTGTTCCCACTTCGCGTGTACGAGCTCGTCGAAGATCGACGCCTTGCAACTCTTGAAGTCGGTGACAAATATCTCGTGGTCCGCAGCGGGCTTGTCCTGTCCAAGCGGGCCGCGTACGTCCACTATGGCGTCCACGCTCCCCTTGAAGTTGTATTCCTTGTCCGCGACGGCCATCTCATGATACTCAAACTCTGTCTTGTTGCCGCATGGGCAGACAAAGTCGCCATGCCTGATCGGGTTGAAGATTCCCAATGGCTTGTCTTGGCCGAATATCTTTCCACATGCCGGATTTGGGCATTTCCAAGCGCCCCTGAGGACGTTGGAATTGTCGAAATATTTCTGCCAGCGGGCATGGACACCATGCCCGTTGTCAAAGATCATCTCCATGCGAACATTGATGTCCGATGGCGAGCGCTTGTGGAACTTGTACTTCTCGTTATAGTATTCAAAGGCCACCTTCCTGAGGCATGCGCCCCACGCGGAAGGGTGGAAGTGATCGTGTCGGCGGTCAGAGTTGATCGCCTTCTTGATCAGGTACGGAGCCACTAGGGACATGACCTTGGTTGGCATCATGCTGCTACCCACTCCTTGGCAAAGGTCATCCCAGAGGCCACGAGTTGGGTCATCACGTTCTGTCTGATCGCGTAGCTTCCATGCTTCCTCACGAAGGTGTCAGGATCGTAGTTCTTCGGAAGCGTGACCACGCAGTGTTGGAGGCTCGTCCGCGCATGGTTGTTGATGGGCTTAGCCTCGAAAAACTTCAGTATCTCATTGACCTTGGACGCGTGGCCCTGACCAGCCTGGTCTCCATCCATCAAGACGACGATCTGCTTGGTCCACCTCTTTAGAAGCTGGGCGTGAATAGGCGTGAAGGCCCCGCCCAACACGCCGACGGTGTTCGTCAGCCCATATGAATGCATCATGGCGACATCTATCTGGCCTTCGACGAGAATCGCGAAACCAGACTCCATGATGCTCTTCCTAGCCAAGTTGAGCCCAAACAGGTGTTCGCCCTTCGCGTAGACCTCGTTCCAGTATTTCGGCTTGTGTTCACCAACCTCGGAGGCCTCAGACATCTTCATTTTCTGAGGATTCCCGAAAGGATCGAAGAAGTGGTACTCGTCGGCCACACCCTTGAGGTCGAAGGCCACGACCTCCTCCCCGTCGCGCTTGGTGATGAGCTTGTAGACAGGCCTGACGGAAAGTACGACGAGCTGGTCGTACGCGTCGAAAATGGGGATGACGATCCTGCCGCCAAGGTCGCTCGGGGCGGAGAATGGTACGTACCCCATCCTGAACTTCGAGATCGTGGCCCAATCAATGCCACGATCCTCGATGAGGTACTTCCTTCCCGGTTGCCCCGCCTTCTCTTGACACAAAGCAAGCCTTGACCCGCCGAATGTCGCATCCCTCTCGACGGGTTCAAGACTCGCAAAACGGATGGGCCTAGGCCTCACTTTTTCTCCTTGGTCTCTCCCAAAAGGTCCTCTAGGCCGATCTGCCTCTCCTTGACGAACTCGACGACGTCTGGATCGAGGAGCGCCTTCTCCTTCACCTTGTCGGCCATATCCGCGATCATCTTCGGCGTGAGTTTCTCCTTCAGCGTGTCCATGTCGCCCACGGGTTCGATGATGTGTGGCGGGAAGGTGAAGACCACGTCGTCCTTCTTCTTCTTGGTGATGATGATCTTGTTGGACAACGCCAAATCGACGAGGATGTCGAACGGCTGTGGCCTTTCCTCTCCGTAGTAGATCGGGAGTACCGTTTCCTTGAAGGGAGGGCCAAAGCGACTCTTCTTGATGACCACCTTTGACCTGATCCCGATTTCCTCTCCGTCTGTATTGACGATGCCACGGTTGGCCTTCCCAGAAACCTGGCTGATCCTCAGCCTGAGGGACGAGAAGAACTTCAGCGCCTCGCCGCCAGGGGTCGTTTCTGGATCTTGGTACATCACTCCAACCTTCATGCGAATCTGGTTGATGAAAATGATGGTACAATTACCTTCCTTCGCGGCGGTAACGAGACGAGGCAGGCTTCGCGACATCAGGCGGGCCTTCTCAGCCATCTTCTCGTTGTCGACCAACTTGCATTCCAAGCAGTTCTTGGGCGTGAGGCCGGCGAGCGAGTCCACGACAGCAAGCCTGTACAAACCCGTCGAGGCGTATTTTTCCAAGGCGGTGAGATAGTCCTCGGCAGTCAAGAACTTCGGCGAGTTGTGGAGGACGACCCTCGACGTGTCCACACCGTGGCTTTCCGCCCATTCAGGCTGGAATGATCCCTCTGCGTCCTGCCAGAGGACTTGCGCCCCCTCGGTCTTGTGGACGTTCGCCGCCATCTTCATCGCGAGACAGGTCTTTCCACCAGCGTTCGGCCCGTAGAACTCGCAGACGTATCCCAGAGGGACTCCGCCCCTCGAGTTGACGGCGTAGAAGGTTGGGCAGATCATCTCGTCGAGGTTCGCGTGTCCAGTCGATATGACGTCTGGAATGGCCTCGTAGGTGTTCGCGAACTGTACCTCGCCGACCTCCTTCTCGGAGAGCTTCAGCTTCTTCTGCAAGGCCTCCAGCATCTTTTTCCTCGCCTCGGCCTGCTGCTTGGCGATCTTCTTCTCAAGGGCGTCCTTCGCAGCCTGTATCTCGTCAGCCGTCGGCGCGGTGGCCTCTGGTTGCTTTTCTTCTTCTGGTTCGGCCTCGGCGGCCTTCTTCTTCGCCATCTTCGTCTCCATTCAAATCGCAATGGAGGGCTCGGGACGGATCCCGAGCCCTCCCCTTTGAATCACCCTCTAGAAGGTGATGTCATTGTCCGAAGCGGGCTTGGACTCGACCTTGGCCGTCTGAGTCTGAGCCTGCGGCGTGGCCTTGGCCTGCGGAGGACCCGTGATGCCCTTCTCGGCCATCATGGCCCTGATCTCCTCGGGCGTGTTGTCCTTGCGGAGATTCTTGAGCTTGGTCAGGAGCCCCTCGGTCCCGCCAGCGGCCTTCAGCATGGCGATCTCGTCCTGCGTGAAGGGCGCGACGTTCATGTGGATGGCCGCGTACTTCGTCCGCAGCTTGGTCTCGCCCTTCTCGACGACGATGCGGAAGTCAGGCCCCTTCATGCCTCCCGCGCTCTCGTTCCCGTTGGCCACCGACCACTTCTTGAAGTCCTTGGCCAGGCTCGGCGGGAAGTCCATGAGCTTGAGCGTACTGTTGTCCTCGCGGTGGAGGACCCAGCATGCGAAGCGCTGCTTAGGCTCGTGTCCGAGAGCCATCAACGGGTCGATGATCTCGCCCGTCTTCTCGTCTCGGAACGGAGAGCGGCAGATCACCGGCTCCCAGTGTTGGAGGTACGCGATCGGGTCGAGTACCAACCTCACGGTGTAGGTGTTCCCTGGCTCCAGCTTGAGGAAGCCAGAGCTCTTCCCACCCTTCTTCTTTCCGATGTCGGGGAGTTCGTTCCAACTGAATATTTTTGCAGCCATGGTACAGTTCCTTTGGTTTCTTGTACTTCGGTCGCGGAGGTATCTGGCCCAGCCACATAGGTTGAGCGCTAACCATCGAGGAGTAAGGACTCTAGAATTCCACCACCCCCTTCTTGAACTTCTCGAACTTCTTCACTGGGGCGGCGCTGAACGTCTCGAGCCCACCCATTTCGTCCACGGCCTGCGTGGGCTTGGACGGCGTCTTGGCGTCGATGTCGAACGGCATCTGCGGCGCGGCTGGGGGGTCTTCCTTCGCCTCGCTTGCCATGCGTTTGATCTCGTCGTCTAGGTTGAGGGAGGTCATTTGACCGCCCTGAGACGAGACCATCCCCTTCTCATGAAGCTGCGAAGCCGCTTTGAGGTCTTCGTGGCGCTGGCTCCCAAGGTAAACCTGCTTGGCCCTCTCGATCTGGGCCGTCAAAAGCCTGCTCAGGGCCTCCATCTGGGAGCCGAGGTGGCGGTAGATCTTGTCGTACTGCTCGTTGATGTGTTTGACACGGGTGTATTTCTTGAACAAGTCACCCGTCATGTAATGGACTTCGCTGACCCTTCTCTCTCGGTTGCTCGCCGAAGAACAGGACACGCCGATGTTGATCGCGAAGTCAAGGACCTCGTCCATGGCGAGCAGGGTGGAGCTCAGCTTTATCAAAGGGCTGATGATCGAGTCGCGCTTCGCCTGGATTTCTGCTATGTGATTTGAGATGCTGTCCAAATCAGAGCGATAGGCATCAACGGAGATCGACACGATGTAATCGCCGACACTGTCCTGCATTTGGTCCAGGTCCAGCTCTGGCGTCTGAGCCATGACGGCTTCCACGACAGACATGACCTTCGTCTTGAACGTCGTCTCGTCGAACCCGTCGCAAAGGGAGATAGACTCGTTGATCTTCGTCTTCTCTGCCTTCGGAACTTGTTTTTCCTCGACGATCACAGGCGCGGCCGGAGCGACTGGCGGGAAGTTCTCGAACTTGGAGTCCTTCCCCGAAGAGGCGAAAACCTCTTCCTTCTTGGGCTCTTCTTTTTTCTTGGGTTCTTCCTGTTTAGAAGAGGAAGTGGGCGGACCAAAAAGGTCCTCGTAATCGTTTGCCATCTTCTGGTCCTTCGGTCGCGGCGGTTGCGGTTGCGTATTGGCCAAGGGGCCTACCACAGGCTCCCCAGCTTTGTCTTCCTTGATTATTACGCCGATCTTGACATCTTCCTCCTTTTTTTCTTCGCTTTTTTGGTGCGCACGAAGGTCTGGGTTAGCCTGCTCTATCTGTAGCAGGAACCCCTGGATCCCGTCCTTCCACGCCTTCTCCTCGGCGCTCCAATCCATCTTTAGGAGCGTCCTTTGCGGCGCGGGCTGACCAGTTATGAAGGCCAAGTTTGACAAGCCACACCTCAGACAATGTCCCAGAGACCCGCTTCGACTTCCCTGCCGCCAGCCTTGACGATGCGCTTCCTGCCGAGGTTTTTCATCATGTACTCGGCTTCCTCTCTGAGCATGGCGGCGAGCATCTTGTCCAGCGCCACCGACTTGGCAGAGAGCTCCTCGGGCTTCTCGTAGGTGACCTCCGTCTCGATGGACTTCGACACCTCGAGGATCTCGTAGTTGCCCGTGTTGATCTTGATGGTCGAGTAACTACTGATCTTCGCCGTTCTCATGGGTTACAGCGCGAATTCTCCAGCGATCCCATCCTCAGTCGTGTCGAAGATGGAACCGATGCCTTCGCGCTCCTCCTTTCTCGCTCCAGTTTGCCTTTTTTCCTTTTCCGCCCGTTTCGACTTGTCCTCGAACTCGGCCTTCAGGTCGCCATTCGTGATCGCGCCCTTTCCCGTTCTCTTGGCCAGCGCGGCCCTGAAGCAATCGAATGCCCCATTATCGACGAGCGAGGCGACGACGTTACTCTGGACGCCGCGCTTAGCCCTCATGCTGTAGTCGAAGAAGTCCTTGTATGGCTGTCCCGCGACGATGTTGGCGGCTGACGTTCCTCCAACGCCCTTCACTCCAAAGAAGCCGCGCCTCACGTACTTGGTCTTGCCGTCCGATTCGATTGTGTAGTAGGCCTTGGACCTGTTGATATCCAAGGGCTTGATCTGGATCCCCATGTTCTTCGCGCCTCGCTCGTAGATGGCCACCGTGTCGAAGGCCTCATACTCGCCCTCGATGGACATCTGGGCCGCCATGAACTCGGCCGGGTGGTAGGTCTTGAGAAAGGCGCATTGGTACGCGACCTTCGAGTAGGCTGCGCTGTGCGATTTATTGAACGCGTAGGAGGCAAAACGCTCCATCGTTTCCCACAAAGTCTTCGCTTGGCCCTGAGAGCAGGTTCCGAGCTTTTCACAACCAGAGACAAACTTTGGCCTAATCTGATCGAGAATTTCCTGTTTCTTCTTGCCCATCGCCTTTCTAACCTTGTCACCTTCTGATCCAGAGAATCCAGCAAGTACGCGTACGGCTTTGATGATCTGTTCCTGATAGACGAAGATCCCGTACGTGGGCCTAAGTACGGGCTCCAAGGCAGGGACTGGATAGGTTACCTTGCCACCTTTCTTCCTAGCGACGAACTCGTCGATGTTGTCCATGGGGCCTGGGCGATAGAGGGCGTTGGCCGCGACAATGTCCTCGAAGCAGTTCGGGCTCAGGTTCCTGAGAACACGCTGCATCCCGTCTGACTCGAACTGGAAGATGGCGAGCGTGTCGCCCCTCGCGAAGAGCTTGAGAACTTCTGGATCATTAAGCGGCAGGTTGTTGAGATCCCATGGGTACTTCCATTCGCCACGCTTCTTGATCTCTTCGACGGCCAAGCAGAAGGTACCGAGAACCTTCGTGGACAAGAAGTCGAACTTGATCCCACCGAGCTTCTCCACATCCTGCATGTCATAGACCGTCGCGAAGGACTCCTCCTCTGAGGACTCTGGATCCCTCACGTATTGCTTAGGCGCGAGATCGACGGCGGCCTCGGCGGTGATCAGACGTCCCGCAGCGTGAATGCCCTTCTTCTCGACAAGCCCCTCGATGTGTTCGGCAAACTGGAAGATCTCTGGGTACAGCTTGCGCTGGTCGTTGATCTCGGGTACGACATCATAGATGCATTTATGGTCCTCGTCCGACTTCGCCCTCGACAAAACTAACTTCGATCCCTGTTGGCCCTTCGGGATCAGGGAGGTGATATTATTGGCCATCGAATTGGTCATGCTCTTCGATGACTTATCTTGAGGGTTCTTCTTCGAGGCTTGGTACTTGCCGCTCTCGCGCAGATGCGAACTCAGCTTCTTGAGGTGTTCCTCGCGCTCGAAGTCCCCGCCTGGATCGAATACCCTGAACGCGGCCTTGATGGCGGACGCTGGGTGGTAGGTGTTGAACGTCCCGATCTTCGCGCAGTGGTCATTTCCATAGACCTCGCAGACATGCTTGTAGACCTCGTCAGTTCTGCGCGAGTCAAAGTCCACGTCGATGTCTGGCATCTCGTTTCTGGTTTCGTCGAGGAATCTCTCGAAGAGCAGATCCAACGGGAGAGGATCAATGTCGGTTATCCCGATGCAGTAGATGACCAGCGATCCACAAGCTGAGCCGCGACCAGCCCCAACCCATATCCCGTTCTTCCTGGCCCAATTGCAGTACTCTGCCACGATCAGAAAATACCTGTCGAAGTCGTATCCCTTGTCGCGCAGCTTGAGGATGACCTCCATCTCTTCCTTGTACCGAGCCTCGTAAATGGGATCGCCGTTCTTCCCGATCCGTTTCATCCCCTCCCTGGCCAAGTGTTCGAGATACGTCATCTGGTCCGTGAACCCGTTTGGAAGCAAGACGAGTGGGAGTTCCGGCTTTCCGAACGTGAGGCCTCCCTGACACTTCTCCGCTATCTCCATAGTCGACATGACGGCCTGTCTGTTCTGGCCACCAAGGAAGGAAACCATCTCCTCTGGAGACTTCAGGTAAAACTGGTTCGTCCCATGTTGGATGCGTGATGGGTCCTTCATGCATTTCTTGGTGTTGAGCGCCATCACGGCTTCTTGAATGGAAGCGTCATTCTTGTTGAGGTAATGGACGTCGTTTGTACCGACGATCTTTATGCCGTTGGCGGCGGCGATCTTCGCGACGCCCTCGTAGGCCTTCCTCTCCACGTCAAGGTTGTGGTACTGGACCTCCAAGTAGAAGTCGTCGCCGAAGATCTCCTTGAATCGTCCAGCATGGCGCATGGCGGGCTCGTAGCCCTCCTGAACGTAGGTTTCTGGGACGATGCCCGAGACACATGCGGAAGTTGCGATCACACCCTTGTGGTGTTTCTCGAGAAGTTCCCAATCCATGCGCGGCGAGTAGTAGTAGCCATCGGTGTTGGCTTGTTCCGTCAACCTCCCTATGTTCCTGACTCCCTCGTTGTCCTTGGCCAACAGGACGAGGTGATGGTTCTGACGCTTGCGCTCGAGCCTGTTCTCGGTGAAGTAGGCTTCCATCCCGAAGATTGGCTTCAAGTCGTGTTTCTTGCAGGCCAGCGCGTACTTGACCCAGCCCGATATCGTTCCGTGGTCGGTTATCGCGAGGGACTTGTAGCCCAAAGACTTCGCCTTCTTGACCAAGTTTTCCAGCGCGATGGGCGCGTCGAGAGGGCTGTATTCGGTGTGGACGTGGAGGTGAGTGAAATCAGCCATGGGCGGGAGGATCCTTACGATTGGGGCATTCGCCGCATTGGCTGGGCATGGTCAGGTACTCGATGAGCGCCTGCTCGAAGACCACCTGGACGTTCCTCCCATAAGAGGAGGCAAACTTCGTCGCAGCGGCCATCACGTCGTCTCCAACCTTGAGCCATCCCATCTCGACTTTTTTTTCTCCGTTCTGGGCCAGTGACTGCCTGCCCGTTTCCAGACCGGCGAGTTGGTCCCTATGGAACGAACAGGAGAAGCATTCCTTGGGCTTGGCGTAGAGCCTGTAGATCGCTTCGGCGGCGATCATCGCCATCGTCTTTCCAGCTATCCTGCTGCTGGAACCAGACCGCTTGATGAAGCTCAAAATCTTCTTGTCGATCCTGATCGACTTCATTTATCAAACCTTGGTCGGTGGAACGAACTCGACTCCGTCGCCACTCTCGCATAGGCCGACGTACTCAACTGCGTCCTCGGAGTTCGGCATCTGGTCCAGGATGGCCTGCTTCATTTCCTTGGTCATGCGTCGGGCCTTCTTGCATCCCATCCAAGACGAGGCCCGTCCGAAACAATGCCCCTCGACCTCGTCCAGCCAATCTGGAGGAGGCTCGACTCCCTTGTCGTAGACACGGATCACCGCTAGGCCCCCTGCGAGGGCCTTCTTGACGGCCTGCGAAACTACATCGCGCTCCTCATAGGAGAGATCGCCCATCCCCGTGGGGTTCATCACCACGAGGACGCCATTGAATTGTTCCTCTTGATTCTGGTCGACCCAAATGGCCATGAGCACGATTCCTCCAAAACGGTGCCCATGATAGCCAAGCTACTTGTTTCTGTAAAGCCCTTTTTCGATCAAAAATTCCCATAACCCGTGCAAGAACCAGCGATGTTCGTCTTTCCCCGAGCGAATGCGCTCGGCCAACGACGCGGGACTTTGAAGAAAGCCACCCGCGACCCACACCTCCTTGGCCTTGACGTCTTCCTGCCCCCTGAACGAGACGACGATGTCTGGATCGTTCGATCCACGCTCGCTAGAGAGCATACACGTGGATGCCTTGACGAAGGGAAGCCTAGTGGACAACCAACTGGAGAGGTCCGCCAGCGAGCCGAGCTTCTTGTCCAATAGGACGCTGCAAAAACTGAGCTGCTTGTTGGTCGCGCCATAGTACTCGGAGCAGAAAACCTGACCGCAAAGCCTCGCCCTGTTCTCCTGTTCCTCGTCAACGTACAGAGGACATAGCCACACGGTGGAAAACCCCTTGGAGAAGGCCAAGTCCGCAGCCCTGACCAGATCCAAACTAGGCGGGTCGCATTTCGCCACCACGACGCAGATCTTGTCGTTTTTCTTCCACTTGTCTAAGTCGGATGGATTTGGTTTCATAGCCTAAGGAACTCGCAAGCCGCCCTTAGCTGAGAGGTGGACTCGAGCTTTGGCAGGGGGAAGAGAGGGCCGACTTCCTGCTCGAGCCTTTCCAGCCTTTCTTTTATGTCCTTGCGGTCAACCATCGACTCGTCGATGCTCAGTTTGGTCCCATGCTGCAAGCAGCCATAGATCCCGTACCCAGCCCCGTATTCATAGGTGTACTCGTTGGCGCTCTTGAGCCCGACCGCAGCGAACGACATCACGCCCTCTCGATCAACGATCCTGAATTCCTTGATTATCCCGCTGGGCGGTGAGGCTGACAACAGGCCTCCGCCAGAACACATCTTGTTGGACGAGTATATCATCTTGTCGTATGGCGCGTTACACACCATGGCGACAAGACGCCCATCGGCGTTTTCCAGGATGACCACGTACTGTCCGTCTGGAAAAGCGCCAACGATCCTCTTCGGAAAGACCTCGATCATTCTTTCCTCGGGCTGACGGTCGTCGGCCCGCCATCCGCCTCGATGAACATATCGGGCGGGACGACCTCCGTCTCGACGATCATCAGCCTGTCGTTCATGTCCCTGATCTCGGTCAGGAACATCCCAAGGATCGTCAGCGCGTCGTTGTCGCCGGCCTTCTTCTGCATGGCCACAAGCATCTGCTCGATGGCCTCCAGCCTCTTGACCGCCTTCTCGTATCGTTTCATCGGATGTTGAGTCAAGGAAACCCAGCGGTCTTTAGCCGCTGGGAGGAATTGACTCGTCCTCCTTTCCCTTGTATGATGCCAGTGTACGGTTGC